>BCSF01000571.1_pt1 | contig 13930 bp, 21 predicted proteins | sample 1016431 | NCBI WGS metagenome assembly BCSF01 (sample SAMD00045685;SAMD00045686;SAMD00045687;SAMD00045688;SAMD00045689;SAMD00045690;SAMD00045691;SAMD00045692;SAMD00045684;SAMD00045690;SAMD00045691;SAMD00045692;SAMD00045684;SAMD00045685;SAMD00045686;SAMD00045687;SAMD00045688;SAMD00045689, study...
GTATAAAAGCCATCCCAGGACCACGCCCTTGAATGGAGTCAAGCATAATCTGGTACTTGAGGTTAGAGGTATAGATATGCTTTTGTTCTGGACGAAGCGTTTGATAATCCCCACGGTCTTTTTGCAGCGAAACTTCTTCTGGTCTCCAGAAGTATCCTAATTGTTGTGTTGTAAGTTTATCGAATACTGGGTATTTGTATGAATCGTATCTCTGGACTCCCAGAGGTTTACCGAAGAACATCGGTTGCTTTTTAGTATTAACTTGTTCAGTGTTAAAGACAGTCATGCCTTTAACTTTAGTTTTCACATCTTCCACTGACGATACCTTAAACTGCACAGGATTCACACTCTCCCTCCTCGGCTTGTTCTAATTCGTTTAACAGATTATTTAAGTCAGACTTCTCTTCTTCAACCTCATCACTCTTGAGGTCATTTGTATTTTGATAGTATGAAGTCTTCCAACCATACTTATATGTAGTCAGCAGATCATTTGCCATCACAGAAACAGGGACCTCATTATCATCAAAGTGTTCGGGATTATACGACCAGTTACCAGATATGGCTTGATCAAAGAATTTTTGCATAACTGCCACCACATTTATGTAACCTGTATTATCAGGCATGTCCCACAAAAGTGTGTAGTTATTTTTCAACGTTGTATAAGACGGAACAACCTGCTTAAGAGGTCCTTTCTTTGATTTCTTAATGGACAAAAATCCACGCGGCGGTTCGATTCCGTTGGTTGCGTTTGACACAACGGAACTGCTCTCTGAAGGCATTTGTGCGGACAAAGTGCTGTGTCGCAGTCCTGATTCCAGGATAGATGCTCTAAGAGACTCCCAATCATGCTGATACTCCTGAGTGCTGATCTCGTCTACATCTTTCTTGTATGTATCAATTGGCAAGATACCGTCTGCATACTTGGTGCGACCAAAGTTAGAGCAGTGACCTTTCTCCTGAGCAAGTTTGTTTGATGACTTGAGGAGATAGAATTGAAACGATTCAGCAAGTCCATGAACAGCATCCCATGCTTCTTGAGATCCATATTTGAATCCAAGTTTAGCAAGATAGTGTGCCAGACCGATAAAACCGATTCCAAGGGACCTACGTGCCTTTGTAGCGGTCTCTGCTGCCTTGACTGGATACTCTTGATAGTCAATCAATTCGTCAAGGGAACGCACAGAAAGATCACAGAGATCTTCCAACTCCTCATCAGACTTAACCTTACCAACGTTGATAGCAGACAGAATACACAGAGCAATCTCACCAAACTCATCATCAATATGCTGAAGAGGATAGGTTGGCAGAGTAATCTCTTGGCAAAGATTAGACATCTCAACCTTATCTTTGAAAGAAGAGTGAGTGTTACAGTGGTCAAGGTTCATGATATAGATTCGACCAGTCTCTGCACGTTCCTTCAGAAGATCAAGGATCAGTTTTTGTGCCCCGATAGTCTTTCTAGGAATAGACTCATCTCGTTCGTAACTAACATATAAGTCGTCAAAACGATCAGTCCCAAAAGCATCATAGAGACCTGGCGTGTCATGCGGTGAGAATAAGCTAATCTCCGCATCTTGGATGAAACGCTCGTAGAAAAGTTTTGTAATCTGGATAGAGTAGTCAAGTTTTCTTACCCGGTTGTCTTCGGTCCCTTTGTTGTTCTTGAGGACGATGATGTCTTCGATTTCTTGGTGCCAGATTGGAAAGTGAACCGTAGCTGATCCACCTCTGATGCCATTTTGCGTACAGCATCTGACAGTTGATTCAAACTTCTTGAGAAACGGAACAACGCCAGTGTGCTGGACTTCTCCACCTCGGATTTTACTGTTGATGCCACGGATTCTACCTGCGTTGATACCGATTCCCGCCCTTTGTGCAACGTAGCGGCCAATTGCCATATCAGAGCTAAAGATAGAATCGAGGGTGTCATCAACATCAACAAGAACACAGCTAGCAAACTGTCGAAGTGGAGTTCGCACTCCTGCCATGATAGGTGTGGGAATGTTGATTTTGTGCTTGCTGATTGCGTCATAGTACCTCTTGACGTAAGACATCCTAGTGTCTTTAGGATATTCTTGGAAGATGGTAAGAGCAATCATTATATACATGAACTGAGGAGTCTCATAGACTCCACCACTGCTCCTGTCTTGTACTAGATATTTATCTACAACTTGCCTTAATCCAGCATAAGTGAACAGGAAATCACGATCATGATCAATGAAAGTGTTTGCCTTCCAAATTTCTTCTCTAGAATACTTACTAAAGACTTCTTTATCATACACATCAATATTTGTGCATCCCAAAATATGATCTTCCAAACTAGGAAGTTCTCTCATCTTTCCATAGAGACTTTTACGAAGTGCAAACAATAAAAGTCTAGCAGCAACAAACTGATAGTTAGGATGATCTAAATCAATAAGGTCACTAGCACTCTTGATCAGAATTTCTTGAATGGCATCAGTTGTAATCCCATCATAAAACTGAATACCGGACTGCATTTCAACTTGACTCGCAGAGACACCTGCAAGACCTCTGGTCGCCTCATCAACCATTTTATGCATCTTATCAAGGTCAAGAGATTCAACTCTACCATCTCTCTTGACCACCTTAATTCCGTTGCTCATATCTTTTTCCAAGTGTTGAATTTGAGTTTTGCTTCTAAACCAGAGTATGTATTAGATTCTATCACAGACTGTACATCCAGTCCAGACATCACCATATCATTTATGTCTTTGTCATCGATACTATTTGGCCAGATAACTACTGACTGACCTGAATCGATTGTCTTGGATATTCGGTTTGTGATTTCTCTGTTGCGGGGTTCATTATCATAAATCCACACAGGATTGCTAATCCCCCAACGATCGACATCAGCATCAGCTCCGCACATAGCAATCGCGTTGCGAATGAACGTGCTGTCGAAAGGTCCTTCTGTAATGTAGACTGGAGCATCTCTTCTGATGTTATCCAATCCGTAGATTTTTGGTGCGTCATCATCAAGCATCACGGTAATGTATTTAACAGGGTTGGGATCTATAGATCTTCCCTGAAACCCAATCAGGTTCTTTTTGTAATATAGCGGAATAATAATTCTGTCTTCATCATGTTTCTCACTATCAAAAGTTGGTTTGAGACTATTTACAAACTTTTTGAAGTGCTCAGCATAGTAAAAGTTATCAGCATTTATCTTTCTTGCAGTAAGATATCCAGCAGACCTAGGATTCTCAGATGCCTTGGGAAGTTTTAGTTTCTTCTTGAACTTAGGCGCTTCAAATTTGAAATCTGGTTCTGGAATCACAGTTGATCGACCAGAGAAACCATCTTTGAACTTCTCTAGAACATATTGTTTATGAACAGCAGGATCAACCTGCTTCAAAAAATTGTTCAAAGACATTGAAGCGCCACAGTTATGACACTTGAAGTTAGTATTTGCCTTTACAGCATAAAGATAACCTCTTGTCTTACTTTTGTTCTTCTTTGAGTCACCACAAATCGGACAACGAAAGTTGTATAGATTTGATTTGACCCTCTTAAATTTCTCTAATCGTGAAGATACGAGTCCAATAAACTTGGAATCAATATGATCCATTCACAAAAGCAACTGCTGGTGCCACTATAGCACTTTCAGCAGAGGATAACAAGGGTCTAAGTGTTTTGATTGCTTGCGGATTAGCAAGAGCAACTACTGCTCCCAAGATTCCGATGCCAATCCAAAGTTTCCGTTCCAATAATGATAATCGTTGAGTAACGATGTCATGATCGCTGTCCATTTTATCACGGAGTTTGTCGATTTTATCAAACAACACCGCGTCGATCTCTTCTTGTTTGGTGATTCTTTCCTCATGAACGGCAAGCATCCTACTCACATTGTTATTTACCTCCGCAATTTTTTCAATAGCAGAGTCTAATCTAGAGACCAATGTCTCAAAATTAGCAAGTCTTTCTTCTAGAACTTCAACCCTGATTTGCTCTGCCATTTTGCTTTTTGAGGTAGTCTAACCAATTCTTTCGACTGCCATGTCCACCGTAAGTATATCTCTTTCTTACTTTCCCGATTTTTTTATCATATCCAGCGGTTGGTCCTGCTGCATTAGAGGAACTTCCAAATCCACCCTGAGCACCTGGAGCATTTGCTACCATATTTTCCCTGATGTAACAGAGAATTTTATCAAGAGTCTTCTTTTCCACTACAAATACCCTGAAGTTCTGTTAGACAATAATCATCAACTTCAACATCATGAATATAACAATGAGGATAGTCAGGTAGTCTATTCAAAAAGATAACAAACGTTTTCATCACAGACCATAAATCCCTCTCAATTTTGAAAAACAACATTGGAGTCGCTGCTTCACCAAAAATATTGTAGAGAACAATAAAATGGTTCAATATCAGGTGAGTTTTTAACTCACCTGTATTTTTATATCTTTTCAATAATCTCTTTATATATTTAAAATGATTCAAATCCCGGTCGAAGTCTTCTTTTGTGACTGCTTGAGGATTCTCATAATTCTTAATAGCAAAGAGAAGAAAATTATCTTCTGTCAGTTCACTAAAAATCATTCAATCAATTATTCTTGAGGGGTGGGATACTGGATGCCTGTGCCTAATCCATCAGGTGTGGTATTGATTCCAGACATGGCACAGAGAACTTCAGACTTGACTCTGAGGTTACCGTGGTTATCCATGTATGTGGTAACACCAACCCATCCTTGGTGAGCAACGTGATATTGATCAGCGGATCCTCCACCAACAACTAATCCACCACTAGTTGCAGTAGAGATTCCGTAGCATACCTTGTCATAACCTGCAACCAATCTCTGGAATTGGATTGTATCATCAGTGCCGATTCCAGCAGTTAGAGATGCTCCAAGACCAATGAGGTTACCACCACTAAAGAGAAGTTTGTCACCGGTCGCAATACCAGTTGCGATCGTTGTGCCAATTGTTACTTGAGTTGCAGTAACAGCAGTGATGGTGTGAAGGGTAGATCCCTGAATAAACTTATCAGCAGCAATAAGACCAGGAATTTTTGTTACAGGAATAATATTTGTTCCAACGCCTGCCTGGTTGGCAGCACGAGCGGTAGCAGTTCCGATTGATACAATAGGAACATTGACAGAATTATTGACAATCGTATCACCAACTCTGATGTCTTCAGTGATCAGGTTTCCAAAACCAACAAAGACAGGAGCAACACTAGCACCAATTCCTGCGTTAGTAGTAGCAGTTCCAGTAACAGTATTTACAAAAGCAGCCGCTTCGTGATTAGCAAAAGAACTATTGCTAAATGTAGCGTCCAATGTAGTAAACGTTGGCAATTCACTGACATGGAAGTCAGTTCCCGCAATGGCAACACCACTGAGACCCAGGGTAGAACCAATAGTCAGGGACTGTGTTCCTGCGATTGCAACAATAGTTGCGTCACCAAAATAAGTGCCGTTACCACCACGGGCACCGAATCTGATAACATCACCAGTTTTTGCTGCGCCTACTTGACCAAATGTAGTACCAGTTCCAGTTACAACACGAGTATCATAATTTAAGGATACTGTTCCACCAGATCCAACGGCATCGTTATTTCCCCAGAGTGCCATGTCTTTCTCTCTATGAATTTAATTGCTATAAGATATTTATAAAATTGTTGACCTATGATTATGCCTCTTCACGGGCATTAATTGCCTTAGTTACGACCTCAAGAAGTTGATCATCCATCTCAGTTTTGGTCAGTTTTACTGCCTTACCAAGAATTACTAAACAAATTTCAATCAGTTTCTCACCCAGTTCCTCATTCTCAGGAATTTTGGCAACTGCGTCAGAAATGATCTTTGATGCTAATGGAAGAAGAAAAGCTAACATGATGACCTCGCATATACAAACTATATATCGTCACTCTTTATTAGAAACGTATCTCCCCAATGCTTTGTCGTAACGTTTGACTTCGCCTGGACGAAGGCGATCTCTTGCTTCCTTTGCTTTATCATAAAACTTACCGAACTTCATCCGTTTGTCTGCTTTAGCAAACTTCTTTTTTTCAGTATCATATTTTTCATAACGACTTTCTTTAGCAACTTTCTTCTCAGGAAGTTTCTTATGTTTGGTAGATGCAAAGTCTTTTACATCACTTTTCTTCATGTCAGCAGCTGCCTTTGCAGTCTCAGGAGTAGTAGGTGCCATCTCACCTTTTTGGATGGCACGAACTATCCCAAAGAACCGTTGCTGCTTTTTAGATACAGCAGGCATCAGTCGCTACTTCCCATTCTAGGTTTACCGACTGCATCAGTCATTTTCTGTGCATCTGTTCTAGTATCCTTGGGAAGAGGTTTCCTTAACATCTTGGCACGAATTGCCTTATGATCGGGTTTTGGATTTCTATTCTTTGCTGCATCACGAGAGATCTTCATCTGATCATCTACACTCAATCCTTCAGTCATCTTACCGGTTCTTTTGTAAGGAACACCACCTTTCTCTGGATCTTCTCCTTTAGGTGTCTTCTTAAGAATACCCTTCAAAAGAGGATTGATCTTTTCGTCAATATTAGATTCAGTGCTTTCCATTGCACTACCAGATCTTTGAGAACCCATGGGGAGTTTTCCCTGCTTCTGCATCTGCATTCTCATCTTATCAAGCATGTATTGCTTCTGAAGCATTTGCTTCTTCTTTGCTAACATTACATCTGACTTAGGATCATCTGCTTCAGCAACCTCAACTTCTTCTTTCTTAGTCTTTTCTTTTTCAATACGAGCAGACATCTTACGAATCTGATCGATACTCATATTACCAATACCAGTAAATCCTTTCTTGGAAGGATCGGGTTGCTTCTTAGAGTCATCTTTATATCCACCAGCAGCGCGGGCAGCAGCGCGATTCTCATCAACCTGCTCTACTTCCTCTTTCTTATACTGAGGATGATCATCTAGTTTCATACCACGTTTTTTCTCAAGGCGTTTCTTCTGCTCTGCAGAATCATAACCTCTAATATTGAGTTTCTTTTTCTGATCTACATTCTTTTGAAGTGCTTGAAACTTCTTCATAGCAGCTTCATCACGAGGATCACCTTCCTCAATTTCAGTCATCTCAATAATTTCACCACCAATCTCCTCTACTGCTTCACCAAGTTTAGGATTGATCTTGATTCTATTCTCAACTTTCTTTTCTTTGATCTTTTTTTCAGACTCGGTGTCAGTCATTGGAGCGACTTCAATCAAATCACTAAGATCATCTCTCCAGTTTGACTTACCCTCTTTGGCAAGTTTCGCTTTTACTGCTTCAAATTTTTTCTGTTCGATTTCTTCTGCAACCTTAATTTCTTCTTCCTCTATAGATTTCTCTTCTGCTCTAGCAATCTCTGCTTGCTCCTTCATCTTTTTCTTCATAGCAGCGCCGATTGCCTTACGACGCTTCATCAGATATGAATCAGTGCTATCTTTCTTACCATCATTATTGACATCACCATCCTCTTTGCCAACAGGATCAAGTGCCTCCATGGCAGCAGCGCGTTTAGCAGCAGTCTTTTTCAAAAGACGCTCCCTAGCAGCTTTCTGTTCATCTTTAGGGATATTAAACATGTTGCGGTCAGTCTTCAACTTCTCGTCAGGTTTATCATAACCTTCCTTCGCAACAGTTTCTAAGTAAACCTTTGAGATATCATCTAAAGGGTTTTTACCGATTCCATTAGACATGGTAATTCTATTACTTTTTAATCTTATACTTATTTATGAAATTCTTGATACTGGTAGTTCCAGTGCTTCTCATAGCATAAGATCTAAGTTTATCAGTTCCAATCTCTCTTTGATTTCCAGGAACCCCTGATGGACCAGGATAATTTACCACTGACTCCATAACATCACGAATCCAAGATTTGAACATGTAGTTCTCCTCTGTAACACAAATCAAATGGTTTGTTCCTCTACGAATAATTTTACCAATCAAACCAGTATTCAAGTTCTCTACGATATCACCTAATTTATAAATGATTCCCTTGACGTAATTTTCTCTAAGACTTCTTTGATCATATCTAGGAGCAATCTCCCACATTTCAGCAGCAACCTTTTTCTTCTTCATTTTCATACCAGTACGCACCGCATCAAACAATGCGCGGGTGTCACCATCATCAAGTGACTTTGGTGTTCCTCTTCGGAATGCTTCGTAATCATCATCCATGACTGCTTTTCTCATCTTAGATGCAGACATACCCTCCACACCTTCTGCATCAGCGTCTCTAACACCTGCAGAAATCACACGAATTTCATCAAAGTCATATAACTCACCATTATATTTGGTTGCCAAGTTTTCAAATTCTGCTTGACGATCAGAACCAACTACGATGTTAACGTTTTGATATCCCTGTTCACTAGCGGTAACTAACACATTGAAGATTGATCTCATCTCATCATCATTAATGATGCTCTCCTCATAGTCAGGGAACATCTTCTTCATATATGATACTTTCATATCAGGATCCAATGGATTCTTCTTAGGATCCTGAGTCCTAGACGGATAAATTTTTAGATCTCCACCTTGTGATGCTTTCTTTGCAGCAGAGAGAAGTTTCTCATGACCAACTGTTGGTGGATTGAAACGTCCGAATGCAACTGTCAGAACTTCTGATTGTTCCGATGAACCCTGATCTGCCTCGTCTGAAGTTGCTGCTTTTTTCTTCTGATCAACTTGAGGCGCACTCTTTTTAGGTTTTGCTTCAGGAGTTGCTGCACCTCTTGCCTGTTGTGGTTTATCATCTTGCGCTTTTGCTTTCTTCTTATCAATAAAAACTAGTTTACCCTTATCAGTAGTCGCAACAATATTGCCACGGGTGTCCATCCAACTACCGTGACCGTCACTCTTGAGGTTCAGTTTTCTCGCTTGCATACTTGCTTGCGATTCTGCCTCATTCAGAAACTGAAAGAAACTTTTCATTTATATTGATAATCCTTATACATTATTTATTACCAAGGATCTCCAGACATTTTTAGACTACTAGCAAGTTTTTCAGACTCATACTTGAACCTCATCTTCAGAATTTTTTTTGTTCCTGCTTTAACTCCGACAGAATCATTACCAACATCCTTATAAGATATTCTTTCTGTAAGAATAGCTTTTAATTTTGGATTATTGAGGGGATCTTCTACGGATGCAGAATAAGGTGATTGAGTGCCTCTACCAGTTACCTTGACATAAGGAGGAAACAATTCCTGACTCGCGTCAATCCAACTTTTTATTATGTAATTTCTTCTTTGAGATTGAGTCTGTTTGTTTAATCTTGTGAGTAATTCATTTCTACACTCATTCAAAACTGAGGATCCAATAAGATCTGTAGTTTTTTGCAATGCTTTATTCTGTCTAATTGCAACTTTTCTTGCTGAAGCGGCAGGGGGCAACTTAAATTCTTGAATAATTTTATTTTGTGCTTTTTTGTTTATATCGCTTATGTTTATTCTCAAGTCACTATCAACTGTTCCAACTCCAGGATTCTTGAATCCAATATCACCTTTACCAGATGTTGATTTTGCAGATAGTCCTAAAAATCCACCTAAATTAAATTCTACTAAAACATCGGTTGGATTTTTTCTTTGGTCTACATCTACTCCAACAACATTTCTGAAGGAGAAACCAGGTCTTGCAGTCCAATAAACATTTTTGACTCCAGAATAACCTTCCCTTTTAGCCCATGCTAAAAAACTTTCAGACATAACAATTGCTCTCCCTATCTGTTGCTGCTGTTGTGCAGGAGTAAGGAGAGCAAGTTTTTTATCATATTGCATCTGAGAAGCATCATCTGGAAATTTATTTCCATTCAATACAAACGCTACATAAATTTCATTTACGTCTGCTAAATCTGTATTTCTTGCCATCGACTTTTTTAACTATTTAGAGTTTACCTCCAACAACTCCTGAGTTGACAACACGAGTGTATTGTTCAAGAGTTCCTTCTTGCTCACACTTTAGGTGCCAGCGAGTCATGTCAACAACTGCTTCTTTAGTCAAACCCGTGAGCATTTTTCTACCCTCTTTTGTGTGAGAGGAATAAAGACCCATACGAGTCTTCCAGACATAGAAGACATCATCAATAAGTTCTGATCCTTCAGGGACAACTACCTGAGATGCTGTTTCAATCATCTTTTTTATTGAACCCGAAAGGACCTTCTTTTTCTTCAAGTGCAAGTTTCAGCGCAACACCGCCGACTGCTTCCATAACCTTAAGGACATCTTCTGCTCTTGCACCTTCACCAAGTTCTTTAGAGACATACCAATACTTTGGCCAAAATGTCTCACCTGCCTTTTCATAATCTTCAAGTGTAAGTAGTTTCATTTGCCTCCTGTTTCGTACCCCATTTTGTCGTCATGTTCTTTCAGTTTACGCATACGAATTGTTTCGTGTAAGCGTTTGATTGCCTCTTCAGTTTCTTTGGTCTTTTCATAAGACCATTCATCATTCTGCTTTTTTTTCTTGCTCATCAAGTTCTCCTACGATTGCGGTATCTAACGCATGAATGAATTCACGGATAAGTTTCACGCGGGCAGACGGAAACTCCAGTGAGTCTTCTTTTGTATGTAGCAGCAATGCATAACGTGTAGCGATTGCTTGTTCTGATGTAACTTCGATGTTCATTCTTCACCTCCTTCATTGTCGTCACCAGTATACGGTTGAAACCCTACATCAGGTGGGGGATTGTTATCAAACGTATCAAGAACTGCTTCGCCTTCACTTGCAAACAATTGAGTAAACCAGTCTTTGATACTGTACCATACGGTCCATTGTTTTTCGTTAGTGTCAGTCATTTCCAACCTCCTTTTTTGACCCATTCATCATGGTATTGGTTACGCCAAGCAGAACTGATACCATAAGATGGTTGCACTACTTGTTCAATGTAACGACGATTTTCTCTAGCAATATTGAGACTTTGTGTCTCCAAGTTTTTTACTCGACCATCAACTTGTGATGCCCACCAAACAGCACCTGCTCCCTGAACCAACAGAAAAGATACAATTTCGAATGGAATTTTAAGATCTTTCACAGGTCTTCCTCCTTTTGTTGAATGTCAAATTCCCTCCCGATTTCTACATCCAATTCATGACTTATTTCTCGAATAGTCTTTATTTTATCACAAGTAAAGAATTCAGGATGATACTTTGTATACATGAATAAAGCATGACGTAAAACAACTGCATCATGCATACTCATTTCAAGATGAATCACAAATCTCCTTCCTTACGGTTTTCAGATCTGTGAACGTCAAACTCGCCACCGGGATAACGTGCTTTCAGTTTATCTACATTCATTTCTAGCACCTCATCAAAGGTTGTGTCAAGTGCCATACATGCCTGAGCAAGATACCAACAGATATCACCCAGTTCACGTTTCATGTGAAAAACATTTTCTTCACTGTGAGGTTTGCCTTGGAAAATAATTTTCTTTACTACCTCGGTAAACTCACCAGACTCAGCGCACAATCCAAGTGCTGCTGTCAACAGTTGAGTGACATTACAATCTTCCTGAAGTTCAAGAGAGTTTGTCCTCTGAAGAAATGATGCATAATCCAATGAAGGATCACTAGTCACGCCTCTAACAAATTCAACGTACTTTTCGGTGTCAACTTTAGTCATGGAAATCTGGAATAAATGGTTCTTGACTATTTTGAGGAAGTTTCTGTTGAGTTGGCAATTTTTGACCACCAACCTCAATGTATTCAATCTCTTTCCAACTTCCACCAACACCGCCATCCATATTGACTACGATATCTTTTGTAGGAAGTTGTTTGTTAGAAACATCAACGATGTCTCCTGGTAGAGGATTGAATTGATAATAGTGTCCATCCCATCGACGATTTCTCATACCAATGAGATTGACTGCATCTCTTTCGATGCCACAGTCAGCAATCTTTTCACCTCTGGGATTAAATACTGAATAGTAACCGTTCATGATGAAAACTTGAATCCTTCAAAGGTTTTCTTTGGTTTTGCTTCTTCGTAAGTATACTCCTCATCCTGACCACTGTCAAGAATGTCATCTTGTGCAGTCTGTTCACAATCATAAAGACGCATCTTTGCACGATCAATGCCGACAATAAATCGTTTATTGATTGTAGGATCATTATACCTATTCTTCAATTGCTTCACCATGATCTGTCCTAGGTCTTGGAGTTCTTCAGTAGAAATAAGAGCAAACATAAGATCAGCAGTTGCAGGAAGCCCAAAGGACTCGGAAGTGTCAGTAAGGTCAACATCAGAGCTAGCAAAACCGCTACGAGTAGTCTGAGTCGCAGAAACAATCGGCACATTCGCTTCAACAGCAAGACCACGGAGCTCTTCTGCAATCGCTTTAATATACGAATAAGAGTTGACATTACTGTTCCCCCGATATCGTGAAGATGCACAAATGTTTAGGTAGTCAATGAAAATGATATCAGGTCTGAATGACTTTTTGATAGCAAGTTCATTGAGAAGTGCTTTGAAATGTCCAGCATGTGCAGTAGCTGTTGGATACTCTTTGATGATTAGAGTGCCCTGAGTTTTCTGTGCAAGACTTGTAACTTTATTCTCAAACATGACCTTAGGAAGATCAGTTATCTCCTGAATAGGTACATTGAGAAGATTAGCATCAATTCGCTCTGCAATTTTTTCCTCAGCCATTTCAGCCGTGATGTATAGTACGTTTTTCCCTCCCAGGAGTGCGGCAGATGCGACATGGCACATAAACAAACTTTTACCGACACCAGTGCCAGCAAGAGCAATGTTGAGTGTTTTGTTCGGGAGACCACCTTTCGTAATCTTGTTGAAATACTCAAGGTCGAATGGGATCTTGTCTTCTTTCCTATGGTATGACTCATAACGTTCTTCATAGTCTAAGAGGTAATCATGACCAATATGTGTATCAAAACTTACGGACAGAGCATCTGAAAGAATACTTGGAATTGCATCTCTTCCTTTCTTTTCATCATTTCCATCCGTGATTGAAATAGATTCCATTAGTGCAAGATAAATTGCACGTTCTTGACACCACTTCTCTGTAGTATCTACTAACCAACTAAACTCTGAAGGTTGATCTTCTAGAGATACAATCAGGTTGGTAATCTCTTTAAATGATGTATCATTTATATCTTGTCTTTTCTCAGTCTCAATACATAAAATTTCTTTTGTTGCGGGTTGATTATACTCTTGAACAAATTTCAAGATTTCCTCAAACACAACTTTTTGATTGTGAACTTCAAAGTATTCAGACTTCAAAAAAGGAATAACTTTACGAACATACTCTTCATTATGTAAAAGGTTTCTAAGAATTAGAAACTCAACACTCTCCATAACTAAACTCCTTTCGTGCAATCTCGTCAAGTTTTTCCATCACCTCAGGGGTGAAATAAGTTTCAGGATCTTTATAGATCGCTTTGGCGTATACCTTCTTACCGTCTATCTCATATCGACCAGCAACGTTCTTCCAAAGTCCGCCAATCTCACCAAGCTCAAGAAGACCATAATATCGATCAAGACCACGCTCATCGTAATAAAGACGCACCGTAACATCTTTATTCTCCTTACTCAGACGCGACTTAGCAGTCTTAGCTTTGATAAGGTTGCCGACAATAGTCGTTCCATCCTTTTCTTTTTTCTTGCTGAGATAAATGATTGTACTGGCGGCATACTTGAGGCCACTGCCTCCTCCCATTTCCTTAGTTGGTACGTAAGCTCCGATGACATCGTATGTGTGATTTGTGACAATGAGCGGAACATTTGCTTGTCCTAGTTTGAGTGTGAGCATTCGGAATGCACCTTTGACCAACTGTGATTTGGTCATGTCACGAACTTGTTTGTCGTTCAGTGCATCAGTGATTTCTTTCTCTGTAGAAAGCATCCCCAAAGAGTCTAACACAAACATACAAGGTCTGCGTTCGTCTTCAGGTTTTTTCAAGTATATATCCACTGCCTTCAAGGCTTTGG
>BCSF01000572.1_pt1 | contig 13928 bp, 12 predicted proteins | sample 1016431 | NCBI WGS metagenome assembly BCSF01 (sample SAMD00045685;SAMD00045686;SAMD00045687;SAMD00045688;SAMD00045689;SAMD00045690;SAMD00045691;SAMD00045692;SAMD00045684;SAMD00045690;SAMD00045691;SAMD00045692;SAMD00045684;SAMD00045685;SAMD00045686;SAMD00045687;SAMD00045688;SAMD00045689, study...
AAGAAGATGTTGTGATACCAGACAAATGCCCTCTACTTGGTATAGAATTAGTTTGTCACAGAGGTAAAGGTAGTCAGCAAGGAAACTCTCCATCATTAGATCGTATAGATTCTACCAAAGGATACATAAAAGGCAATGTGTGGGTCATCAGTAACAGAGCAAACACTCTCAAAAATGATGCTACACTATCAGAACTTAAAACACTAGTAGAAAACCTGGAGAGATTATGAATGGATTTGAAGTATTCTTTTATTTCGTTTGCTTTGCTATTATTGCAGGTGCTGCGTTTGCGATGATGTGGAGTAATATTCAATCCATAAACAAGGAGATGAATAAACCTAAACCACGTCATCCTGAAGCACCTGCCCCTGGTGATGAAGTTATGTATGTGGATCTATCTAGAGATAAACTAGAAGACCTTTACAATCAGTAAAAAATTTGATATAATAAGAGGGTTAATCACCCTCTTTTTTTATGCTTGGGAATCTTGAACCAGAAGAACATGTTATGGATGAAAGTGTGAGATATCCTGGTAAAATGCTTGGGCAACTTGCTCTCGCACTAGAAGCACTGGGATGGGACTATGGTGATGATGTCGTTGTTGAAATTGGTGGAACCCAAGTCTCTGGTATTGATGTTGGTGAAAACTACAACGAAAAGTGGCAATCTCCCATTGGAACCCGTAAGTATAATAAGGATGCTTTCATTGTAATCAAGAACCTTGATCGCAGTCCTTTTGAACCTTCTAAACCTTTTGCTGAAGGAGAGTTCAAACCTCGTCATCCTTATGAGGCAAATAAATGAGGGGTTATTACTCAGTGTTCAACCCAAGGGGTGAAAAGATTGCTGACTGTGGTATCGAAAGAGATGCAGTGACACTGATCCATAGTAGAAATACTATGTGGGATGGACATTATTATACTTTCATTCCTCTGCCTGGTGATATTGTTGATGTATCACCTGGAAGCAACTTCCAACTCATGATATTGTTGTTAATATGGATGGTGGAGTTGGTGGATCATGGTCTGTAAAGTCTGGTTCAATTCAAATACAACCTGGTGTTGGTGGTGCCGTGGAATTTACTACATAGTATACTGATTTTATAAAAATGAAAAAGCAAGAAATGATTGATACCCTTACTAAGCAGGGGCAAGATATTAAAAAAGAATTAGTTGAGATGCAGCAAACTTTTACTGTTAAAAAAGAAATGCTGAATAGAATTGAAGGTGCTCTTGAAGCACTCTCTGCTCTAGAACCAGATGGACCTCCTACACCAACAGAACCTGAGGAAGCAGTTGATCATACTGCTGCCGCAGCAGCACTTGGTATTCTAAAGTAGGATAAGTTCTACCCTAATAAATAAAAGGAGACTTATATAAGTCTCCTTTTTGGTAAATACCGAGACTAATAAATGGCGACACCGTTTAGGTTAAAACGATCCTCAATATCTGGAAAAAGACCTTCACTTTCTGATCGCTGCCGAAGAAGAGGAAACAGTAAATTTTATGATGGGTATCTGTTTGCAGAGAGAGATACTGGTGGTGTCGGTATTGCAACCACAATTGCACTCTTAACTCCGTGGACGGAGAACTATGGTGCTGGATCAATTCATTATTTAAATTCTGTTGCGATTGGGAAAGAAAATCCAACAGGATCTTTAGATGTTGTAGGACATACAGAACTAGATAACGTCAATATTAGTGGTGTAACTACTTTTGTTGGAAATATTGATGCAAATTCAAATTTAGATCTTTTAGGTGACCTTGATGTTGATGGTCATACAGAATTAGATAATCTAAATGTTTCGGGTATTGCAACTATTACCACTTTGGGACTAAGTGGTGATATTGATGTTGATGGTCACACTACACTTGATAATGTAAGTATTTCTGGTGTTACTACAATCTTTAACACCACAGATAATGTATTAGGAAATTCTAATACTGGTGCTCTTCAGATTGATGGTGGTCTCGGTGTAGATAAAAATGTTACCGTTGGTGGTAACTTAGATGTTCAGGGATATTCAAACTTTGTTGGTGTCGTAACCTTCCGTGGTGGCACCATTAATCTTGGTGATGCTAATACTGATGATATCAATATTGGTGGTGAGTTTGTATCTGATCTTGTTCCAGACGAAACTAACCTATACAGTCTTGGCACATTAGCAAAGCAGTGGAAAGATCTTTACATTGATGGAACTGCCGATGTAGATGCTCTGACCGTTTCTGGAGTTTCTACATTCACTGATGCTATCGATGCCAATGGTGATCTTGATGTTGATGGTCACACTGAATTAGATAATGTAAGAATCACAGGTGTTTCCACGTTTACAAGTCCTCTTGACATCAATACTGATGTTGATATTGATGGGCACACTGATCTCGATAATGTAGTTATTGCTGGTATTGCCACTTTCCAGAGTGATGCACTCTTTGGTGATGCCGATTACATCCAAATGGGTGATGCCCAGGATCTTAAGATTGGACACGTTGGATCTTATAGTGTTATCTTAGATCAAGGTGAAGGAAACTTATCCATCGGTGGTGATGGATTTGTAGATATCATGAACACTGCTTTGGATGAATACAAAGCAAGATTCATTACAAATGGTGCCGTAGAACTATATTGGGATAACAGCAAAAAACTTGAAACAACTGGATATGGCGTTACTGTTTATGATACACTAAGATCACCACAACTTAATATAACTGGTGTTTCAACTTATGAAGGAAATGCAGATTTCAACGCAAACGTTGATATCTTTGGAACTCTTGACGTAGATGGGCACACAGAACTAGATAATCTAAACGTATCTGGTGTATCTACATTTACATCTAACGTAGATATTAATGCAGATATTGATGTAGACGGTCATACTAATCTTGATAATGTTGATATTACAGGAGTAACCACAACATCAGGTTTACTTGATATCAATGCTGGGGGTCAAGCAAATACCTTCATTGTTGAGGATCTCACTGATAACCGTGTTGTTATTGTAGGACCTGGTGGAGAACTAGAAGATGATGCCAATTTAACTTTTGATGGATCTACACTTTCCATTGGTGTTGATTTAGATGTAGATGGACATACAGAGTTAGATAATGTTGCAATTTCTGGCGTAACAACTTTCAGTGGTGCCATTGATGCCAATGGTGATCTAGATGTAGACGGACACACAGAACTTGATAATCTGAATGTATCTGGTGTATCCACTTTTGCTTCAGATGTAGATGTTAATGCTAACGTTGATGTTAGTGGATATCTAGACGTAGATGGTCACACTGAATTCGATAACGTAAACGTTTCTTGTGTTTCAACCTTTGTTGGTATTGGAACATTCAATTCTGATTTATTTGTTGGTGGAGATCTGAATGTAATCGGTAATGTTGTCTATACTCAGGCATCTGCAACTAACCTGATTATCACTGGTGTTTCTACATTTGGTGGACAAATCGATGCCAATGGTGATCTTGATGTTGATGGTCACACTGAATTAGATAATGTCAATATTTCTGGTGTAACTACATTTACAGGTAACATTGATGCCAATGGTGATTTAGATGTAGATGGCACTACAGAATTAGATGTATTGAATGTTGCAGAGACTGCTACGTTCTCCAGTAACATTGATGCTAATGGTGATCTAGATGTAGATGGTCATACAGAGTTAGATAACCTAAGAGTTACTGGTGTTTCTACTTTCATATCTTCAGTTAATATTAATTCAGATATTGATGTTGATGGGCATACTGAACTTGATAACGTAAATGTTTCGGGTGTAACTACAACGTCAGGTTTACTTGATATTAATGCTGGTGGTAAAGCAAATACATTCAAGGTAGAAGACTTAACCAATGACAGAATCGTAATTGCAGGAACTGGTGGTGAACTAGAAGATGATGCTAATCTAACTTTCAACGGAACTCAACTTTTTGTTGGTGTTGATTTAGATGTAGACGGTCATACTGAACTTGATAATGTAAATGTCAGTGGCATGGCTACTGTTGACGGATTAAATGTAACTACAAACTTTGATGTTTATGATACTCAGGCAGTATTCCATAATGATCTTTATGTTTCTGGAAATTTAAGTATCGGTGGAACCACTACTGTTCTGCAGGCACAAGATCTTAAGATCTTTGATAAGGACATTATCCTTGGTGTTACTACTGATGCTCAGGGTAATGATATTTCCACAGATACTACAGCAAATCATGGTGGTGTTGCGGTTGCATCAACAACTGGCAATCCTTTAGTTAACCTAACAATTCCTGGTCTTGAAGAACTTCCTTCCACATATAAGAAGATTATGTGGTTCCAGGAAGGTGCTTTTAGTGGACTTGGAACTGATGCCTGGTTAATTAACTATGCCGTTGGTATTGGATCTACCCAGTTCCCAACAGGAACCAGACTTGCAGTTGGTGGTATTCAATTTACTGAAGATGCAATTGTTACTCCAAATATCACTATTAGTGAAGATCTATCAATCACTGGTGATTTGGATGTAGATGGTCATACAAACTTAGATAATGTAAGCATTGCTGGAGTAACAACATTTGCTGGTAATATCGATGCTGATGGAAATCTAGATCTTCTTGGTCACTTAGATATCGATGGACATACTGAACTTGATAATCTAAATGTAACAGGTGTTTCCACATTCTCTGGCAACTTAAATCTAACTGGTGATATTATTTCCAATCTCACCATTACTTCTACTGATGATGGTAGTTCTGCCGCACCAGAATTTAAACTTTACAGAAACAGTGCATCACCAGCAGATGCAGATTATCTAGGACAGATTAAATTTGCTGGTGAAAGTGATACTGGTGTTGAGCGTAATTATGCCAAGATCACTGGTAAGATCTTGGATGCTAGTAATGGGACTGAAGATGGTATTATTGAATTTGCTCACATAAAAGCAGGTTCCCAAACTATTACTGCAAGATTTAGAAGTGATAGTTTCCAATTATTAAATGATACAAACCTAACAGTTTCTGGTGACTCAACATTCACTGGTAATATTGATGCTAATGGTGATTTGGATGTAGACGGTCATACCAATCTCGATAACGTAAGTGTTACTGGTGTAACTACATTTACAGGTGCAATCGATGCTAATGGTGATTTAGATGTAGATGGGCATACAGAGTTAGATAATGTTTCAATCTCAGGTGTAACTACATTTACAGGTGCAATCGATGCTAATGATAATGTAGATGTTGCAGGAACTCTTGATGTTGATGGTCACACCGAACTTGATAATGTAAATGCATCTGGTATTGTAACTGCTACTGGATTTATTGGACCTATCACTGGAAATGTAACTGGAACCGCAACAACTGCTACTAAGATTGCAACAACAACGGGTGGATCAGAAACTGATTACCATGTAATGTTAGCTCTTAATGCTGGTGGAGATAATTTTGTAAGACTAGACAGTGGTATTAAGTATAATACCCCAACAGATACTCTTACACTTGGTGGTGGTGTAGTTGTTGGTGCTGGACTTTCTGTTGTTGGAGTTTCTACTTTTAGTGGAGATATTGATTCCAACGGAAGAATTGTTGGTGCCGCAACCAGTAATGTAATTCCATTCCTCTACAGCACAATCGGTGATCTACCCAATGCTGGAACTTATCATGGTGCATTTGCACACGTCCACAATCAAGGTAAAGGATTCTTTGCACATGGTGGTAATTGGTATGAACTAGTTAATAAAGAACTGAACGGAACTGTTGGAACTGGAACCGAAAGATATGATATTGGATATATTGATGCAACAGGATCTAATGTAACTGGCGTTAGCACTGCGGCAACTTCACAAATAGCAACTTTAAACGTTGGTGCTGGTGGAACTGTTCTTACAGCATCTGTTGATACTTCTAAAGTTGGTATTAACTCAACTGCTCCTGCCTATGCACTCGATGTGGTTGGAGATATAAATAGCTCAACGGATATTAAAGTCAATGGAGTTAGTATCGTTAGTCAGGGAGCATCCCTTGATGATGTTGTCGCACTTGCAATTGCACTAGGATAATTAACAGATGGCAAATACATTTAAATTAAAAACGAAAGCAAATGTGGGTGTGTCCACGGTTGGTATCTATACCGCTACATCTCCTGTCACTGCAACTGTAATTATTGGTGTTACTCTCGCTAATAAATCTGCACAGGGTATTAATGTTGGTATTGGTATTACCAGACCATCTGCCGATGACATTGACTTAATGAAGAATGTTCCTGTTCCTCAGGGATCATCTCTTGAATTTATGCAAGGTAATAAACTTGTTCTTGAAGCAAACGATACTATCACTGCTAAAAGTGATGTGAATAATAGTCTTGATGTTGCTCTTACGATCATGGAGATCACCCCATAAGGATAAAAAGATATGGCACTTACTAAAGTTGGCGGCGGTGTATTAAAACAACCTATTGATGTTGGTATTATCACTGCAACCAGTGTAAATGCAAGTGGTATTATAACGGCAGGGACAGTTCAGGTTGGATCTGCAACTACCATTCACTCTACTGGTATAGATCTTGGCAGTGGAAATATAACATCTCATAATATTAATTCGACGGGTATTATTACTGCTACTAGTTTTGTTGGACCCGTAACTGGAAACGTAACTGGAAACGTAACTGGTAATGTAACTGGCACAGCAACTACTGCTACAAATGCAGAAGGTTTAACTGGTTCTCCTAGTATTACTGTTACTGATATTACCGCTACTGGTAACGTAAGTATTGCTGGAACACTAACTTATGAAGACGTAACTAATATTGATTCAGTTGGTATTATAACCGCACGAAATGCTATTGTCATTTCTGAAGATAATGCAATTCATTTTAGGGGAACTGCTGCTGATGATAATGATGCAATTCTTCGAGCATCTGCGGGTGGTGGTCAGTTACTTATCAATTCACGTAATGACACCATCATAAACATTGATTCTAATAATGACAGCACTGATGCTCACTTTGCAGTAGCACATGGTGCTGCTACTGGATCTTCAACTGAATTATTCAGAGTTCAGGAAGATGGTAAGGTGGGTGTAAGATGCACTCCAGAAACTGATTTCCAGGTCAGAAATGGTAATGGTGGAACAGTAAAAATTGGTGGTAGTGGTTCTGGTGCAACTGGATTCCAAATTCAATATAATAATTCAGGTAGTACTACAACAGAACTTCTTACAAATTATAGATCTACTAGTGGTTCTGCTTCATTGAAGATTGATACTGGAACATTCTTAGTTGCAACAGGAACAAGTGGATCAGAAAGACTTCGTATAACTTCTGGTGGGTCAGTTGGTATCGGAACCCAAATCCCAGGAGCAAAATTAGAAGTATTTGATGAAACTTCTAACACCATTATTAATGTCAAGAGTGGTGATGCGGGTGCGGTTCTTAATTTGATAGACGATTCTGCACGATCATCTATTGAACAGAATGGAACTACACTGAAGATTAGTTCTGATACTGGAGCAGAAGATGCAAATAGTGATATCAGATTGCAGGTAGATGGTGACAGCAAGATGATAATCAGATCTGATGGTGGAGTGTTAGTAGGAGGGCACACCTCACCAGTTGATAGTGGTAATCAACCAAATATAGAAATTGTAAATGCCAGCACATCTACTTTAACTCTTGCACGAAATGATACATCAATTGCTTCTGGAAATGATATTGCAGCCATAAGAGTTTGGGGTAATGATAGTAATGGAACTTATCAACAATGTGCAGAGATTCTTGCAGAAGCAGACGGAGACCATGGGACTGACGACAAACCCACTGCCCTTTCTTTCAAAGTATCTGCTGACGGCAGTGTAACACCAGTAGAAAGACTTCGTATAACTTCTGCTGGTAATTTGGAACCATCTGGAGATATCAAGTTAACTAAATCACCAGATCCAAGAATTTACGCTAACACCAATGTTGGTCTGAACATTGATGGAATGGCATTGTATCTGAACAGATATGTAAATGCTCATGTTGTCTCCAATCTGGGAGGAAGTAGTTTCGGTATCGGAGAAGTTCCTGCTACTGGTGATGGTGGAAATTCCACCTATAACAACTGGGATACTCCAAAACTTCATGTTAAAGGTGCTAATACTTCTGGTAAGTTCCATTTATTAGGTCGTTTTGTTTCTGGACAAGACGCTGATGCAACAGGTGCTCAGATTGTTATTCATCATGAAAACGATAGAGGAATGGCACTACAAGGTGGAAGAAGTAGTGGTAATAGATCTTATGGTGCTATCAAGTCTCTTGATAACCTCGCAAGAGAATCCAATGTAATGGTATTCAGTGGTGGAGATGGTCAGGGTGTTGATAATATTAAGTTCTACACTAACGGACTTTCCACTGGAACAAATGAGAGAATGGCGATTAATACTTATGGAACTGTCCATACTGGAGGTTCCACGCTAATTACTCAAACATCGCTAAAACCTGATCTTATCACAAGAGCAGGTGTTATGAGTCCTTTATTCTGGAGACCATTTGGTGGGTTGACTGGTGCTCCAAGCACGAGTGGACCTGGATATAAAGATTTTGGAACTGGTGGTGTTAGACATAATCTTGTAGATCCACACATGGGAAGTGGTCTTGGTGGTTCTCAATTCCAAGGTGGGTTAATTAATAGTTATGGTCAAACATTTTCAAATGACGCATCTGGAACCACTAGAGAGAGCATAGAATGGAATAGATTTAGAATACTATTCCGTGGATTGTGTCCCTCATCTGGTTATAGTGTTGCAACAGTGAAGTTTAGATATTCTACATATCATTATAGTAATGGATGGCAAGATCATGCTGGAACGGAGTGGACATACACTGGCACTGAGCAGGTAAGAGGTGGTCGTTGGGTTGTTGGTCCTTGGATAAACCCATCTAGTTATTTCACTTCTTGGGCAGATGTTCCTGGATTTGGATTGTATTATAATGATAACAGTAGTGGTAGAAACTTTAGAATTGCTGGTGGAGTTTATTACCAATACGCATACTTTCAATAATTAAGAACTATGGACGAATTTTCTGATTTTAAACAAGATTTTTATACCTTTGATGGTAAAGAGTTTTCTCATGATCCTATGATGACTATCAGGGATTCAAATGAAAATGAATTTATTGCATATACTGTTATTAACGGCATGACAGTTGAACAAGCAAAAACAATTTCATATAACAATAAAATAAAAAGACTTAGAGAACTTAGAGATGAAAAAATTGCTAAGAGTGACTGGAGAGCAAATGTTGATGTTACCTCAATGAGTGATGAATGGAGAACTTACCGTCAGGCACTTCGAGATCTTCCATCAACTATGACTTCATGGGACGATTTTGAAACTTTTGCTTGGCCAACAGAGCCTTCATAAATACAAATAAAAAGTAGATAATGAGTATCCTCAACGTTAACCAGTTACAACCAGTTGGTGGAGGAAATACTATAACAGTTAGTGCTTCTGATATTTCTGCATCAGGAGCAACTATTACTGCGTCAAGTTTTGTTGGTAATATAACTGGTAATGTAACTTCTAGTAGCACTTCTGAATTTTCTTCTGGTCTTAATGTTACTGGTGGTCATATCGATCTTGTAGATAACTCTAAGATCAGAGTTGGAACTGGTGATGACCTACAGATTTATCACAATGGAACAGATTCTTATATCAGCGACACTGCTACTGGATCTTTAATTCTTACAGGTAGTAGAGTTATTGTCAAGAATACTGCTGATAATGCAAGAATGATTGACGCTATTGAAGGTGGTGCAGTAAAACTCCTTCATAATAACTCTGAAAAACTAGAAACCACATCAAATGGTATACAAATATCTGGTGACCAAGTGCTAAATGGTCATCTCGATATGAGAGACAGTGATAGAATTAGATTGGGTGCTGGTGATGACCTGTCAATTTTTCATAATGGCACTCATAATTTTATTGACTCTGCAGGGTCTGCCGACCTTTATGTTAGAGGTGCTAATATTTTATTACAAGATCACGTCAATTCAAATAGAAATTGGTTGATTGGACTTGCAAATGGTACTTTGGAAATGTATCATGCAGGTGCTAAGAAACTTGAAACCACAACAAGTGGTATCTCAGTTGCTGGTGACACTGTTTTAACAACTGCAAACGCTGCATTCAAATCAGAAAATCCAAACAGTTCTGGTGACTATGTAAGAATGTATGCTGGTGCTGGAACAGCACAGTGGGACATCTATGGTAACGGTGAGTTGTTACGTATGAGTGAGAACTCTGGTAATAGCGCAGCAAGAGTTCAATTCGATCTTCCAACAACACATAGATCTACAAGCACCACAACGGGTGTTGCTGCATTAACTGCTCAACAGGAAGTAAACAATGGTGGATACTTAATTTTTGATGGTAAAAATTCTTCAGGCACTAGTGTTTTTAATGTAACTCATAATGGAAGAGTAAGAGTTTCTGATGGTATTGACTTCTCTTCTAATTCCAATACTAGTGGAATGACTTCCGAACTTCTCGACGATTATGAGGAGGGCACATGGACACCCAATTTTACTAATGTTAGTTATACGCCTACGGTTCAATTTGGTAGATACACGAAGATAGGTAGGTATGTTTATTGCACTATAACAATTGATGGAAATTCTCTAAGTGGTAGTGGTACTATTGGTTTAGAAGGACTCCCATTCGCTTCAGACGAGCATAGTGATAACGGTCAAAGATCAGCCTGGCATCCTGCAAATGGAGGACATATGGTTGGTCTATCCATCAATGATGCAAGATTTAGAATTAATGGATCAACTATGCAAGGAGTTAAAGGTGCTACAGGAAACACAACCTATATGACGGGAAGTCAATTGACCTCTGGAACATTTCAATTCACTGGGGATTTTTCATACTATACTGCGTCTTAATAAATAATACGCCTAAACCTGTTTAGTCTGGAGGATTATCCCTCCATAAATATCTAAAAAAGTATAATATAAGATGGCATCGGAAATTCGTGTAAATAGTCTAACTAATAGAAGTGGTTTAAGCACAGTTAGTATTACCGATACTGGTGCCGTAGTTGCTGGAATGGTAACGGCAACAACTTTTAGTGGACCTTTGACTGGTAATGTCACAGGTAACGTAACTGGCAATCTAACTGGTAATGTTACGGGAAACGTTACTGGTAACTTAACAGGTAATGTAACTGGCGCGGCAACGACTGCTACTGCATTAAGTGGTTCTCCAAGTATTACAGTTACTGATATTACTGCAACTGGTAATGTAAGTATTGGTGGAACATTAACTTATGAAGATGTAACTAATATTGATTCAGTTGGTATTGTTACGGCACAGAGTGATGTTCACGTTGGTGCTGGGTTATCTGTAGTTGGTATTACTACTACACAGAGTGATGTTATAGTTGGTAGAAACCTTAGTGTTACTTCTGGTATATCAACTGTCAAATCACTTGATTATGCTGCTATTGATACAACAATTTCTGATACGGCAGTAGATGTATTCATATATGATACTTCTAAGGACTCTGATGGTGGTGCCTGGAGAAAGAGAACCACTCATACGAGTTGGTATAATGAAACACTAGGAACAGCAACTAGAGGAACCAGGCGAGAGTTTCCTGCCGTTGCTGTAATTGTTGCTCAAGAAACCAACAATCAACAAGTGGTAATTTATGATGGAGATGACCCAGATCTTCCAATGTGGATGATATTTGAACGTGGTGGTAATAATGATCCATTCTTAGATGGAAGCACTCCTGGAGCAAGTTTTCTTGGTAACTATCCTCCTACTAGTGTTTCTGCTTTTAATGGAATTATTTGTGCTGGATGTTGGAGATCTGCAGGTGCATTATCGAATTTAAATGCTGGTTTAAGAAAGTTTAGTTTTATTGAAGACAATTGTATTGCTTTCAATAATTCAAATACTTACAAGATTGGAGATGTTATAGCAAATAGAAATGTTATAACAATGAATCAGGTTGCATTGGGAGGTGCAATTGTAAATGTTAATGTTAGAGATGTAGCAATGACCGTGCTACCAAATGCACCGATTGATGATGCAACTGGACTTCCTATTCCCACCATTGCCGTTGGAACTGATGGTGGTGTGAGTATCATTAAGGATGATGGAAGTGTTGTTGATATTACCATTACAACTGGATCTAATAATGATGGTGATAGAGTTGATTTTACCGATGATAATAGAGTAGTAGTTCAGTGGGGTGGTGATTCTGCTGGAGAAATTACGATTGATGAAATACCATCGGCAGATATATCTCAAAACTATCCAATCAATCTTCCAGGAAGTCATTATAACGACAATAGTCCTGAATCATATTCTCCAATTTTCTTAACTTAGGGACCATCTTTATCTAACAGGCATCCAACAGCAATTCAACAATTCCGAGCAGTAGGAACAACTGCTGCCCTGTCACTGTTTGATGAAAATAAAACTAGCGAAGAAGATGGAATGGTTGCTTTCATATCTTCCTCATATAATACAGGATATCAGCAAGGAAGAATCAAAGGTGCTTTCCTGTCTGATACTGATACTACGAATATAGTTGCAAGTGAGATGGTCACTAACGGAACATTTGATAGTAATACTACTGGATGGTCTGTTTTAAATACTGGAACTTTCACCGCATCTGGTGGACAAGCAACTCTTTCAGATTCTGATGGAACGGGAACTTCTCCAGTTGCATATCAAGCAATTAGTGGATTTGTGGTTGGAAGAACATATGTATTATCATATGATACTACTGCTGCTCGTGAAGCATATGCTTATATAAGTCAAACTGCAGGGCAGAATAATCAAAATATGTATGTTCTAGGATACACTGGTTCTAGAACTGGAACACAAACTGTAACCTTTGTTGCAAATTAGACAAATATGGTTGTTAATTTAAGTGATGGTAGTGGAAGTGATTTTAATAGCACGGTTGATAATGTATCAGTAAAACTTGGCGATAAAGATCGTAGTGTAAACAACAAAGGACTCCAAGTATTCGGAACAGTTCCCAAGCAAGTTGTTGCAACTGGTGCTGATCTAGTTTCTTATGGTGGATTTAATAATAACAATTATCTTAGACAACCTTATAACTCCGATTTAAGATTTGAACAGAATGATTTCAGTATTATGTTCTGGATTTATGATACTGGAGTAAATGAGCACACAACTATTATCAGTAAAGATGAGAGAGAATTTGATATATCAAGACTTGCGGCCGCCAATGGTAATAAACTAAGAATTTATACTAGGAATTCTTCTGAAGATCTAAGAGCACCTGATAGTACCTCTGCACTTCCATTTAATAAATGGGTTTGTGTATGTGTAACTTATACTGATGGTAACACAAAAAATGTTTATATAGATGGAGTATTAGATAGAACGATTAGTGGCACTGATGGGGAGTATGATATTGATAGTACAACATATGGATTAAATATTGGAGTTAGGAATACTGGTGGAACTAATGCTTATTCTGCTACTGGCATAAAATTAGCATTGATGAGAATTTCTGGTTCAGCACCATCCTCAGAACAAATCAAAAAAATCTATGAGGACGAGAAGGTTCTGTTCCAAGAGAATGCTGCCTGCACCTTATATGGTTCATCGGACGTAGTAACTGCACTTGCATACGATGATAAAACTAATCTACTACATGTAGGAACATCATCTGGCAGAAGTGATTTTCGTGGATTGACGAGAATAAATAACACTACGACAGGTGTAACAACTGCAATTTCTGCTAGCAACAAACTTATCGCAGAACAATAAGGTAATAACAAATGGCATTTTACGGATCACTTGGAGAAGTTAATTTAGGTGCTTTAGATCAATCAATTATTGATAACGCAGTAGATATCTTTGTTTATGATACAAGTAAAGATTCTGATGGTGGTTTATGGAGAAATAGAACAC
>BCSF01000573.1_pt1 | contig 13925 bp, 8 predicted proteins | sample 1016431 | NCBI WGS metagenome assembly BCSF01 (sample SAMD00045685;SAMD00045686;SAMD00045687;SAMD00045688;SAMD00045689;SAMD00045690;SAMD00045691;SAMD00045692;SAMD00045684;SAMD00045690;SAMD00045691;SAMD00045692;SAMD00045684;SAMD00045685;SAMD00045686;SAMD00045687;SAMD00045688;SAMD00045689, study...
GTCAGGATATCTGTATATCCTCACACTTTCTTTACGATTGAGGTCCCCAACCATCATTCTCAGGGACACAATCATCATCGTCCACACGGTCAACTGAAGCAATGTCACATACTGGCACCTCATGCTCACCACCTACAAGATACCATGGCATGATCTGTCCATGATACTCAGGGTGTGCCTGATAATCTTCTGGATAGATACGATCACCGAGATACATTAGTTCGCTTTCGGGAATATCGTGATCGCGTAACATTGCTTGTAGTTGCAAGTGCGTCAACTCGGGTTGCGTAGGTACTTTCATTAGCTCTCCATTCACGTCTCATTTGTTGGTAGGTTTCATCATAGGCAGCCAAGTCTCTAACCTTTTTAAATACGGCAGCAGCTTTGGACTTTTCATTGGTTCGCCAATCTTCCTCCTGGGGTCTGACTTCACCAGAAACTTCATCGTACTTCCGTCCACTGGCATGATTAGCATAGCGACGGGCTCTCGTAAAACCCATCTCCAGGAATTTCCTCGCCATGTCCATACCAATGAAGTCCCGTTTGGTTTTAAATCCAAGGAACATTTGGTATATCTTAGCAGAAGAGTTGCGAGCAGTAGTTTCATCTACAAAACGCCAGTGAGCACAAATGTCGTTAGTGTAAGGGCGTACCAGTAGCACTCCTTGCTCTCCCCTTCCAATACGATAAAGTTTGCGAGTGTCTGGATCTGTGAAGTCAAGGTCCTCATAAGGGAGTTCATAACAAAATTCAAGCATGGGTGCCCGACTGGTGCTCTGCTACCCTAGCACAGCGTCAGACTGGTGTCAAGCAGGTTCCGAGGGTGTTCCGTTACCAAATGGGATTGTACCATTAGGAGCGACCACATATGCTTCGATGTAGTGATCTTCGTCTGGCACATTGGGTAGGTGTGGGAACCAGTCAAAACATGCTTCAGTTGCCTTGATTTGAGTGTCAAACACATAGTATAGTGTCTCTGCTTCAAACACAGCATCAATCTCTGCCTCTGGAATAATCCAGTTGGCATTCTCATCATCAATAGGATCTTTGTAATAATTATATACCACTGCCTTCTTCTCATCAGACAGTGTATGATATCTCTTGTTATTAATTACCAGGACATACTTGTCCTCATTCTTAGCAATACGAACACACAAGTCGTATACTGTCAGTGGGTTGAGTGAAATTAGTGCCATCAGTCAAAATCTCCTGCTTCAATTCTTGCGAGGATGCTGTTAAGATCGTTCGCAGTTGGGAACTTCTGAACACGAGTAACAGGCATATCATCAATGATCTCAACAGAAACTGCTGCTGCCATATATGTTACTAGTCTAGTGACAAACTTCTTATAAACTGTTTGATTAAGTTTGAAGAAGTGTTCCATATTACTTAGATAAGGATCTGTTGCTGCAGATTCATCTACCCAAGTATTCTCTTCTAAAAGAGTAGCAAACTTTGTTGGTGTCACTGGGAATTTAACATCATTTGGATGTGTGTCACCTTCTTGTTCTTGAGGAATATCTCTAAGTTTTTGTCTATATGTTGCCCACTGTGCTTTCTGCTCATCGTTAATAGGGGCATCAAGTGTTTGTGACCAATCAGATTCATCAAGCATAAACTTACGAATCAAACGAATCTGTGTCCAACTAGCAATATGTCCTTTAGCATACTTTGCTAATAATTCTTGCTCAAGGTCTTGCTCTTCAATATCTTTATATTGAACATACTTATCAAGAAGACCATCATAAAGAGCATCTAATTCTGCTGGCAAATGCTGTGATACCTTATACTCATAGGATACCCAGTTATACGTACCAGTCTTTTGATCTCTCTGGTGTTTAGTCTTATTGATAAAAGTTCTTCCATCCTTATAACGGACGAAAGTTTCTAATCTATCTCTATCAGAATCCCAAATAGGGAATAAGATAGGATTGATGTCAGAAGTCCAGTAGTCATCACTAATGCTCTTCGTGATACCATTTCTAAGCATGGTTCGATTCAGAGCATTTACATATAAATCTACTTCTGGTGATGCGTATGATCCAGTCATTAGTGTACCTTGTGAGCCCATCCTGTCAAAATGTATTTATCTTTAGTAAACACAGTATTACCTCTATGAACATGTGTCATCCCTGCTGGAAAGATACAAACTAATCCTGCTTCAGGTTTAATTCTTCTCTTTTGATATAGAAACTCAGTCTCTGCCTCACCATCAGGCATGTCGTTCAGGTAAATTGTCCATACCAATTCTCTACTTGCCGATGCAATCGAAGCATTCTCATAATGCCATTCATGATATCCACCCTGTGGTGGTGTTTTTTGTCCTTTTACAGTATAAGATTGTAATCTGACACTTAGCAGTTGCTCATATGTCATACAATAATGCTTGAGACAACACTTAAGATACTCATTGGCATGTGTTGTTATCTCAGTATCATAATCATTGAAGATCAACTGTTTGTCATGTCTTCCTAACTTAGATCCAAACTGTTTCGATCCCTCGCCAATATCAACATGAAGTGAACCATTCATGATGGTTTCAAATCTGTTGATAGCGTGAGCACAGAATTGTTTTGGAACAAAGTTTCTCCAAATACCAATAAAATCATCAAATTCTCCCACCATCTTGTCGATGGGAAATACATAATTTTCTTCATCCATAATTATCGTGCTTTGATCAAATATTTTGCTCTATGATATCTAGTAATGAGTGGAATGTTACTTTCTGGAGAAACAAGGGCAGTGGTTGAAATAGGAGTAGAAGAACTCATTTCAAATGATCCCTCACTAACAACGATACCAGAAGTCGCAGCAGTTACTATATCATCAACATAATCTACATCTTCAATTGTACTTCCATTAGATGGAACAAATGTTTTTTCGATATAATCGTCAAAGAACATTGTAATAGCAGAGATACCATAATTATCAACAGTAACTGAGGCATTATCATCTTGACTTGCTGGTCTAGTTTGTCTAATAATAAATTCCATATTTGCTCCTCTAGCATTAGAAGATTCAGAAATAAGAATTTCTTTTTCTTCCCAACCAGTCAATGTTTCAGAACTTGTGACAATAGCATCGAGAAGTGTAGTTGTTGTTCCACCAGTTGTTCTGTAGAACACCATCAAATCTTCATCTGGTGTCTCTCCTCCATTAAGATTATTTCCTTTTGCTACAGAGAATCTTAACTTATTAAGGTTTCTTGAGTCAATAGGACCTATTACATATTCTCTAGTTCCAGGACCAGAAAATGGTAAGTATTTTGTAGATCTATTTCCATATTTTGGTGCGTCACCATTTCCACCACCTGGCATCGAGAATCCGCCATTAGATCCAGCGCCTGCTCCAGGACTTACTGGTTTGGTGTAATTATCTTTTATATCGCCATCAGCAGAGGATTCTTTCCAAATATTATCAATAATTGCAGATCCAGAAGGAACACCAGCAGAATCACATTCATAATATCTACCAGCTGGAGTAGTTGGAGTTCCGTCTACAGATCCACCACCTTCAGTTCCTTTATAAGAAACCTTAGCAAAACCAGGACCACCAGGAGATGGACCACCGCCTGCTGCTTGAACACCACCTGTAACTGATACATTTCTATTTTTAATAATTAGAAAAATGTGAGCACCACCGCCGCCTGCGCCGCCAACTTTACCAGAATATTCTATCTCTTCATCAACTTTAACCTGAACATATCCATTGCCACCATAATTTCCAGGTAATCCACCGTTACCAGCACTACCGATTGTAGCAGAAGCAGCATATCCTGCTGCTGATCTCCAAGCAGAATCACCCTGTCTACCACCAGTACCACCACCATTACCATTGTGTCCTACACCTGCTTGACCACCATCACCACCACTAGCAGATCCTGATGGTCCAGCGGATGCTCCACCACCGCCGCCACCACCTGCGGTACAACCACCTTGAGTTCCATTTGCTCCACCAGCTACTCCCAAGGCATTAGAAACTTCCTGAAGACCAACACTAGCATTTCTATAATTACCACCAGCATAACAACCATCAGTAGTGCCACCGCCATTGAAACCACCGCCCGATCCACCACCGCCGCCGCCTCCGCCTGCGCCGAAGATTGCGTTACCATTGGGGGCATTAACGATTGTGACACCACCACCAGCACCTGCCGTAGCACCGTTACCCCATGCTCCAGTAGCGCCGTTACCGCCAGAAGCTCCTGCTCCTCCGCCACCAAGAGATGGTCCTGCTTCAGAACCTGTTCCATTTACGTATCCATCAACATTGTTGAATCCAGGACTACCACCAAGACCGAGAACCCAAGAGAAAGAATTTACTCCAATAGTAGCAGTAACAAGGGCACCAGGACCACCAGCACCACCAATAGCACCAGATCCCGCACAACCAGAGTTTGCGTTACCGTTACCACCACCACCGCCACCACCAGCAGCTCTTACTTGAATAGTTCTACTGACAACATTATCTCCAGCAGTTCCAGCATCATAACTTCCACTAGAAGTGTATGTTGTCCATGTACCACTGTTTGTTTGAGTAAAGGTTTCATAAGTTCCATCGCCACCAGGACCATATAAACTAGCACCACCAGTAGTAGATCCAGGTCCATCACCACCACCTGTACCACCATTATTACCAGGATCTTGAGTAACAATTTCTACAATTTCGTTATATGGTGCTACCAATAGTTCGGGAGGAATTGTTACAGCTCCTCCTCCACCTGCTGCGCCACCAGAATTTCCATCTTGTCCGCCAGTACCACCACCTGCATAAAGTGTGAATGTCTCACCATCAATTTCAAATGTGACATAAGCATAACCAGCAGCAGTACCATCAGTTGTAGAATTGGCACCACCGCCACCAGGACCATACAAATCAATTTCAATCTTAGTAACTGTTCCAGCACTTGGTGATACTGGTGTCATGCTAATAGTTCCAGAAGTTGTAAGTGTTTCTTCTTGGAATAAAATACCAGTTCCAGGAACTTCAACAGTAGTTACCTTTTGACCAATAACAGTTGCGGCATCGACAGGGTATAATCTTGGTGCTGGAGTAACCAAAGTTTCTTCAAATCTACCGAGTGCTAGTCTAGCAACACCACCAGTTCCTGCTGTAGCACCAGGAGATGAATCAACAGAAACTGTAAAGTTATCATTTCCATCAATTTCAGTAACCTCATAGTCTCCATTAAATCCTGCTGGACTTACGCCACCAATAGTTACATATTGTCCGATATCAAAAGTATGTTGTTCTGATAAAGTGAATAAAATAGTAGATGCACTAGCATTATATTGTGCTGTAGCAATGTTAAAGATTTGAGATCCAGTGATTGGATATACTCCAGGAACATTTACTGCTGGTTGGTCAATACCACCACGCAATCCAATACCTTGAATACCCAACATGTCATTAGCATTATCGTTACCAGCAGGAACACCAGAATCTTGTTCAACTGAAAAGTTAAGATCTTGTTTCAGTACAATTACTTGATTTGGAGTATTTTGTATTGAGGCAGGAATATCAATAACAAATTCTTTCCATTGTGAGTGGATAGCATCGTAGAGGTCAAATCCTTCTGAATTTCCTACACTATTTTCAGCGATAAAATCCTGTACTGATGGGAAGAGACGAAGTGAGTCACCAGTAGATTTAAATTCACAATACAATCCTTCACCTGGGTTGTTAGGACGTTCTCCACCATTATTATCATTACCAGCAATAGCATACACATATAATTGTGTATAACCAGTAAAATCTAATTTATATTCGACTCTTCTAGATCTTTTTAGTTCACCTGGATTACTAAAACCAGTCGCAGTATTTTTATATCCAAAAGCAAGATAAACATTACTTTGTGCGATGGATGGTTTTTCAAATCCTTCCCACTCTCCTGTTCCAGGACCATGTGGTTCTAATGATACATCATCATATCCAATTCGACCATCACCAAGAGGATTTAAATATGAAAGTAATTCTGGATCAGAAACGTCCCAAAAAATATCAGCGGGAGTAGTAGGATCATATCCACCGATACCACCAGTATTACCATATGTTGCCGCACTTGGATCATTTAATGCTTCTTTCGTGAGACCATGAGAGTGACCTAATGGCAATCCACCGCCACCAGTAGGAGAAAATGCTGTAATGTTTGCTCTACTGGTAGAATACATTGCCGCAAACTCATCAACAGGAGTAGCAGCAAATTCAGAGTTAGTTAATTGATCTGCCTCACTTGCCAAAATATTATGGAAGTGTTCTGGTGGTCTATTGAAAATATGATCATCTGTTGGACCAACCCTATATTGAACACTACCACTCAAAAAAGTAAATATGTCTGCTTGAATGTCTGCATATCCTCTGGTCTTGACATCACCAACACTAAAGAATAAACCACCATCAAGTAGTGTTTCTTTAGCAATATACCAAGTGCCACCAGTTTGTCCTACTTGGTTGATCAAAGCATTTTCAACTGTAGGAGAACCATCACCATCAACTCCACCAACACCAACAATTACTCTATCTCTGTAATCAGGTAAATTAAAGGTTCCTACATTATAAGGAACATCACGGAAGTTAAATGATTTTGATATAATCGCATTTGGGTGAGTACCCGAAAGTACGTTTGTAGAAGTTTGTGGAAGACTTCCAACATCTACGCCTTCTGGAAATAAAATTTCATATGCAAACTCACCAGCAGGAGTATTACCACTTGTATCTTCAGTTGGTTCCTGTGTACCGTAAATAGTATCATACGCAAAAATACTAGAAGGTAATGATCCTAATCCAGGTCCAGGTGGAGTATCTCCAGTGTCATCAGCAAATCTAAAAATTACACCATATGGATAAGGTCGTTTATCATTTGCGTTAACATCATCATCTTTATAGAAGTTGATGAACATTTTATTATTGATCCAATATGTTCTTCGGATCGAACCAGCAACTCCATTGGTACTAATTTCTACTCTAGGAACGCCACCATATGTGTTCCCAATAGCAGCATAAAGATGTGGATAATCTCTAATTAAAAGTTGTCTACCGTCACAATACAAATATCCTTGATATCCATATTCTGGGGTTTGTCCTCCAGATCCAGCACCATTTCTGTCTTCTGGAGCAGAAAAACTATCAACAGACACAGGGAAAATAGAACCTACAGGAGCATAGCTGTTGCGATGTTCCTGTAAGTAATTAGAAAATCTATTTCTGTATGAAACTGCCATTGGTTTAGTATTTGATCAGGAACTCTTGGACGAGATATGGTTGAATAAATTGGTCTGCCTTATTCTCTTCATTAACTTTGATGCTAATAGTTGATAGCAAATCTGCTGAAGGAATAAATGCTGGTAATGTATTTACCACAAAAGTATGTGGTTCAGCACTAAAATTCAAGAAGTGCCTATGTCTAGCATCATCACCAAAAGGTTCTGTTTCCATGGTAATGTTACTAACGCCAGAATAAGTATCTGGATCGGAAGAATTTTTAAAAGCATCAAATGGAAGGTTAGGTTCACTATAGTTAGGACTTAAAGAAACAGAAGGTTCAAAAGAACCACCACTTGCTCTAGCAGGCATAGCACCTAGTCCAAAAACACCATTACATCCGTTTCCTTCACAATAAGAGAACACTGTGCCCTCGTAGTCAATATTACCACAAGTTTCTTCTTGTAGAGATCCTTTATTTCCTCCAGTACAGTTACTCTGTCCACTCCAGAGCGGATATACACATTCACCAAAACCATCGATATCTGATCTTACAAAGCTAGATGAATCTGGTCTGATAGCATTTAAATCAGGAATCAAACATTCAAATGCTGATAAGAAATCACAACCAGTTAAACATCCACCATGAATTGTTCTGCTACAGGTAAATCCAAGGAATTCAGAAAAACCATCAGGAGTGCTCTCATCAGCTAGTTCTTCTCTAGTTGCTGCCATCAAACATAATTCTTGGTATGTATTGTAATACCAAGGAACAACACAGATAGTAGATTTATGTGAGTAGAAATTTCTACAAATTGATCCAAATTCATTATTAGTGGATGCTCTGACTCTCGTTCTACTGCCATCATGAAAGTGTGCATGGGGCATGAAGGCAGTTTCCAATACTTCGGTAAATTCTGTATAATTACCGAAAGATCTTACAAATTTTGGTTCTCCTGTTACAGGAATTTGCTGAGATGGTAAAAAGAAATCTCCTTGATACAAAATCTCGTAAGTTGTACCAATGTTGCTTTCTACGGTTAGTCCAACACCTGACTTTGTAATCTCTCTATCATTATCATCTAGAATTCGAAGGTCTATGTCATCACCTAAGTTAGATCCACTAGATGCTCTTAGTTTCTTAGAACCAAAATCGGGTAACTGAAATTGATTATCTAATAGTGTAATATTTGGTTTTTTATATCGCGAATCAGCACCAACACCAAGAATCTCTGCTAAAGAAGGAAAAATATCGGCAGCGTAGATTGATCCATCACACCTCAAATAACCTGCTGGCAAAATATCTTTAGTATCACTATTATCTGGATCATTAGATGTCAACTGTCTAGACCAATGAATAATAGATCCAGTTAACGTGCCAATCTTCGATTTTTCTCTGTTATAAAATACTGCCATTTAGTATACCCTCATTATAATCAGAGTAGTAAGAGAAGGTGTGTTTGGGTTGATCTGAACGCTTAACGCCTTATCAACACTGACGGGAGCGATGGTTCCTGTCGTCATATTATTTATGAGCAATGTGCCAGGAATCCTCATCTGTCCCTTTTCCATAGAGATATCAACAGTAAAATGATTATGAGAAGCTAGTGATACTGAGTTCCAAGCATCATGGTTATGATTTAGAGTAACACCATATGTGGATTCTGATCTAGAAGAAGATACATTACCAGAAGGATAAAAGTTCTTTTTACCACTATATGTTCCCTCTGGTGGAAACTTACCAGTAACTGCTGGATCCTGTACATTAATAACACAAGAATAATCATCCTCAAATTCTTCCTGATAACCATAAGCAGGAACTGTTCTACTCTGACTGACTCTAGTTGCTGGTAAAGCAGTAGAGGCAGTGGTAAGATCTCTAAACTGGTTCAAAGGAACCAAACTTTGGTTTGCTGGATCAAACCACGTAACTAGAGAGATACCAGGATCAAATCTATCAGCAACAACCTCACTTCCATATCCCTCAGAAGCTCCAGTGGTCCATCTCCCACCATCAACATCAGCAGGTTCAAATACTCCAGGACCAAAAGGAGCAACAAATCTACCAGAAGCGAAAGCAGATGTATATTGATTATTTTCTGGTTGTGGGTGAGTATGTCCAGGAGTATGATCAACACCTAGTTTTCTAGGAATAGTTCTAAAAGTAGAAAAGAATGCTGGATCTTCTAATGCGATTCCAGTAATCTTACCAGACAAATTTGAATCAGCTTCAACAGAAAAATTGACATCAATATATGATACAACATTACTAAGTGGAGCAGCATCAGCACCATTTTCTGTGATATATTGACCAACAACTGCAGCATCTGATGGTGCTAAACGAGAACCCTCCAAGTCAACCAAAGAACAGTTGTTTAGATTGGGTAAAGTAAATTGATCATTTTCATCATAGTTGGGATACTCATTTTGAATACCAACCTGTGGTCCTCCCACTTCTTGAAATGGACCATACATATTTCCAATCAACTGTGCTAGCAAAGGATAATCTCTTGCTAGTAGTGTTTGTCCTCTACAAACCAAATAACCTTCGGGAATTGCTTCCTCTAGCAGAGCAGACGTGCTAGAGGAACCCGTCCAGGGCGTAATTGTTCCAATTGGAACTGCCCTGGTTGCTTTGATTCGATTGTAATTTGCCATTTATCAGACCTCCATTAGCCACCAACCTTGTACGGCGGTAGGAATACCAACCTGACCGTTATTGTCTGTTCCTCCTAAGTAGACCAAGGTAAATGCAGCATTTGGAGTCTGAACTACTAGTTCACCAGAAGGATATGGTGTTAATCTATCACCTAGTAGAGTTCCCGTTGCGTCTCCCTGAATCTTAGTTCCAGAGGTTTCTGCGGTTCTAAGAACAAGCGAAGTGTTGTAACTTAGTTGTCCGCCAACATCTACGATTCTTACAGTGTCTCCAGTTTGTGGAGAGGTTGGTAATGTAAGAATTAAAGTAGAAGATGCTGTAGTATTTACCATGTAAACAATGTTGGGCGATAGAGTCAAATCTTCTTCAGGTGAAGCAGATGAGAGATATCTAGTGTGTCTACCACCACTGCTTGAATAGAAGTTCGTATAACCGAACGAATCGATCGAACTGTCTTTCTTGACCGCAAACTCTTCAGAACCATTAGGTCCAAGATTTTCAATAGATAGTTGCTTAACAGCACTGTTTGGAGTAACAGCAGCTTCACCTACAACAGTAAATGTTGTTTGTGCTGCCACATTACCTAGGTTGTCAACCTTGAATGTAGGAACGTTTACATCAGGGTTCTCGATAACGTTCTCTGGATCCTGACCACTAAAGAGGTAGAAGTCACCACGGGCAACAACACCAGCATCCCAAACAAGTAGACCTTGGTGATCTGCGTGACCATCATCATTAACGAATCCAAAGAGTCTAGTCTGATTTACAGAGTCATAGATCTCAAAGTTTCCGCCAATCATGTTAAGATCATTGGCAAGATTTAGAGTACCAGTTCTATACTCGATAGCGCCATCAGTTCTCTGTTCGTTCATATTTGCTGTATGAACGACACCTCGCATTCTGCCTGCTACAACAGTCCAAGCAAGACATTGATGTTGGTCATTGACAAGTGCTACCCATCCAAGATAATCTTGTTTTTGCTGAACGATATAACCCTTATCAAGGATTACCGAAGTGTACTGTGACTGAGCACCAGAAATTGTTCTGGTTCTTCTGTCAACATCAATGATGTTAGCAAATTCTCTGTGTTGAATAAGTCTTCTGACAACATTACCAGAAGCAAATACATCATCGGAAGCAGTAAATGGTTCGTTGGTAGTAATACCATCATCAGGAGCAGCAATAACAATTGTATTTGTATTAGATGCCTCAACAATTTGAGTAACTTTACCAACAATAAATGTTCCTTTACCAGTAGCAGCAGCAGTTGGTTCTCCTACAAATACGATGTCATCAACAGCAAACTTACCAGATCCAACACCCAGAGTTCCAACAGGAATTTGAATGTTGCCAGAAGATCCAGCAACAGTACCGTCGATGGTGGTATTAGGACCACCTTCAGCAGCAATTTGAGGATCGAACCAATATCCGTAAGCATACTTGATGCTTCCAGCATTAAATGCTGTCTCAATGCTAGCATCATCAGTGATAGTGCCAGCAGAAACAGTGCCCGCCTCAGCATATTCAAGATCGATTCTACCGAACTGAGTACCAATATGAGTTGTTCCAGTGCAGGTATCAACTTCAAATGTAGGAACATCATTGCCATTGGTGAGAGTTAGTTTCTCATTTCTATTAGCAACAAATGCTACAGTAGAAGTAGAAGAACCAACAATGTTGAGACTGACATAGATTTTATTATTAACAACATCCACAGCCTCAACAACAGTATCACTTAGAACTTCAATTGCAGCCTCATTAGTAGTAACTCTAATGACATCTCCAGGAAGAATGTCAGCAATAGTATCATCAGTGCTGGTAACATTTACACTGTTTAGAACTTTGCTTCCAGAAGTAGCAACTGCTTCAAAAGCAACCTGATTGATTGTTCCACAACCACCAGCAAGTTTCAATGTATTGTTAATAGTAACGTTACCACCAATTGTGGTTTCACCAGTTACAGAGTTGACAACAAATACATCACCCGCAGTATCATCACAATCCTGACCATTGTTGATTCTAAACTTCTGAACTTCTTCAGAAAGTGGTGTCTGAACCTTAACATATTCAAAGGTTCCAGTAGAATCATCTCTACTTGCGATAATGTAATCATTAGTGGTTAGATTACCACCAAATTCAGCAAGATAGAAGTTAGAAACGTTTCCAGATCCACTAGCAGCAGGGATAGGTTGTTCGAACCATGTAGCATCAAACTGTACGTTAACCTTATAGATTGGCGTAGTATCAGGATGATTTGTTAGAACAGCACCAAACGCACCAAATGGTTGACGCTTAACTCTCAAGTAATAAGGACCAACGTTGGCTCTCATTACCTCAAGAATCTGTAAGAATTCTGGGTGTCCAGATCCAGTTACAGCACTATTGACGATGATATAATCATTCGTTGATAGATATGGATCGCCATTAGCAAGAGTTGGTTTGTTCTTGATTGGTAGATAAAACTCATCGCCAGATAGAGCAGCGAGTTCCTGAGGTTCAACGTTAGGTGTTCCACCAATGTTTGTAACTTCTTGCTGATAAGCAGATCCACCCCACTGACCAGAACCAGCAGTATCAACTGCGTTGTATCCATCGTCGGTAGGATCTAAGACTAAGACGTTAAGAATATCAACGTTCTTAGTGAATGTACCATCGGGTTCTACACCATCATCGTGTCCTTGGAATCCTGTTCCGAGTTGTCCACGTAGACCTTCGAATGCGAAGGAAGCAAGACCACCGCAAAGTAGGATGTTACCATCAAACTTAGCAGAAGCAACAACATGTAGTGAGTTGTTAATTGTAGTTGTACCACCCTGACCAGCAATATTGACTTCAGAAGCATTTAGACCGAAGTTAATTGTGGAAGGACCACCAGAGTTAGAGAAGAAGTTAACGAAAGATGCTTGTGATCTTAGGTTTGCTGTACCACCAGGGCGGCGGAATCCTAACCACTGGTCACCATCAACTCTGAAGGATTGAGCATGTACTCTTACATAAGAGAGGTCTTCGTTAGTGTTACCGAAGGCACCACCAATTGAAACCTTGCTGATTCCAGTACCAGAAGTTGTAACAGAACCATCAGCATTAACAGTAGCACTGTCAGGAGTGTTGCCAATCCAGAAGTTGCTATGTGCGGAAGCATTGCCAATGTAGAAGAACTGGTCACCAGTAACATTGTTACCAACATAGAAAGCATTGGTAGATGGATCGTTGCCAATGTCAATTCTCTGAGCATTGTTAGCAATATATGCTGTAGATACACTGTTAGCAAGGTTGAGTGTTCCAGTGAAGGTAGACTCATCAACGATACCAAATGTACCAGTTGTGATGTCAGTTCTGATTTCACCAATGGTTCCATCACCATTGACTTCGATGTCACGCTCAAAGCGAGCATCCTCAGTAAAGCGAGAATCACCCTTAACAACAAATGCTCTGTCTAGTTCACTGTTGTTAACGTTGATACCAACCTTGTTCTCGTTATTTCCTCTGCTAGACTCAGTGATTGCTGAAGTCTCAGTAGAAACACGTAGAGCAGCAGTTACAGCATCAATATTATTGCTGTTTGGTGATACTTCATCTTCCCAACCAACAACAAGTGCATCAGAGATTCTGTTTCTCTCGCGGTCATTGTACTCATCTTCTGCCAACCAGTCAGTCATTGAACGACCACTGATGTATGCGTTACCGACTACATCTAGGTTTGCGCGAGGATCAGTATTAGCAGGTTCAACAAATCCATCTAGATAAGCATCATGTGTTGCTCTTGCGATGGTGTTGATACCTAGTCTGAAGTTACCGTAAGTCTCAGTCTCAGTTCTGAGTGCCTCACCACCAATAATTGATGTTTCCTTCCAGTTAGCAACAGAGAACGAAACAATAGCGTTTGGTGATGGATTTGTGCCAGCATTAATAATGTCAGCAGTCCAGTTAAGATTGAACGCTCCAATTGGAGTTCCAGTTCTTGGGTTAATCTGGAAGTATACTACGTTATCATTTGGATTGTATGGATAAGAAGGAGTAGAAACAACCTTCCAAGTTCCATTCAACAGACCATTATAGTTAATGT
>BCSF01000574.1_pt1 | contig 13918 bp, 6 predicted proteins | sample 1016431 | NCBI WGS metagenome assembly BCSF01 (sample SAMD00045685;SAMD00045686;SAMD00045687;SAMD00045688;SAMD00045689;SAMD00045690;SAMD00045691;SAMD00045692;SAMD00045684;SAMD00045690;SAMD00045691;SAMD00045692;SAMD00045684;SAMD00045685;SAMD00045686;SAMD00045687;SAMD00045688;SAMD00045689, study...
TGCCATCTTGCACAAGGAAGATAGAACCAGATTGACCAGCAGTGCAGTTAGTAGGGTTAGCAATCGTGAGGTTTTGACCGAGAGTAAGCGTGTAGTTATTAGATGCAGCAAAATCAGGCGTTACAGTTGCACCGGATGTAAGGGTTGTAATAGTGCCGCGCTGAGCTGCAGTAAAGGTTTGAGCTACGTCAGTTTTGGCAGTGTCGGCGTCATAAGCTTGAATGGTGACGCCAATATCACCAGAGATATCAGCTTGAGTCGATTCAAGAGAAGAACCTTCTTTTACATACAGTTTATTTTGATCAGTTGCATAACAAATCTCCCCTTCCTGAATATCAGAAACAGAAGAGTTAAGGTTAGTATAGGTACCGCGAGCAACGCGGATAGGTGTACGATTAGCTGGGGTTGGCATTAGAATGATCCTCCGTCGATAGTTGTAGAATTAGATACAAGAGATGTCCCGCTGGCAAAGTTACCACCGTCAACAGTTAGCGCACTGGTAAGTGCATCAACATACGCTTTAGTAGCAGCATGAAGGTTAGAAGTAGGTGCACCTGCAAGTGTAAGGTTACCAGTCAAAGTACCACCAGCCAGGGCAAGTTTACCAGCAAGGCTGTTAGTAACAGTAGTTGAGAAGTTAGCGTCGTCTCCCAAAGCAGCAGCCAACTCATTAAGAGTATCAAGCGCAGCAGGAGCAGAGTTAACAACGTTAGCTACTTCAGTATCGACATAGCTCTTAGTTGCAGCGTCTTGTGCAGCAGTTGGGTTACCAATGTTAGTAACTTTTCTAGTCAGTCCGTCCAGATTACCACCAAGTTGTGGGGTAGTGTCAGACAGCAAGTTAAAGGCAATAGAGCCTTCGGGAATTGTAACGAAACCAGCCTCTTGATCAACTTCAAAGAACGGGTCATCAGTTTGGTTACCACCAATTTTAAACTTACCATTATGGTCAGTTGTGGCAGTCCAAATCTTACCACCGTTGCTTTCAGTGATTTGTTTTGTTTCATCAGGCACACCACCATTTTCAGGCAGTGCGTTGTAGTTGGTACCAGAACCAACATACTCCATAGTGTGTCCACTAGAAGCAATTTGAGATCTGAGGAAGAATGATACAGTATCGTTATCTACAAGACCACCATTCAATCCCAGGTTTTGGCTGCGATTAGAAGTGTTGGGTCTACTAATTTTGACAGTCCAACCGTTACCTCCTTCGCTGTCAGTACGGGGTGTAGCTGACAAAATGGGGTAGGTAACATTGTTAACAGTAACAAGCATGTTACTACCAGGGCGGTTTGTATCACCAAACCAGCCAGTGCCTGCAGTAGGCTCGTTAATGTTAAAGGTAAGGTCACCGGAAGATGAAGTACCGTCAGTGTTAGACGTAAAGATTGCATTAGGAGATTTACCGTCAGCAACCAATGCCTGATCACCAAAGTCTGTAGTAGATGCAGCCAGGTTAGCCTGACCACCATTCAAACATTTGATATGGTACTTGTTAAAGAATGCATAGCTAGAAGTACACTGTGCATAACCATTGTTAGTAACAAGGATACCAGGACCATTCAGTCCAACGTGTGTATAGCTGTCAGCAACAATAGAACGCAACGGGCTAGTAGTTGCAGGGACAGAACCGTCAATCAACAAACCACCACCAGTCGGTGCAGAGTCAGTGTCACCTGCAGCACCACCAGCAGGGTTAATTACATTAATGTTGCTGTTGTCAATCTCAGAGTCAGAGAAGTTAGTACAGTTCTGGATGTACGGAGATTTAGTAATTGTACAGCCAGGGTAGAACGCAACGTTCCAACCTTGAGAAGTAGGCAATGTAGGGTCAGCACCGTTGCCAGTACCTGTACCAGCTTTCATACCAGTAAAGGTCAGGTTTTGCAGGAATGTACCGCTGTTAACACGGAACATAACGCTAGTCTGTGTACCTACAGTAGGATGAATAATACAGCTACGAAGTGCAGTACCTACAATAGAAACGTTAGCACGGGTGATATCAATTGGACATACCTCTTGATACGTACCAGGTGCAACCACAACAACGCTACCATCACCATAAGTGTTGTCAGAGTTGATCTGGTTTACAGCAGCTTTAATGGTTGCTTTAGGGCGGCTGATACGGTGACCATCGTTGCTATCGCTACCTGATGTGGCGTCAACATAGACAACCTTAGGTTGGTTAGTAAACGTACCACCAGACGTAATAGCCTGCCATGCATTACCATCCCAAACAGACAACGTTTTATCGTCTGCAATATCTACCCAGACACGACCTTTACCAATACCAGTAGTACTAGGTGCATCGTTCTGGACAAAGTTTTCGAAGCGACGGATAGCTGCAACAGAGGTAAAGACAGTATCATCAGAACCACCGCCAGAATAGGCAGCTTCCTGTTGAGCCAGTTTAAGTTTATCAGCGTCTTTAATCTTATCAAAATCAACACTGTTATTAGCAATGCCTAGGGTAATAGTACCGTCACCATCGTTAGTAACAGTAATACCAGTACCATCAGTACCAATATCACCAGTAATAGCAGTGTCAATCTTGCTATCGATTCGGTCATCAATAGCTTCTGTAGATGCAATCTTAGTATCATTACTGACCCAAGTATCACCATCATACAGTGTGTTGTCGTAGCGATCCCAATAGTAGTCCTTTAGATATTGATCTACATCATCAGGAATACCTTGACAATTAGATTCTTGAATAGCATAACGAAGCTGTTCAAAGTTTTTGTTCAGGTCATCAGACCGGATGGCTGATCCAGGGTTAAACAGAGCACGGATGTCGTCAACCTTAGTGATCCGGCGGATCTTAACGTTGTCAACAGTGGGCTCACCTGGATCAACAGGGGAGGCAGGAGAAGGCGGCGCAGTACTGGTAAACTCCACAATGGTGGGGTTAGCATCAGTAATACGCCAGGGGTAGGTGGAATCAGTCGTGAGCTTCTCGTCGTATTCTTTAGTTGTAGCGTTCCAGAAATAAACGTGGATCTCAGATTTAAAAATGTACGGGAAATCAAAAGAAAACTGTGTCTTTGACCCGTTACCAGCTTGAATTGTTTGTACGTCAGAGCACGACATAATTAGTTAATTACCTACGAATGTTTAGTGGTTCTTCGAGACCGAGTGTTTGTGCTCGTTCCTTTTCTTGTTGCTCTATTTGAGCTGTAATTAGTTGTTGTTGAGATTCAGGATTCAACCGCCTGTAAGCCTCTTGCTCAGCAAACTTCTGTGCCATCCGAAGACGACCGTGGATGTTATGCCATTTTTTAATCTCAACTTCGTTACCAGAACGGCGAAGATCATCAAAAGACTTCAAAGATTCCCAATCTTTAACGCTCTTCATAACCTCTTGAATACCACGTCGGAAGTGACCATCTTCACCCATCAGCCTGAACAACTCAGACTGGATTGCAGGAGGTACTTTTACACCATCCTTAGTTTTAAATGTAGTACTTACGTCATATTCTACTTGGTTCAAGAACTGCTCTTCAGGAGAAGATTCTGCATGAATAGGAATAGCAGTATATGCATTCCAAACACGTTGCATAAATCCAAAGCTGTTAGCCTTTTTACCGCTGACAGGGCTATAAATAACAGGAGCAGCTGTAGTACCAAGAATACCCTCAGCAAAACGGTTACGGTTACCCATATAGGCAAACATATCGTCTTCTACAATACGCAAACCATCAGTAAAGATTTTACTCCATTCACCGCGTTGTCCAGCCAAAGGTCCGAGACCGTTAAGGAACCCAGCTCCCCATCTGTTTCTTGCGCCATCGTTACCACTAAGCATTTCAAGCAATGGACGAATAGTAGACAGACCAGTGTTGTCAGTAATAGAAGCACTCAACACAAAACCAAGCTTAGGACCGAAGTCTTCTAGACCTGGTGCACCAAGAGTATCAAAGTTGTCGATAACATTAACAGTTGCGGCAACCCAGTCAGCAATAGGACCAAGGAAGTTGTAAGAATAATACTTACCATCTACTCCTTTGATGCTGCGAGGTTTCCAGTTACCCTGTTTAACACGAGCACCCTGTGTCTCCTTATCGTAGTGACCATCACCAGTAATACGATCGTCTTGGAAGAAAGACCAAACACCAGCAACTGCTGCTGTACCCAGAGCCTTGCGACCCATAGCTTCGTATTTAAGGTCAGTCACACGATTAGCTTTAGCCAAAGGTGACATGTTTTCGATGTCAATACCACGGGTAGTTAGGATGTGATCGATAAACTCTTCGTTACCCAGCAGTTGTTTGAGAGGTGTAAACGCTAGCTCATTGTAATCTTTTTGGAAAGGTGCAAATGGAGCATACTTACCAAACATGGTGATACGGTTAGCACCAGTGGTGGGGAACATCAAGAATGGTTTCATAAAAGACAAATGTCTTGCAAACCCATCCATGTTCTTAACCAACGGTGAGTCAAGGTTCAAAGCAAGTTCGTTGTTTGTCCAGCGAGCTGCTTCATCCTTAATCAAACCATTCTTATCAAACATCTTTTTGTAATGCTTTTCTACCACCGGAGCCAGGGCTTCTCTAGTAAGAGGGGTGCCTGCATCAACAGCTTCCTCCATAGCTCTAAAATAAGCTTCAGAATGAGCAGTCATAGCACCAGTAAATCCGTCAGTTGAGATCAAACCATTAGGACCAAACCGGACAACAGGGTCTTTTGAAAAGGCAAGTTGAGATTCTATTTGCTGTACAATGTAGCTCAAGCCCCAGTTACCTTCAGTTTCACGACTTTTGGCAACTTCTCTAAGAAGATCCATGTCATTTTCTTGCTTAAGTAAAAGGTCTCTACGAGTTACATCTGCAATGTCATCTACGTTCTTAGAAGCCTTGGAGTAGATCTGACCCATGTAGTTATAGGCTCGACTCATAGAGTCATTCATCGCACCATATGCAAGGTAACCTCTTTGCAAAGATTTAAAATCACCATGCATCATAGCACCAAGGAAGTGGGTAGTAGGTTTAGAAATAAGACCACCCATACCACCAATAACTGCTTGCATTGGTGTCTTAAATGCAGACAAGTAAGAAGCGTAGATGTTAGACCAGATACCAGTCAGTAGTTTGTTGTCTACTTCAGGGTTAGGGTCAAGAATAGCTTTACCAAGGTTGATGGATTTATCAAAAATAAATTGGTTAAGCTCTTTAATAGTGCTAACCTTGCCATCAGTCATCTCATAAGCCATCAGGAATTGTTTCATCAACTGAGGCTTTACTTCAGCAATAGAAGCCAAAGTGGTTCCAAATTTCTCAGCTTTGTCGAAAAGATTTTTACTTAACTGACTAGCACCAGCGATAGTATCTTCGTTGTAGCCGGTGATGTTTTTAAAACCGTTCCTTGCCAATGTAAGCAAATCAACTTTACGGTTCTTATAATAATCAGCAGAACCAGACAGCTGTACAAGATACTTCATAAGGTCAATAACCTTACTCTGAGCAGCTTCAACAGCAGCAGTACCTTCCATCAAACGAGCACCTTCTGCCAAGTCGGAAACACGTCCAGACAAAGAACCGGCAAGTAGAGAATGGGCACGGGTAACATCCATAGATGTAATATCATCACCAAAACCACGCATGGCTTTAGAAATAACACCAAACCCTTCTTCACTTAGTACCTGTTTGCCAGTCTCATCTTGGGTAATAAATGGTTTGATAATGCGATCAACTTCTGCACGACTCATACGTGGGTCAAACAGGTCAGCTGTAATGTTAAGAGTATCATCGATCTGGTCATCCAGGCTGATCTTCCAACCCTTACCTTCCATGCCGATGTCACCGGCTTCATTAAGCTGTCGCGCAAGACCAAGAACAACATCGTCTACATTACCTTCGCCGCTAAGTCCATACTGAAGAGCAGGCTCAGAAATGACATTACCGATACGACCGTCTACACTATCTAGGTTACGAGTAATGCGAGATTGGTCGATACTAGCACCAACGATGCCAAAGTCATCGACAGTACGTACACCAATTTCGGTGTAGTCGTACATATCATGTACACCTTTCATAGGCTGATCGATTTGAGGTGACTTGTACATATTGTACTGACCAACCTCATCCAAAGCCTCGTCTAGGCGCACCATGCCAAGCTCAACGGATTCTTCTACAGTATTAGCAACAGCTGGTTTGTTACTTTCAAGCCACTTACGTGCAGCTTTAGAGTTACCTACCATGCGGTTTGTTGCAACTTGTGCCCCTACTTCGCTGACCATCGCGGCTCCCATCTTCCACATGGAGCCTGCCAAAACTTGTACAGAACCTAAACCAATGTCTTGTAAGATATTTTTACGGCGTTTGTCATCAGGAGAATCACCGTCTAGCGTAGCAAGAGAGTCAGGAATAAAATCATATTGAGGAGGAAGCGCCTTCTTAGCCATGCCAAGTAGGTTATCACCTTCTTCATATTGTGAGCTTACTGCACCAACAGCAACACTACCGCCGACCTCAGCTGCCCGGTCACCTAGGAAACGGAAGAAAGGTGTGTTACCAATACTCCAACCTGTACGGGCTTTACCTGCAGCAGTAAGTGCTTTAATACCTTTAGTAGCGAAACCAGTAGGCACAAGAAGAGCCATAAGATCTCTGCCAGTTTGAGCTATCTGATTTTCGTATTTAGGGATCTTAGGGATATCAGTCCTAAGTGCAAAGTTTACAAGGTCTACACCAAAATCAGCGGCTGCATTTAGAGCAATGCTATCAAATTCACCGCCTGTTTTTCTAATAGCGTCTAAATCGACACTACCATCTTCAGTCCGAAATGGGCTGGTAGGGATTGCTCCTTCCGTAGTCGGAGCTGGAGTTTCCACTGGCGTTTCTGTAACTTCCGTAGAAGTGGGTTGTTGGATTTGAGCTGCTGCTTGCGCTTGATATTCAGCCGCTTGAGTCGCAGCTTCTTCTGTCAACTCAAGCTCACCCTCATCAACCCTAAACGACTCTAGGGGATCATATTCCATAATTTAGTTTCTAAGAATCAATGGATGTTGTAGTATAGCTGGATCTCCACTATACTTGTAAAGTGCCTTGGCAAATTTCTTACCGTGGTTAACCATTTCTGTAGTGATACGTTGCCACTCAGCACGATCTGCTTCAGTTTTAACCCAATCAGGTGTTTGACCAGCAGCCCACATATTATAATAACCAGGTCCACCGTTGTATGCCATAGCAGAAACAATGGGGTCGTTATTGTACTGCTGCTTCAAACTAGCATAATACTGAGTACCATAGTCAATGTTAGCAGCATCATCGTTCTTCCCATCAAATTCAGCAAAGAAAGCAGGATGAGCAGACTTGTTAATCTGCATAACGCCGAACGAAGTACCGTTATAACTGACTCTGTTCATGCCGTGGTTACTTTCAATCTCACCCATTGCAGAGTTTTCAGCCGGTGAAATACCATGCTTTTCTGCGCTGGTTCGGTAAAACTCACGTAGGTTTTCAGGTACAGCAGCTTCATTCCAACCGGTACCAATAGTTGCCATACCTACACCATGACCACGTGCATCGCGGTTTGTACTGCGGAATCGGTTCAGCAGATTCTTAGCAGCTGGTGAGTATTCAGTAACTTGCTGTAGTGACGGTGGGGGTTTGATAGCAGGCTTACCTTTTACGTCAGCAATGCGCTGCATGATTTCCATAGGTGATGCCTTAAGCTTTTCAGCAAGCATCTCAACCCTTGGGTGGAATGCATACCCAGGGCGGGACATAGAAGCAACGTTTTGATCAAATAAAACGTCAGTAAGAATCATATTAGGATCGGAGAAAACATCTTGCAGTTGACCACTAGCAAGTTTTTTAGCAAACTCTGTATCCGCTTGGTCAAGACTGTCGGCAATTTCTTTAGCGGTTTTTTCTTGCAGATTAGCAAACTCGTAAAAACCGGTGTTAGGATTATACGAACGGTAGAATGGTGAATTTTGGTCTTTAAAACCATTTTGAATTGTATTACCAGCAGCTGTAGCTGCATCATCAATAGATGCACCATCTGCTACACCATTTCTTACAAGCTGTTCATAAGTTTCTTGTAGCTTTTGGGAATCGTTATAGCTGCTAATACTATCTTGAGGGTATTGACCGAACTGATCTTTTTGGGTATGCATCTTAGAGACAATACCATGTAGACCCTTATAACGATCGTTACGCATAAATGGGTCTTGTTCGTTAAGAGATTTCTGCAACTCGTTTCCAAGCTTAGGATCAATCTCAAATACCTTATCTACAAGATCTTGGTTCAGCATCTTACGAGCTTGGAAGTCTTTAGCTGTTGTAATCAAACCAGCGTTATAACCACCTTTACTAGGATCACCTGCACCCCTCAGTTTACGAAGCCATTCAGGCATACCTTTTACATCATCTTTAAATGATTCAGCAGCGGCTGCAAGATCTTCAGGTGAGTCATTACCATCGACAACAATGTGACGATGCCAAGCTTTAGATTCTTCCTGGTATTGTTGACGTTCAGTAGTATTTTGGTTTGTATTCCACTGCCTACGTTTTTCTTCTCTAGCGTTGAGAATGTCTATACCACGAGCATAGAAACCTTCTTTAGGATTACCTGTGTAATAAGAGGTACCATCACCACGAACATCAACGTTCATCCATTCATTATCACTAAGAATGAAATTACCGTTTTCATCCATAGCAGTTGCCAATTCTTTTACCCATGTATGGGCTGCAGGGTAACCGCTAATACCAGCAACAACTCTGAAACTTGTAGCACCTTGCTCTTCCCAGTTACTGAGAGCAGCGTTGGTAACTGCAGTGGTTATATCCGCGTTGTTTTTAGTAACCTGACGATCGACCAATCCAGAGACAAAGGTTGTATCCAACTTCTTCATCTCATCCAAAGCGTCACCAAGCAGTTCAGGTGGGTATCTATCTAAACCTTCTGACTCCAAAAAGTCTAAAGTTACCTGATCCAAAGCTTGATAAGCCTCTTCTGGATTCGCCATCAATTCCGGGTTCGCCTGAAAAAACTCGCCACGAAACTGTTTATACTTAAACTGGACTTTTTGCTTAGCGTCTTCTTTCAAAAAGCCGACACTTTCGTTATGAGTTAGAACTCTGGTTTTTGACTGCTCGTATGCTGGTGCACCTTCTGCATCAGCAATACGTAAAGTCCCTTCAACTTGTTCACGTCCTAAGATTTCAACACGAAGTCCATCGTCAAAATTGATTTGGGCTTGGTCAACGCCACCGTAACGTTTTCGGAAAAGGATACCTCTTTCCTGTGCTTCCTTCTCTTCCTTTTCTTCAGCAGCTTTTTGTGCTTTAGCAGCAGTTTCACTAAATTGAGCGATACTACTTACAAGTAAGTTAGCAGTAGCCTGCTGTTGCCGGATGTCATTAAGACGAGCCGCAGCGTCGTATTCAGCTTGACGGCGCTCTGTTTCTACGTTTTGACTTGCAATGTTAAAGTCACGCCGACGGATCTTATCATAATAAGCAGCATCTTCACGCATTGCCTGCAGTTGCCGCTCATCATTTTGACGGATAGAATCCCGACGTGCTTGCATACCTCGCTCGATGCGTTGATTCTCTTCACGCATCCTGCTAATGTTAGCGCCGCTAACTTGAATTGGGGAGAACCCCCTGGCGCGAGCTGCGCCGGAAAATTTTCGTGCCATAGTTTATTATTTTAAGAAACCAGCAGCATTACTAATGCCGCTAATAAGGGGCATAATAGTACTTTGTTTTTGAACAGGTGGTACAGCGCCAGGCAGAACTTCAGCAGGCTCAACAAACGTACGTTCAGGACCAAGCTCAGGCTTAATAAGAGCAGGCAGACGTTCAGGGCGAATCATAAGATTAGCCTTAGCTTGCATGTCGGCACCATACTTCTGCAGTGCAGTATCCATCAAGCTACGTTGCAGTTCTTTTGTACTGCTAGTCAGGGTAGCTCTTAGAACAGCAAGATCCCTACCTTGTTTTGCAGCTACTGCTTGTATAGCTTTACCACGAGAAACACCCGCTTGCGCCATAGAAGCCCTGCCTTCTGCCTGTAATTTATCAACCAACATACCTTGTTTATCAAACGCAGCTGCATCTAACGTTTCGTTATAAGCTGCCATTTGAGAGTCTTTAGCAGACTGGTACGCCATATTATTATAGACAAGTTGTTGTCCATAATTCTCTACAGACTTACCGTAAGCTTTTACATCTTGCAGATAACGGAAGTCCTGCACATCAGTTTGATACTGCCACTGCTTGACAGCCATGTCGTACTGAAACTCTCGTGCAGCGTAGTAATCATCTTTCTCTGCTGCAAACGTAGCCTGATTATAGTCGTTTGTAATCTTGGCTTGTTTTTCGTTTAACTTTTTTTGTTCTTGGTATCGTTTTTCAGCAAGCTTATTAGCTTTACTGGCACTCGAGGAGCCAAAGATGCCGCCAAGAATAGAAGCACCGGCTCCTACTGCAGCCCATGGAAATGGCATAATTAAGCCCTCCTATAGAATCGTGGAGAATAGTTACCCTCCCACATCATTGACACCAACGATACAGGGTATGGAAAATCACTTGTCACTTTTAGTTCAAAATTAGTATTACGTTGATGGATAGGCAAGGTAAAGATCTGCTCGTTAACTACAGGGTTTGTATCACCTTGGTAGACACCAGCTTCAATCGTATGTTGTACATCCTTCCATTCGTTAGAGCCAGTTGGCTTTAGTTTAAACCTGATAGCACCAGTTCTACCGACAGACAATCTAACTTTACCGATAATTAAAGTTGCAGTATAATCAGCACCAGCGCCCTGCCGTTGGAAATAGAATTTAGGTAGTGTAACCTCTAGGTCATAACCATAACCCACTACGATACCGTCAGCATAGTCAGTAAACTTACCTTTAACTTCAAAGTATCTGTAGTTAGTGCTAGGCTCAATACGCTCAATAGCCTTAGCCCAGTAACCCTGATCAGAGTCTAGCTCAGCATCAGTACCATCATCAGCTGTAGGTACAGTAAGGAGCATTACAGCATCCTTATCATCAATAGGTGTGTATGGTACGTAGATCTTAGTAATGTCATTTGTCTCGTCATACACCACAGCATCGACAGAAGCATGTGGTTTAACAGGACGTGTTGCCATATCAAGAGGCACGTTACCTGTATAACTAGATGATGTAGATACAATATCACCAGACGGTAATTCGTCCAGCCTAATAGTACCTAGGGTATATTGGTCCTCATGTTGAGATACAACAGTAATATCATCATTAAGGATGTCTGCTGCCTGAATTGTACCAGGTAACTGCCACTTAGTCCATGCTTGGAATAAGTCTTCCTGACCATTGTTGTAGAACCTATACAGGTACATGTATGATGTATCTCTATCGACAAGCATCACAACAGAGTTCTGGGGGCTGGTAGATAAGGTGTCAACTGTATCAGGTAACCACTCAAGAACTGCTTTACTAATATCTACAACAATAGGAGTCTGCTCTACATCACGTAGGGCAAGGGTAAACACCTTACTGTAACCAGATACCTTACTAACAAATGCAGTGGTCGTACCAATATCCACAGGACGGATACTGTTATCCATCTCATAGTTAGATAGAGAACGGATCAATGCAGACGTAGGTGTAAGCAAACTAGCGTCAGCTGCATATACCTGGAACTGCTGACGTTCACTAAACAACATTAGACCCTGTGGAGAGGGGAGAACTTCAGACAGCCTGACAGGACGTACACTAGATACGTTCAAATCGATAGGATCTGAGTCAATTTGTGTCAGAGCTGACTTAGCAAAGAAGTTGTAGTTGTCGTTAGCAACACCGAAGATAACATTATCCTCAGCTAGAACACCAAACCTGTTGTTAAAGAAAAACGTAGAAGAAAGCTTCTTACCAACAAACGATGGTTTAGGGTTGGTGTTATCGTCACCTACCAGACGATCCTTATATGTAATAGGACCAAATGTAAATGTAGTAGCACCAGTGTTAGCCAACTCGTGAGGCATGGTGCTATCGGTTAGACCAGGCGAAGCATCACGTGCCAAAGCTTCCTGCCAATAACCAGCACCACCTGTACCATCAGCAGCTACAAATTTCAAGTAGTAATCATCATCAGCGCTATCGCTGTTGAGAATTTTAATAACATGGTTATGGAATGATTCCAGGGACACCTTAGCTACGTCTGTAACGTCATCTTGGAACACTTCCAAAGCATCGTTATTTACACCGCCGATGCCTTGTACTTGAAACTCTTTATAAGTAACGCTAGAACCAGGCTCAGCATCGACTACAACAGCATTAGACTCAGTTGTACGTCGAATCTGGACACTATTAGCATAGGAGTTAAGGTACCACTTACCATCAAACTCTGTATCACTTGCAGCCTGACGTGCCTCTAGAAGCGACTTGACGGCTCCTAAAAGGGCGTGGCTGGCATGAGTACCCGTAAGAAAACTATTAAACGAAGCAGAGGCTTGCACAGTAGCTGTAGCGGTATGCTCCGTACCAGTAAGTGAACCTTTGATAAATACCTTATGTTCATCACTATCAATTAATGACAGCAGCTTCAGAGTACCTTGAGACTTAGCGACAAACGTATTGTCTGCTTCCATAGTAACGGTTACAGTCTTGTTAGTAACAATCGTAACGTCTTGAATGCTACGGAAGTGGTAATCAGACTGCTCAGTTCCAGTTAGATAGCTAGTGCCGGTATTGGTAACAGTACAGAATGTACCCTCCTCAGCAGTCCACACATAGATGTTGGTACCTTTAATGCATCCAACATAAGAACCAGCAGCACCACGGTCAATGAAGAACCATGCAGCATCAGCTAGTTCTGTTTTGCTGAAAGCAGTGCCATCTGCTTTTTTAAGAACATTAGTATGACGCATACCTGGTCGCTTCAGGAGACCAAAGGTAGGGTCAGGATAGCCATTGACACACTCGGTCAATGTATTGGGTAGTTTCTTGTCATCAGTTTGGCGGGATACACCACCAAGAAAGTTAGGGATCTGTTGTGTTACTGCTGGCATTATCGTTGCAGGCTATGGAACGGTTTGTAGCTATTGTAATAATTCTCACCCTGCGGTTCACCAAAGAAGGAGTAATCGCCCTGGTTGCATTCGTACTCCAGAGCCATAGCTCGGGCATACGCTTCCTTCTGTTGCAGCATCTGGTACTGGTTACCATCACCGATGATACGGCTAGACACAACAGTAGCAGCACGTGCTACGATGTATGCCTGGACGACATCAGGGATATGCTCCCACTCGAAGTACCACAAGACATCAACATATACGCTTTCGTCTGTCCACTTATACGAGTGCTTGATTCTGTCGTAGAGTTTACCTCCACGGATAATGCTGTCAAACTGACGGTTACCTGAACGCTTGGAGGAGATGTTGAGATCTACCTGCAGCATGTTGTCAGGGATAATAATTTCGTCGTTAGAATCAGGTGTAAGTTCGTAGTCAAATTCTTTATTATATGTCCATCCTTCGCTCTGTACCTCACGTGACACTTCTCTCAGGGTGTTGAGTGCAATCGCAACGTCCGGGTTGGCTTGGGTTTCAACTCTAGTCTCTACCTTAGATTGAGTCAACGTACGTTCAGCCACAGTCTGAGAAATGTTCAGAGTGTATTCGTACGTGACAGGATCAGTAGCAGGTACAGCTTCCACACCAGCAACAGCAATAGACGTACCAGTAGTAACACCAGTTCCGCCGATATAAGTACCGACAGGGATGTTAGCAGTTTCAGTAGTCAGAGTGGTGCCGGAGATAGAACCAGTAAACCTAGCCACCTCACTAACGATAAGAGTTTCTTCAGTTGTCAACGTAGTTACAGGAGCCTGACCAACTGACGCCAGGATCTGATTAACGGCTTTAAGTTCAGTGGAGCCAGTAGATAGGTAAGGCATAATTGCAAATGAGTATTATTCTCAAT
>BCSF01000575.1_pt1 | contig 13902 bp, 20 predicted proteins | sample 1016431 | NCBI WGS metagenome assembly BCSF01 (sample SAMD00045685;SAMD00045686;SAMD00045687;SAMD00045688;SAMD00045689;SAMD00045690;SAMD00045691;SAMD00045692;SAMD00045684;SAMD00045690;SAMD00045691;SAMD00045692;SAMD00045684;SAMD00045685;SAMD00045686;SAMD00045687;SAMD00045688;SAMD00045689, study...
CAGGTCTCTTCTACTGCCCCTATGTGCCCCTGCAGATGGTCCGTGCCGTTGGTCAGGACACCTTCCAGCCCAAGATTGGCTTCAAGACCCGCTACGGCATGGTCGCTAATCCCTTCGCTGAAGGTCTTGCACAAGGTCAAGGTGCTCTCACCGCTAATGCAAACCGCTACTACCGTCGCGTTAAGGTTGCTAACCTTATGTGATCAATTGCTCACAGAGCAATATACATTGGCACCCTTCGGGGTGCCTTTTTTATTAAATAGTGTCATAATGAAAAGTACATCATGCCACGCGGGATCATGCTAAAGACTGATATACTCGCAAGAGTTTATAAATTGAAGACTGAATTATACGACGGCAAACATAAAGATAAAAGTGGAGATTGGCACGACGGTGCCCATGAAGCGTACAATAGAATCCTAGACATACTCAGCGAATACCGAGAATGAAAAAAGACCTAGACTTCATTGACAAACTACTACCTGAAATCCAAGCTGCAACTCTTCGTATGAAGACTGATATCCTCATGGAAGAGCCTTGTCCAGTCTACGAAGGAGACGCTGATGACTGGGCAGACTTCTGGTATGGAGAAGAAGCATGAAATGGAAATGGGGTGAGGATGTAGAGGTGCCAGAGCGTCTCACAAAAGATGATGTACAGGAGATGATCGATGCTGCCATACGAAAACACAATCGTAATGCTTCAATTATTAGTATGTGTGTTGGGTGGGTTGTGCTTGCACTTTTTGCTGAGGGTTTGCTTCGACTTATTGGAGTAATTCCACCCCTACTGCCATGGTTAAAGATAACGTTATAGAGTGGATAGGTGTTGTACTTCTATTCCTGTTTGGAGTGTCCATGTTTATTCAAGGGCACTTTATCTTTCATGGGAAGAGAGGGTATCGGCACTGCGAAAGAGATCAGCATGATTCGATAAATACAAGGAGAAGATTAGAAGAGCTCCTTAAGGATCAGATTCATGACGACATGGAATAAACAAATTGAAAATAGAAACTACCTATCTCCCATTGGGTTTAAGTTTCTACTTGCGAAGTTTCCTAAGGTGGCATACTTCTGTCAGTCTGCAAACATCCCAGCAATGACGCTGAAGATGCAGCAGCAACCATCTCCATTGAGATCCCTACCTCTTGAGGGATTCATGGAATACGATCCTCTTACAATCAATTTTCTAATTGATGAGGACTTGGAAAATTATATGATCATGCACAACTGTATTCGTGCGCTTGGCACACCTGACTTCACGTCTGAGCGCACAAGATTCCTTGAGAAGATGGACTCCGAGTTTGGTAACGCATCCAAACTCAATGATCAGGTTAGTCCCCTGTATGCTGATGGCACATTGACTGTGTTGAATAGTAATTTCAACATGAATTTCAATGTAGTCTTCAAAGGTCTGGTGCCCACAGGGTTGAGCGCATTGGAATTTAGTGCTACAGTTGATGGCACAGAGTATGCCATGGCTTCGGTGTCATTTAACTACCAAAGTTATGAAGTACAAGAGACTGTAACCAACACCCGTGATACTCGTTTAACATGAATCTTGAAAAAATTGAGGAGATGTGGAAGAAGGACTCTGAATCATTCTTCGACCACAGGGAGCTGCCTGAGTTGTTGGCAAACGATAGCATGGAAACTCCCAGACTCCACGCAAAGTATTTGCAATTTTATAATCAATTCAAACTTATGCTCTCAGAAGCAGAGACAAAGCATAAGCAGATGTATAGAGACAAGTTTGAATTCTACTCAGGCAAAGCACCTGCACATGTATACAAAGAAAATCCCTTTGACATCAAAGTCCTCAAAGGAGACCTCCCCATGTACATCGATAGTGACAAGGAGTTGTGTAGATCTCAACAGAAAATAGACTATCTTCAAACTTGCATAAGTAGTATTGATAGGATTCTAAAACAAATCGACAGTCGTGGATTCGTGATCAAGAATACTATTGATATTGTGAAATACTATGGAATACGATGATTACTATCGAAAAGAAAAACGAAGTTTTTCTCAAGGTTGATGGCGAGCAGCATTTACATAAAGAATTGAGTGAGCACTTCTCCTTTGAAGTGCCTGGGGCAAAGTTTATGCCGCAGTATAAGAATCGCGTTTGGGACGGAAAGATCCGCTTGTATTCTCCTGGTACTGGGGAGATATATGTGGGTCTTTTTGATTATCTGTGTGAGTATCTAGAAGAGAAAGGATACGAATACTCAATTAAAGATAGTAAGTTTTATGGAATTCCAAACGACGAGGAGGATTATGTCACACCTGAAAGCACTGCGTCTTTTGTTAGATCTTTGGGACTCCCATTTAAGATTCGAGACTACCAGTTACGAGCACTTTTCACGGCAATTAAGCAGCATCGCAAGTTACTACTATCGCCAACGGGATCAGGAAAGTCGCTAATCATCTATACCCTAGTGCGTTGGCATCTCCAACACAATAGAAATGTACTCATCATTGTGCCTACCACGTCACTGGTCTCTCAGTTGACACAAGACTTTAAGGACTATGGGTGGGCAGCAGATCATTATGTCCACCAGATCATGGGTGGCACAGAAAAGTATTCTGATGCTCCTGTAGTTATCTCTACATGGCAAAGCATCTACAAAGAGTCTCGTAAATTCTTTGAAAGATTTAATGTCATCATTGGTGACGAGGCACACCTATACAAAGCTAAGAGTCTGACTGGGATTCTGCAGAAGTGTCACGACGCAAAGTACCGAGTTGGACTGACAGGCACCCTAGATGGGATGCACACTCATCAGTTAGTGCTTGAAGGTTTGTTTGGGCGGTGCGACAAGGTGACGAGTACGGCAGACCTGATGAAGAAGGGGCAACTGACTCCCCTGAAGGTGAAGGTCCTTTTGTTGAAGCACGGTCATGTCCCATTTGATTCATACCAGCAAGAGATGGACTATATCGTATCACACCCTAAGCGAAATAAGTTTATCTGTAACTTAGCGAATGACTTAGAGGGCAACACGCTGATACTATTTAACTACATCGAAAAACACGGTGACCCACTTTGGGACTTGCTAAATAATAAAGTAGAGAGAGGTCGAAAGATCTTTTTCATCCATGGTGGTGTTGATGCTGTAGAGAGGGAAGAGGCAAGAAAGATTTGTGAGTCTGAAAAGAATGCAATCATCCTTGCTTCATACGGCACCTTCTCAACTGGTATCAACATTCGTAATCTACATAATGTGATATTTGCATCCCCGAGCAAATCTAGAGTAAGAAACCTCCAATCTATTGGTCGTGTCTTGCGTAAAGGAGACAACAAAGCACAGGCTGTATTATACGACCTTGCTGATGATTGCTCCCGAGGCAACCGACACAACTACACTCTCCGTCACCTCATAGAACGAATGAAGATCTATGATGAAGAGAAATTTGATTATGAAGTAACGAAGGTAAATTTACGAAAATGATCAATTACATTCGCCACGAAAACGAATTCTATGGGACCGCTAAGTTGGTCTCTGGAGAAGAAGTAATGGGTAGCATGATCGCTACTGCAGAGGATGATGTCACAATGTTGTACATCTCCGACCCTGTGACTCCTCATATCCAACCTGTTGAAAAGAATGGTGAAGTGGGTATGGCAGCAGGATTTATGAAATGGATGATGTGGTCTGATGAAGAATTTTATATTGTCCAAGAGCCAGACATTGTGACGATTGCACCTATGTCAGTAGAAGCAATCATGATGTATAAGATGTGGTGGCGCAAAGAGAAAGGAGACGAGGATGAAGATCCTGGTGTCCCTATCAATGAAAATATGGGTCTGGTCGGAAAGGTCTCTGAGATGAGAAAGAAACTTGAAGACCAATGGAATAAAGGTTCTTAGGGTCTCTTTCCAACCCTGACATGGTTGAGTATAATTAAATATGTTAAGTGTGTCAAGCTTGACAGTTTTGTCATGACACACTAATATGTGCTTGGTTGTAAAATAAGAATAATGCAGTTAATGGCTCCTAAGAAAAAACAACATTACGTTGACAATAAACAGTTTCTAGAGGAGATCATTAAGTATCGCTCGGCGGTGGAGACTGCCAAGATTCAGGACAAACCTAAACCTAGAATTACACATTACCTAGGTGATTGCTTTTTGAAAATTGCAACACACCTTTCATATCGTCCTAACTTTATTAACTACATGTATAAGGAGGATATGATTTCTGATGGGGTAGAGAATTGCGTCCAGTACATCGATAACTTTGATCCCGCTAAGAGTAAGAATCCCTTTGCATACTTCACTCAAATCGTTTACTATGCATTCTTACGACGCATTGCGAAAGAGAAGCGCCAGATGGATATTCGTGATAAACTAATCGAGAAGAATGGATACGATCAAGTATTCCACTCTGACGATAATGACAATCACTCTGATATGAATTCTATCAAGAGTCGTATTGAAACCAACATGAGGTATTGATGACACACGAGACAGAAGAGTTTATTCATCCGTCACTGAAGCAGACTCTTGGACCAAACAATAGTATTGAGAAAGATATTCCAGAAGATGTAGAGTGGATCGATGATGCATTCTATATCAAGAAGACACGATTCGGTCTCTATACTTCTATCCTGAAGAAACCTCTGGGTGCTCATTTTATCACTGGTCCTACACATGAAGCAGTTCTTACGATGTCACGTTGGCATCTTATGTCTCTTCAAGATGGATCTTTAGAAGAGAATTCTCGCGTGGTAAATAGTGGAGTCGTAGCAGGAAAACTATGAAGGACTACATGAGCAAATTCTGGGGACCAAAGCGTCGTCCAGAAGACTTGGCACAAGAGCTTGCGGAATTGGTCAATGGCGAGTACAATATGCAGAGCGTGTTAGATCACACAGGCAAACTCACTCGCCGCATTATTATTTCCTATGAAGATCCTTCTGATAACTGATCAACACTTTGGTGTAAGAAACGATAATCAATATTTTGTCAAACTGTATGAGCAGTTTTACAACAACGTAGTTATTCCTACCATTGATAAAGAAGGTATCACACAGGTGATTGCATTAGGTGATACCTTTGATAAACGTAAAAGTATCAACTTTGCATCTCTAGATGCAGCAAAAGAAATGTGGTTTCAACCACTAGCAGATCGTGGTGTGCAAATGACTATGCTCTGTGGCAACCACGATATCTATTACAAGAATACGTTGCGTATCAACGCACCTTCTTTGCTGCTTGGTGAGTATAATAATATCGATATCATCGATACTCCTACTGCAAAAACATTTGACGGTAGGAGATTCCTTCTCTTGCCCTGGATTTGCGAGGAGAATAAGGAGTTGACAAAGAAGAAGATCAATAACTCAAAAGCATCTGTTGTGATGGGTCACCTTGAGTTGAATGGTTTTGAAGTCATCCCTGGTCTCACTATGGATCATGGTGAAGATCCAGATCAGTATAATAAATTTGATCTGGTTTGCTCAGGGCATTACCACATGAAGAGTCGCAAAGGGAATGTACAATATCTTGGCAATCCATATCAACTTTTCTGGAATGACTATGCATCAAAACGTGGTGCTCATATCCTAAATACTGAGGATCTGTCTTTAACATTCGTTGAGAATCCTTACAATACCTTTAACAAGGTATACTATAGTGATGATATGCCAGTAACAGATTTCTCTCCTTTGGAGGGCACATATGTAAAACTGGTTGTTGATCAGAAGGAGGATCAAGTCAAATTTGATAAGGTTGTTAGGTGCTTGCAGGATGTCAATCTTGCTGACCTGAAGATTATCGAAGACATCTCTCAAGAGATTGGAGATGTAGATGACAACATTGAAGTTGAAGATACTCTGTCAATTCTTGAGTCTTGTGTTTCGGACTTCCAAAACAAAGATGACATCTTTGGCATTCTTAAATCCTTGTATACAGAAGCGTTGGAAGTATAATGTTTGTATTACTCGATGAAACCACTGGAGGTGTTTACGCAGTACGTGATGATAATACTGTGGAAAGAGTAGTGCAAATGTTTGTTGACAAAGATGATGCAACACGATATTATGAGATGCTGTTAGCAAACGACTATCAGAGAGTCCTTACGATATCTGAAGTCGAAGAAGAAACTGTAAAAGAAAACTGTCGCCAATATGGTTATCGGTTTTCTATCATCACCCCCGATGAATTCGTTATCCCGCCAAGCTCAGAATGATTATCTTTGAAAAGATTCGATGGAAAAATTTTTTATCTACTGGCAACACATTCACTGAGTTGTCTCTGAATACTTCTCCATCGAGTTTGATCGTAGGCAACAATGGTGCTGGAAAGTCCACGTTGCTAGACGCATTGTGCTTTGGTTTGTTTAACAAACCATTTCGTAAGATCAACAAACCTCAGCTTGTTAACAGTGTTAACGAAAGAGAGGCATTGGTTGAGATTGAATTTAGTATTGGTAGTGTGTCCTACAAGGTAGAGCGTGGCATCAAACCAAACATTTTCAAGATCTATCGCAATGGATCTCTCCTGGATCAAGACGCAGCAAATAAGGACTATCAGAAATACCTTGAGCAATCAGTACTTAAATTTAACTACAAGTCTTTCACTCAAGTTGTTATTCTCGGTAGTAGTACTTTTGTGCCTTTCATGCAGCTTCCTGCTGCTCATCGAAGAGAAGTTATCGAAGACCTTCTGGACATCCAAATCTTCTCACAAATGAATTCTATCCTCAAGGATAGAGTGAAAGACCTGAAAGAAACTGTAAGAGACTGTCAATACGAGGTGAAGATTGCTGAGCAAGCAGTCAATCATCAGAGATCTTCTATGCAAAGTCTTGCAAAGATTAACGCTGAACATATCAAATCTCTGCAAACTAAATTTGACACCAATGAGTTGCGTCAAGTTGAGATTTTGAATCGTGTAAAGTCTAACGAAGATGAGATTAGTGCCTTTGCACTGAAACTGAGTAACCAAAAAGTACTTCAGGCAAAGAGTGACAAACTTCGTGACATGCGATCTAAGATTGAGCAGAATCTTGCGAAGGCAAACAAAGATTATGCCTTCTATAATGACAATGATTCATGTCCAACATGCCATCAATCGCTAGATGATGAGCATAAAGCAAAGCATATTGCTGATGCTACAGAAAGAAAATCAAAATTCAACAAAGGATTTGCTGATATTGATGCTGCAGTGACAGATGTTACTGAAACACTGGAAGAAATGCGTGGGTATGGTCAGAGTATTACCTCTCTCCAGCATGAAATTCTTGGTCTCAACAAAGAGAGTGAGAAATTGCAGAAAGAAAATGCTATGTTGATGGAAGAAGTCAACAAACCAACCCCAAATATTGATCAGCAAAAGAAATTGTTGTCTGAATCTGAGCAGACATACGAATCTGTTGCTAAAAAATGCTCAGAAATCAACAAAGACTTCTCCAACCTCCAAGTTGTCGGAGGTCTTCTTAAGGATAGTGGCATCAAGAGTAAAGTAATTAGTAAATTTGTCCCTGTTATTAACAAGCAGATAAATAAGTACTTACAATCAATGGATTTCTTCGTCAATTTCACCCTGGACGAAGAGTTTAATGAAGTTATTAAGTCACGATTCAGAGATGTATTCTCATATGCATCTTTCTCTGAGGGTGAAAAGCAAAAGATTGACCTTGCTCTCCTATTTTGCTGGAGAGACATCGCTAAGATGAAGAATTCTGCCTCAACTAATCTTCTGATTCTGGATGAGGTCTTTCTATTATCACCATCTGACACTGCCACAGATGAATTGATGAAAATTCTGAAGGGTCTTGACAAACGTACAAATCTTTTTGTAATATCTCACAAAGGAGAGATCCTGGTGGATCGTTTTGACACCAACATCGAGTTTGAAAAGGTGAGTGATTTCTCAAAGGTAAAGAAAGATGATACCAGCGTTAATTGTTGACTTACTAGACAAGGCGGAGCGTGAGGAAATCCTAGAAGAGATCCTTACAGACTCAGATAAGGTTGATGACTTGCTAGTAACGGGCAATGTAACGTCAATTTATGACCCAGAATATCTAGATTCTCACCTAGATGCATTTATTCCTGCAGTAGAGAAGATTCTAGAAAAGAAAGTCAAACCAATGTATTCCTACGTTAGGATTCATCATAATGGATCTGAATTGCAACCACATATCGACAGGGAAGATGTGCATTACTCTTTGTCTGTCCCTATTAGGTTTGATGATCCCTGGACTATCTGTTTCCAACCACCAGATACCGAAGATAATCACTATGAATGTGGTAGTATTCCAGTAGGGCATGGTCTTTTGTTTACTGGAAACGAATATAGACACGCTAGACCAGCGTTTAAGGGAGAAGAATACGTCCTAGCAATGTTTATGTACTGTGATGCCACTTGAGTAACTGTCCACTCTGCCCCTGACTCTGCCCCACTCTGCCCTATAATATATGGGTAACCGAGAGACAGCATGACCTACACCGAAGTCAAAGGACAACTCGCCAAACTGCTCGCTAGTGAGAATCTGATCATCGAGCACCGTGTTTGTGAGACTGCTTCCTTTGATGTCAACAAGCGTGTCTTGATTCTGCCTATCTGGGAGGTCGCTGAGGTTGGTGACCGTGTGTATAACCTGCTGGTGGGTCATGAAGTGGGTCATGCACTCTTCACTCCCAACAGCGATCTCCTTGACGATCTTCCTTGCCCCAAGTCATACGTCAATGTGACTGAGGATGCTCGTATTGAGAAGTTGATGAAGCGAAAGTTTCCTGGCATCTCCAAAGACTTCTATGGTGGATATCGTCAACTGAATTCTCGTGATTTCTTCAGCATCAAGGACACCAATCCCACAGAATTCAAACTGATTGACCGTATCAATCTGTATTTCAAACTTGGTGCTGATGCAATGATGCCTTTTGATGGCGATGAGGTGCCTCTGCGTGACGCTGTGAGCGCCGCTGAGACCTTTGAGGAAGCGATTGCTGCTGCCCTGGCAGTGTATGAGTATCAGAAGGAGCAGGAGAATCGCATGGAGGCACCTCCTAATGCCTCTAAAAAGAATACTGGTGCTGCTGGTGATGGTCAGCAAGAGCCTAAGCAAACCACTCAGCAGACCGAAACTACAGAAATGGATGACCAAGAGTCTCCATCCGAAACTGAGGGTGATAATAATTCTGATCCTGATCTTAACACCCCCTCATATGAGCACGATGATGAAGCGATGACGGATTCTGAGTTTGCTAAGAATCTTGCTCAGACTGCATCCACGAGCTCGTGGAATGCGCCTCACTACATGGAGATTGATGACCCAAACATCAAAGAAATTGTAGTGCCTGCTGACAAAATTTATGCTTCTGTTGAGGAGTATTGGGCAACTGCTACAAATGTCTTCGATAAACCATTTGATTTCAGTTTCACTGATCAGAAGTATGTTGAATTCAAACGTGAGTGTAGTCGCGAAGTAAACTATCTCGCTAAAGAGTTTGAGATGAAGAAGTCTGCATCTGCATATGCTCGTCAGTCTGTCTCTCGCACTGGTGTGCTTGATACCAAAAAACTGCATACCTACAAATACAATGAAGATCTCTTTCGCAAGGTCACCACTACCACCGATGGTAAAAATCATGGTCTGATTTTCTTCCTTGACTGGTCTGGATCTATGGCAGAGTTGATTCACGATACCTACAAGCAATTGCTTTCTCTGTGTCTCTTCTGCCGTAAGGTTGGTATCCCCTTTGATGTGTATGCATTCACTCAAGATGCCACCTTCTCACGTCTGTATGATGAAGATTATGAAGGTCGTCCTAACACCTTCTATATGCCTCAACACTTCCACCTGCATCAGTTGTTGAGCGGAGAGCATAACAACAAACTGTTTGACAAGTATGCAAAGTACTTGTGGCGCTGCACTCTGATGTATGATGTCCGTTATGGTCCTTCTCGTCGCGACTGGGACCACCGTATCAATGTCCCTGATAGTGGTATGCCATCTGTCATGGGTCTGGGTGGCACTCCTCTCAATGAGGCAATCGTTTCTCTGCAAACTTTGATCCCTGCATTCCATGCCAAGTATGGTGTTGAGAAGACTAACGTATGCATCTTGACTGACGGTGAAGCACAGTGGTCTGGTGAGTGGACCTCCACCACCTATAAGGATGAAGAGAAGATCTATCGTGGTCAGATTCGTGACAACTGTCAGATCCGTGACCGCCGTAACGGTAATACTTACCAAGTTGATAGTCTTAACAGTTGCCCAACGACTGCTCTGCTAAATTATATGGAGGGTCGTTTCCCCACCTGTAACATTCTTGGTTTCCGTATTGGTCCCAACCGTGATCTTAACAAATTTATTGATCGTTACTTGAAGTCTGATGTCGCTGAGGAAACTCGCAAGACACTTGCTAAAAATAAGTCAGTTGGTGCTAAGATGTATGGATTCAAAGAGTGCTATCTCATCTCCAGTAAAGGACTTAACGATGAAGTTGAGTTTGATGTTGCTGAAGATGCTACCAAAGCACAAATCAAGAGTGCATTTCGTAAATCCCTCAAAGGAAAGGCAAATAACAAACGCATCCTTTCGTCCTTTATCCAACACATTGCATGAAACTACCTGATAAGATTGTGCTCTACTCTCAAGAAGGATGTAGAGCATGTAAATATGCTGAAAACAACCTGAAGAAAGCTGACGGTTGGGAAAAGTACATTACAATTGAGAGTGTCAGAGATGACGAAGGTATCTGGAAATCAGATATCAAAGACATTGGTGTCAAAGCTACACCAACTCTCGTCGCTTTTCTTGAGGATGAGATTATTGCCTTCATGGAAGGAAGTAATAACATGTCATCTCAATTTTTCAAAAACCTTGTATCCAAATACGAATGAATATCTTTGCTGTTGATGATGATCCTATGTTGTCAGCACACCAGTTGCCAGACAAGCACATCGTAAAAATGCCATTGGAGTGTTGTCAGATGCTTGCAGTTGTTTTTAGCAAGTGGTATCGCGACATCGGACCAGTATTCAAAGCAGATGGCACACCATATGCCACAGAGAAAGGTGCATTCCGCAATCATCCATGTACTAAATGGGTTGCCAAATCGGAAAACAATATCCAGTGGTTAATTCAACATGGTATTTCTCTCACCGAAGAGTATACATATAGATACGATAAATTCCATAGCTGCCACAAGAGTCTTGTGCTAGCAGGTCTCATGATGCAACACAACGGTTGCCCTGAGAAACATACTCCCTTTGCTCGTGCGATGCCTGATCAGTGGAAGTATGATGAAACAATCTCCACAGAAGAAGCATATCAACGTTACATTGCATCTAAGCCCTGGGTGTCAACCAACTACCTGAGGGTGCCAGATCGCAAACCGTCCTGGATTGACCGCTATGCTCCCCTGGAGGCAGTATAATTACAAGGTAATCGAGAGACAAACCAATGCCTGCCAAGTCTGACCTGACCACCGAGACCCTAGTCTCCTATCTCACCGATACCTATGGTGAGCAAGTCAAGACTGAGCAACTTCTTGCTGCAGCTGACCACTTCAATGTGTCCTATCCCACTATCACCAAGCGTCTTGATACCTTCAAGGCAGGTCGTGGTAAGTGGAATCTGACTGTCATTGAGATGCGTGAGCAACTGGAGCACACTATCGAATCTGCACCCATTGTCCGTGAGTCCTTGATCCCAACTAAAGATAAAAACTATGTCCCCTTCGGCAGTTTCACTGACCTGAAGAAAGTAATCTCTAGCAAGATTTACTACCCGATCTTCATCACTGGTCTCTCTGGCAACGGCAAGACCTTTGGTGTGGAGCAAGCATGTGCTACAGCAGGACGTGAGTTGATCCGAGTCAACATTACTATTGAAACTGATGAAGACGATCTTATTGGCGGTTTCCGTCTGGTTGACGGTAATACTGTGTGGCACAATGGTCCTGTCATTGAAGCTCTTGAGCGAGGTGCTGTCCTCCTTCTGGATGAGATCGATCTGGCATCCAACAAAATCCTCTGTCTCCAGTCTATTCTTGAGGGCAAGGGTGTCTTCCTGAAGAAGATCGGTAAGTATGTCCAACCTGCTCCTGGTTTTACTGTAGTTGCTACTGCAAACACCAAGGGTAAGGGTAGCGAAGACGGTCGCTTCATCGGCACCAACGTGCTCAACGAAGCATTCCTTGAGCGTTTCCCGATCACCTTCGAGCAAGAGTATCCCAAACCTGCCACTGAGGCAAAGATGCTCAACAACTATTGCTCTGAGTTGGATTGCTGTGATGACAAGTACATCACCAACCTCTGCACCTGGGCAGAGATCATCCGTAAGACTTTTGCGGACGGTGGTGTTGACGAGGTGATCTCTACCCGTCGTCTTGTCCACATTATTCGTGCCTACAGCATCTTCTCAGATCGTGTCAAGGCAATCAGGGTTTGTCTGAATCGTTTTGATGACGAGACCAAGCAATCTTTCCTTGAATTGTATGATAAGATTGATGCTGAGGTTGATGTCCTTGACAATCCTCTGGGTCTTTGATACCCTTTATACATACTCTGTCTGATTATGATGAAATACAATGAAGAAGCAATTCTTCAGGAGTTGAAAGACTACATCACCAGCACCTATGGTAAACACTATTCTGCTGGTGATGATGGCATTCAAACTCTTGATTTGATTGAGTCTTGTGGTGATGGTGAAGCATTTTGTAGGTCTAATATCCTTAAATATGCATCACGTTATGACAAGAAAGGCACTGCCCGCCGTGACATCATGAAGATTATGCACTATGCTGTCCTCTTGATGCACTTCAATGACAAAAACTCTGTTACCGAAACCTACAACCAGTAATTATGCAACAAGACGCTCGCCTTAACATGAAATTGAGTAAGCAGACCATTGAGATTCTGCGTAACTTCAGCTCAATCAACAAGTCCATCGTGATCGATCCAGGCAAGTTTGTTGAAACCATTTCGGTCAACAAGAATATCATTGCTGGCACTCAGGTCCGTGAAGAATTCCCTGAGCAGATGGCAATCTATGACCTACCACTCTTCCTTGGTGCTCTGTCTCTCTTCAAGACACCGATGCTTTTCTTCCCCGATAACAAGAAGGTTGTTATCTATGATGAAGATACCAAGGGTAAGACCACCTTCTACTACAGTGACCCTGAGATCATCGGTAAAGTCCCTGAGTTTAACCCTGACCTCCCCGATTGTGAGATCTTCTTCGATCTCCCTCAACAGGATCTGCAGCAACTGATGCAAGCATCTAAGGTCTATGGTGTAGAAGATCTTTGTGTCTATGGTCATGAAGGTACTTACAGTATCTGTGTCAAAGACAAAAAGAATGAGACCTCCAACGTCTTCTCTCTGCCACTGAAGAAGGTTGTCTTTGATCGTCCTGCTGAGAATGCACAAGAGCGACGTAACTTCTGCTTCTGTTTCAAGATTGAGAATCTGAAACTGTTGGAAGGTAGTTACCATGTTACGATCAGCAATCGAAACATCGCCAACTTTGCTTCTCTTAGCAACTCTTCTCTCAACTATTTCATCGCACTCGAGCCTAATTGATTATGTCCAACAAATTGTTTCTCTGGGTTGAAAAGTATCGTCCACAAACTATCGATGAATGCATTCTCCCCGAGAGCACTAAGAAGATCTTCCAAGGATTTCTAGAGCAATCTGAAATTCCAAATCTTCTTCTTGCAGGCGCTGCTGGTGTTGGCAAGACTACGATCGCGAAGGCGCTTTGCAAAGAGTTGGGCACCGATTGTCTGGTTATTAACGGATCTGATGAAGGTCGGTTTCTCGATACAGTCAGAAATCAAGCAAAGGTCTTCGCTTCGACGGTATCACTTACGTCAGACGCAAAACACAAGGTAATTATTATTGATGAGGCAGACAACACCACTCCTGATGTCCAACTCC
>BCSF01000576.1_pt1 | contig 13901 bp, 12 predicted proteins | sample 1016431 | NCBI WGS metagenome assembly BCSF01 (sample SAMD00045685;SAMD00045686;SAMD00045687;SAMD00045688;SAMD00045689;SAMD00045690;SAMD00045691;SAMD00045692;SAMD00045684;SAMD00045690;SAMD00045691;SAMD00045692;SAMD00045684;SAMD00045685;SAMD00045686;SAMD00045687;SAMD00045688;SAMD00045689, study...
TCGACGAGTTTCGCCTTAGTCTCGTGGGTTTGGAGATTTGTTTAATATACAGATCATAAACCATGCTGCAAACATTTGAGTACTTGGAAAGCGAATTGATGACACAACGATGTACTAGTCCGTACAGTCGCTGTCTCCTGCTCGCGATCGCGTACTATTTTGAGATTTTTGATGTGGCTCGAATCGAGGTGGTAGCGAGCTGCTGCGAACTAGGAAATGTGAGGTGTGACCTGAACGGCAGGACGTACACATTTACGTTCAGGGAATTTCTTTTACTTTCAAGTGCGTATCGGTTTGAGGCTGACGAAATTGTATCAGTTGATACCGTCGAAGGAAGGTCCTTACTTCTTTTATCAGATTGGATCCTCGGCCGGCCGGAGGAACCATTTTCAGTATTATCAAATCTACAAAGCTACGTAGACGCCTGAAATAAAAATAAAATTTCACTTTGAAATTCTCATAACATGTTTCTTCTCGTAGCAGCTGCACTCGGTGCAGGGCCCGGTGAAATCCGCGAGGTTGTCACCTTCCATACCTTTTCGTGCCAGAACGCTAGCAGTCTTAGTTTAGAAGGAACATGCTTCACAGGATATTTTTCACACCCTTCAATAGATTGCAGAGAATATGATGGCAACTGCAGCACTGGGCAGCGCGTTATCAGTCACATCGAGTACAACGTCTCCGAAGCTTGTCTCGCCTATACATGGACCTGGGTCTGTGCGTACACGAATCGTCGTCCATGTGGCGACTACTGGTGTGATGATATTGCGCTGTGCGTCAACAATACAAAGTGTATTTGCCCCGATGAAATGATTGGGAATGCTGAGCGGCACTCGTGTGAGTGTGAAGGGGATAAATATTTTAATGGTTCGACTTGCGTAACGTTGGTGGAACCGGTAAATCGAACTGTCACTTCGCCCACAACAATAGTAGCGGAAGAAGAGGATGGCATCAGCGTGGAGCTATGGATCGTGTTCTGCTTTGCCGCCTGCGTACTTGGTCTTGTTTTTGGCCTCTGGTACGCCGATAAGCATTCGTTTACCGCTGTCCATCCCGAGGAGATACGGCACGAGGAAAATCCCATGTATGAATCAGCGCCTTGACGCCTTGTAGGTGCCAAAAACATGGTCAAAAAAAGGTGTCGTGACGCCAAAATTGTATCTTGGGTCAGCGTGGTGGGCCCGATGATGCGAGAAAAAATTTGATTTGTGCCCTGCGCGATGGGAGATGAGATAGCCCCAGGCACCAGCTGCAAAGCCGTAATGCCCGAACCGGAGGAATACAAAGGGGAGGATGAAGACCGGCACAGATTCCAGCTCCTTCGATCTGTGGTGATCCTGATGACGGGGAGAATCAAGAGCATGTAGCCCAAAATGGACGACGTATTCAATGAACTCAAAAAGGGCGACCTCGAGAATATTTGGGAGGAGTAGATTCATTAGTGTAGGAACAGAATGGTCACGCAAGTAATCTGCAACTATCTCATTTCCAAAATAATGGATTCACGCCCGAAGGTCTTTGCAGTTTGCCCCCACTGTCATAGAAGATCGTACCAAACAATATTCTGTACGAATGATGACAGATGTGCGCGTTCAAGGCAGCTCCCACCCGTTCCACCTAAGAAGGGGAACATTTTTTGATTTTTCTTTTTCTGTTTTTTTGCCTCGTCTTGTTTGGGGGCATAACCAAAGTGCCTTCTCTAACTTAACTTAATTTTGGGAAACACGACCCTTACAGTCATATCATATATTTAATAAATAAAAAAATGGCAAAGACGTACCGAATTTAAGTTTTTTAACAAAAAATCAATAAAAGAAATTGTTTCTGTTTCTGACGCAATTTGACCAAGATCTCTACCTATATATATATATATATATTATTTCCTTACTACTTCTCAATATATTCTTCTTCTATTTTATTCAGAAACAGAAACAGAATATATATATAATATATATAAAAATTAATTTAGTTCGGCCTTCATTTCACCTTTTGCGACCGCATCGGCTGTGGTATACGGCGTCATCCAATACGGCTTCTGTGGGTACGCTACCCTTAAGCGCGTAATCCTGTGGTTCTCCAACCCAAGCTGCTGCGCCCTTCGCAAGGCAGTCTCCCTTTTTGAATGCATGGCAATTTGCTGCATTTCAACAGCACAGATCTGTCGGAGCACAATCCACATAGTTGTTTAGCACACCAAAAAATGTAAATGCAATTTTTTTACTTCAATTCGATTACAAGATCAGACTCATAATCCGGCCATGACGGCTACGACTTTGCTTCGCCCCGGCGTGATCTCCATTCTTAGCTCAACAGAAAAGGGGTTTGAGACAACGACTGCAAGAATAGAGAAGGATGTGTGCGAACTTGTGCTTGCAGTTGACGGAATTGGATCCGTCTACATTGATCAACATGGACGCGTCTTCTGCCGCAGTCCCATCATCACGGCAATCTTTCTAGACGATGTGGGAAGCTTCACCAAAAACGAGCTCATGTACGCACTCGCCGATCTCGGCCCGACAGACCTCGGCCTCAACACGGTGGCATTTACGGCGTTTCCGGGAAAGATTGTCTTAGTTCAAAATAGAATTAGTTTCCTTAATATTAACATTGTAAACGAAGTTATAATTAAGGCGCGCTTGCAGGAATACACCGAGGGTAAAAATAGATAATTCCAAAAATAACGCTTTCAAGGTTTACGTAGACGCCTCCGAAAAAGTCATTTTCAGAGTATGTGTTTCGAGATCTTGTTGGACCAGTTAGTGACGACCCTAAAATCAGAAATATCCCCCCTTGGGCATGATGTTGCGGAGGCATGCGACGCTATCGTTACAGGGTACAAGGAGAGCAAAAACACGGATAAGATGGTTGCGGAACTAGCATCGATCCTAAATGGCGAGCAAAAGGTGATACTGGAGCAGATCAGAGACATGGGATACAACATTGAAGGGAAACCATTACAGGGAAACAGCGCGCGACCATTTCAATTTATGAATACAAAGGTTGCGAGCGTCCCTCCACTAAGCCGGTATGGCGTTGGCGCTTTTTTCGGCTGCCATCTGCCCACGGTGATTGATCTACGGTGCTGCAATCCGACACTAAGCGAAGCTCTTTTCCAGGATGTGACCGGGCTTCAGGAGCTGTACCTGCCGAGCTGCTGCGGGCGGATTCCTTCAGAATTTTTATCGCATTCGACGATTCGCCACTTTGAAGGCCTTGAGACTTATCTGATTGGTCCGTACGCCTTCTTTGGATGCAGTGATTTGCGGACCGTGAAGATGGGCGCCTTGACGGGGGTAGATGATTACGGATTTACAGGCTGCAAAAATTTGAAGACGGATGTTCACTTCCTCTACACCGTGTCCTACATTGGCAAGCATGCCTTTGCGTCTTCCGGGGTAGAAGAAGTCAAGTGCTCCACCTTGACTTTTCTCGGAGATCGTGCCTTTGAGAAGATGCCTGCGTTGCACCGGGCCGAGATCAATATAGCGGAAATCCCCCCGTACGCGTTTCATCGCTCCAAAAGCCTTGTGACGGGGGTCTTTCCAATGACAAAGAAGGTGGGAAAGCACGCCTTTGCGGGGTGTGGTATGCTCTGTAGCTGTGACTTGAGTCCAGAGATTCATCTGGAAGAGTACGCCTTTTATCATTCCGGTCTAAACTTTATTCGGCTAGTGCGGCCGACCTTCTCGGGGATAGGGCACTTTGAGCTCTGCAACGCGCTCGAGGAAATCATCTTTGGCCCTTCTCCCGTGACAATCCCAATCCGCTTCTGCCATGGCTGCAGCAGTCTAAAGTACATCACGACGGAGCATGCGGCGGCGCCAGGTGCGAGGGCGATTGTCAATGACGAGGTAGGCTCCCTTTACCTGGAGGTGACGGAGGAGAGATGCCAGTGGCAGTTCTACGCTGACGGCTGCACCGAAAGCATCAACGTGGAGCCGGAGGACTGCTTCCTTTCCCCGGTTCTCACGTCGATTGGCGCTGAGGCATTCGCTTGGTGTGGCGACCTCCACGAAATAGACCTCTGGCCGACGAGGAGAATCGGGCAGCGCGCTTTTCGCCACAGCGGCATTCAAAAGGTGGTGACGCGTGCGTCCATCGGTGTAAGCGCCTTTGCGCTGTGCCCGTCCCTTTTTTATGCCTACCTTCCGACGCAGGTTTCGATTCCAGGGCACTGCTTTGCAGCTTGCCCCGCGCTTGGTCCGCTCAAGATCAACGCGCGAGATGTTGGACCGTACGCGTTTGCCGGGTGCGAGCGAGCGGTGATAAAACTTGAGAACGATAAGTCGTGCTACATTGGCTCGTACGCGTTCGCCCAAACGCAGTTCAGCAGCATACGGCTCGGGAGTAATTCGCATATTGGAAGTCACGCCTTTTTTCAGGCGCGTAAGGCGGTAGCAGAGGCGACGGTATCGATCGGGCACTTCTCCAAGGTTGCGAATAGAGCGTTTAATGAGTCAGAGGTGACCGCTGTCATACTTGGTAAGAACGCGAGCGTGGGTGATTACGCGTTTCAGCGCTGCAAGAGCTTGACCCGTGTGATTAGCGGCACGAGTAAATTCGGGCAGGCGGCCTTTTCCGAGTGTAAAAGTTTAGAGCACTTCCTTTTGACGCGCCCGTTGATGCTGCCGACGAAGCGATCGAGCCTCTGGGGACGCAAAGCCGGAAGAATAGAGATGTTCACCCGGGGGAGACTGAAGAACATCGCGCTGCTCTCTGCGGCAAACTTGGAGCTTGGGGCGGATCTCGCCCTGGACGCGGATGCAAAGACGGCATTTAAATATTTTATTTTAGGGCTGCAGCGAAAAACTTTTAATTTTCCCCCAGAGCTATTTTTGGAGGTAGTCCACAGCTATATTGTACGTTTCTTCTGAATCCCCATAAACATGTTTAACGTGTCTGATCGTTCGTCCTGGGAACCTAGACCTATTTCAGGCGATGCGAAACTTGTCCTTGGTGATGTTGGCCGCGCGATTTTACTTGCAAAGAAAGAGCGCCAGCGCCCGGAGCTTAATTCGGCGTCTCAGAGGATTCTAGACATTACGATCGCCTTTCTGGAGCGCGCCAGGGAGGGGGAAGTCGTAAAGGGGGTTCTTGAGGAGACATCGTACCCTAACGTCTCCTTCACGATCGCGGGGACCACCCGGCGGTTGTATCTCCACAAAGTGAAGAGCGTGATCAAGCATGCAGCCTTTACCTCGGTCTGCGGGGATCCCTCGAATAATACCCCGACCTGCTACAGCCTTGACCTGACCTGGGCCGCGCAGCAGCTTTACAACTTTCTTAACCGTGTCTTCTTTTCGAGGAGCCCGGTCTCAGCGCGGAAGCGGCGGGCCGCGATTGGTGGGTACCGCGACCAAGGCAGCCTCGACAAGTACTATGCGAAGGGGAAAGAGTACACCGTCGGATGCATTCGCGCCACGAATATGTGGATGAATGGGCGATACCCTCCGATAACGAATGCGTATCTCTGGCTCACCTTTGTGGAGAGGTACCGATTGATTCTCGATCTCCTCTGCAAAGACTGCGGGGCGACCTCCCCGAAGCATCTGCTCCAGCTTTGCGGGTGCCCTGACGCGGAGAGGTTTGTGACAGGGGTTCCGATCCGGCTTGCAGAGGTACTTGATGATATCGATCCTGCCGCTGTTCCGGTTGATCTTCAGGACTACATCGAGGTGACACCGACCGGGTTTCAGAGCAAGCTTCCGTACGCAGATCCGGTTGCGGTGATTTTGACAGCGGCAGGCCACGTCGGGAGTGGGCATGACCATGCGTCCGGGCATCTGCGCACCTGGAAGGCCACCAGTAACAGCGGGTACGGGTACTACGAGTTTGAAACGGAGATCATGGCGATTGACGACAAGCTGGACGATGTACGCTTTAACGCGGCCGACTCGGGATCGTTCGGGATTGTTGCAGCCCTGAGCGATAGCCAGCGGGAGCTGTCTGGCAATGTACAGGTCTTTCTTGATGAGGTGAGGCTGTATGTGCTGCGAACGATAGTCGCGGATCTCGAGAAGGCGAACTGTGAGATGGGGCTCATCAACGGGGACGGGATCTACTTTTATTCAGCGACGAACCCGGCCACGGTCCTCTCGCATGTTCTATCCCCTGCCCTCGAGCTAACCCTTGAATCGCACTCCGGTGGCCCTGCCTGCACTAAAAGTATCTGTTGGATCCAGAACGGCACCGCGCTCGACCGTCCTGCGGTTCCATGCTCGCATCAGTACGCGATTGATACGACGAGTCCGCCGAAGCGCCGAAGGGTGCTCAAGAACGATGTTATCTTTGCCTCAGTCCGGAGCGAGGCGTACCAGAACAAGCTGCTCAACGAGATCACGTACTCCGAAATAGTGGACAAGATTACAGAGGATCTCAACCTGACGGAGGAAGACAAGATGCCGCCGAGCATGCCGTTTGCGAGACTTTGTGCGATTGTCTCGGCCGCCTTCAATCTTGTCACGGTGCAGCGGTGCTACGTGTCCTCTGGTGTTAAGAAGACGGCTGAAGAGGCACATGTGTGTGGACTCTACGGGCATGATTCTCATCAGCTTTCTAATTCGATAACGACAGGTAATATGGTGATTCCCCTCTCGAGCGGCGCCAGCATCACGTTTCAGTTGTTGCTCGCGGGTGGGCACTTTGATACGTCCTGGAAGCAGCCCTTTGAAAAGCTTCTTGTGTCTAACAGCTCGCACAAAGCCCTTGCCGCGAAGTTTGATGCCTGGGGACAACTCGGGCGCCCCTGCGTTGATCCAGACTCGATCCTCGACGCTCATCTCGGTCCTGATTTTGTTCTCCCGACGGAGGAGGCCTATTACGGGTACGGGCCGCATCTCGATCAGTCGGTCAGGCCGGAGGCAAGGATCCATCCCGTTGTCCTTTACAACAACAGCGAAGGTTCGAGTCCTGACTGGCCTTACTACACGACCGGTCGAACGTACAAGATCTTCTGCGATGCCGAGTGCGACTGGAACTCGATTCGAAGCTTTGAAGAGACCCTGAGGGAGTACTACAGCGGCAGCGGTGGCTTCGCACACGAGGCCTGGGGTTCGCTTCTTCCGCTGGCCTTATCCGCAGTTCGGAGAACAGACCTGATCTCGGATTTCTTTCTTGTGACTCAGCACAGTGATGGCAGGTTTGAGATCCTCAAGGACGACTTTGGGCATCTCTGCAGGCGGCCACTTTGCGAGGCGGCCATCGGGCTTAGTGGGGACAATATAGTTGCGCCAGACCTTCTCGTCGCGTATTTGACCAATGACACAGTCGAGTCGCTTCCGGCCGGGACCTGGGATGACCTTCAGGACGAGATCAAAGATATCATGTCAAGGTACCCACTCGGGGTGGCGCGGTACGAGTGGATCCAAGATTACTTTGATCATGGCATGGATCCGTCCTACTTTAGCAAGGACATGGAACCGAACGTAATAAAGCTGCTGAACGTCTTTTTCGGAATGGGCCTCGGGCAGCACCTCGTGAAGGACCTCCATGATGATGTGAACGTCTGGACAGTCTGCTATGGCGAGCCGAAGAGTGGGAAGGGTACACTCGGGCAGGTGCAGCAGCGGATCATCCCCGAGACGAGCGTGATTGTCCCGGATTCGACCGCTTTTGCGGGCCAACAGTTTTTCAGGCCGGACGGACGCCTTGGGTGGACCTTTAAGATTCCAGACCCGACCGGGCCCCTCCACAACACGGTCGATTTCCGGAGGCTTCAGAACGGCGATTTCCAGACAAACGTCAAGAACAGCGCGTTTCGATCCGCGACGACGAGAACGGGCGAGATCCTGCCAGTACCGTCCGGGAATATTGACTTGAACAACCCTGCCCTGCTCGTGCCGTCTTCCTCGTCTCTTCACGATGTGCAGGCGGTCGTTCGAAGAATTGCCCCGTACAGATACGTGTCGCCCTGCAATTCCGAGCAACCCGTGAAGTATATTCAGGACCCGAGTTTAAAGCGGCTCCCCGGGATACAGGATCACCTTGTGGTACTACTCGCCAAGAACTGTTTTCGGAGGCTCCGAGAGGAGTGCAGGCGAGAGAACAAGACCTTGGTAGAGATCTACCCGGAGATTCACGATGGTGGAGACGAGCCGGACAGCGGGGGGTATCTCCATGGCAAGCAGAAGCGCTTGACCGAGGATATCAGGCGACAGCAGGCTCGCCTTGAAAGCGTGGAACGGTATCTTCTCGAAGGGCTTGAGCATAAGATGGGGGGCTACGTTCTAATTGACGCGCTCTACGACGAGGTTTCGACCATGTTTTCGAAAAAGATGGGAAAAAGAAAGTTTTATTCGATGCTACTCGAGATTGTTAACTCGATGGACACGCTTGTACAGATTCAGCACAAGGCTACGCTCTCGCTATGCGGGTCGCGGAAGGTGAACGGACACGTCTTTGCGGGGTCTTGCTGCGTAACGCCAGAGGATATTGGACCACAGACGTACCGCGTCATCACAAACGTGCACTGGGTCAGCTGAAGACATCTTTGTTCTGCTTAAAAAATAATACAATTACCCAGTTTAGGATCATGAGAATAAATAAAAAATGTGTGTCATCTGGATCTGAAAAAAAAGACTCGGCACATTGCTGCACCATTTACAGTATATAGTTGTTTGCGATACAGTGGTAGAAATGTGGATCGCAAGTACGGTCGTCGCTGGTCTCGGAAATTCTTCATTAATATCAGTTCCCTTCTTGGAAGCCACGGACTATTTGCAGCTTCATCCAAATGGAAACATCCGTTACCATGTGACCGAAATTGGGCCCAATCGAATGAACATTGATCTCTTTGAGACACGGCACTCGTACTGGTCACAGTGCATAATATGGTTCCTTCTCGGCCTTGCCTTTTCGCTGTTTGTTAATATACCCTTTTACGTTGTCACACTGTTAAATTTGAAAAAAAAAGACAAACGTGACAATGAAATTCCACCAAAATATGAGGACACCACGGCCTTTGTGCATAATCCACTTTTAAGTACGTCATCGACCGAAAATGAGTCGGGGGGACACAGTGTCGAGAGATCTGCCATTGAGTGTGAGGGATCGGTTCGAGCTCCGGATGAGTTGGCTGGACGAGGCGAGGAACCAGTTTCAACTTGCTGAGGCCGCCTATGTATTGAAGGACAGCTGTGTCCGCCTCACCGGACGTTACTTTCGCGTCACAAAGGCTGAGACGTTCTTACGAGACCTTCTCGACTCTGCCCATATCCGATTCCAGAACCGATTGCCAGTAGCAGAAGAAGAGTGGAGCCCCCTCAGCGGTGAAGGTGAATAGGTAGTCCTTCATGGTCTGAAAGAAGCGATTCAGGAACGGAGTCTGATTCTTCCGCGGCCCGGCGCCGATGCTGTAAAGCGAATTTTCTGTCAAGAGGGAAGTCACGCTCTCTCGCTGCTCCGGCAGTATAAGGTCAAGAAAGCGCGGCAGGTCGACCCTGCAGAAAAAGGTGGCATACGCAAGCCAGATAGACGCTTCGCCTGGCGTGATGAGCGGTTCCCCGACGCTTAGCTCAAGAATGGTCAGCGCCATCGCGTAGATATCGGTGGTGTAGTCAGAGTGGCCGATCGAAGCCTTTGGGTGGCGGTAGTAGACCGTGTACGTGATTCGGTCGTCAATCTCATCGGAATGGCAAGCGTTTCCGAGGTCCCCGAGCACCCATCTATTTTCGTAGAAATACACGTTTTCAGGCTTCGGGTCTAGATGGAGTATCTGTTTCGAGTGTAGATAGTCGATCGCGCCAAAAAGCGATTTTGCAGCGGTTCGTTGCTCGCTTTCGGTACAGAGGCCAATCTTTCGTGTCAAGAGGTACCCGTTTGTGCCGCAGAAGACAAACTTGATGACAAAGCACCGCGGGTCCGTGAGGCGAAGATGCCCGAGAAACGGCACTAGTAGAGGCGAGCCATGCAGGAGCTGCAAAATTTCAACCTCGTGCTTGTAGTGTGTCGATACCACCTTCAAGGCCATATCATGCGCACGATACACATGTCCTGCTGCCCCCCTGCCCAGAAAAGTCAGTTTGGCGCCCGGGCTCGCTGTCTGTGCTGCTTTCTGACATTGCGCCTTTGTCAGCTTTGGCATAAACCTATTTTACAAATTAAAAGATACCGCCTTTATATTCAATCCTCTGTGGTATATCGTCGCTTTTTGCGACTTGGACCCGGTCCAGCCTCTATTCCTCTAAAAAAGTCTATCAAGGTGTAACGATCTACCCCGTCCGTGGCAATCTGCGCTGCGGTCTCAAGATGCCTTTGCAGCTCCCGCGGGCACTTTAGCACGGAGACCAGCTCTGTTACCGTCTTAGGTAGATTGTTATGCGTGTGGCAGGTCCTAGTGTAGACCCAGCTCATGTTTCGCAAGCTGGAAAGCGCACCGACCGTAGCGATGTAACTGTAAAGGACCATCAAATACGGATTCACTTCAAACTCAGGCCCTCCTAGCTGAAACGTTGCGTAGAACCGAGGCCCGCCCCCTTCGTCCAGCTCAGCAGGTGTAGGTACCTCGTCAATATCAATGAGGTAGGCCTCGTTCTTCCAGAAACAAATGTTCGCGGGCTTGTTGTCGCCGTAGAGCCGCTCCGGTGCCATTTCAAGCAAGGTTCGGTTTGCGAGGGCGATCCGCTCACAGATCTTGAAAAGCTGGAGCTCCGTCAAATTTAAAGAGTGCACGTCGTCCGGAAAACAGTCCCCCCGCGGCATCTGAAGCCACTGCGTCCCCGCAACTTTGAAAAGCGCGTTCGGGAGAATCCCTGGACCGTTTAGAGAGATCATGTTGCACGACCTATTCTTAATCTTTAAAATCATAAGCTCTTCCGGAAAGTCGTAGAGTGGCCCTACAATGTCTAGAGAGATAACATCGACGGACCGCCATTTTTGGTTCACCACAAGCACGGGCGCAAGCTTGCCTTTCTGCTCCAGATCTCGGCAAAGCTTGTCGAAAAGGCCAATATTCGTGATGGTCTCAATCTCCTTCGCTGTGGAAAGCCAGTCTCGGATGAACTCGAGGTCTGTGCCGACAGCTTTGTCATCAATCTTGTGTAGCACGCACATCTTTTGATCTATGTAGCAGGTCACGTAGCGTTTTCCTTTGATCGTTGTCTTCGAGAGAGACGACTTCACCGTCTCGCGATCGACCGGGTTCGGGGTACACCAACCACACATCTTGTACCGCTGAAGGTTCTCTTTGATGAAGGTCTGGAGCGCCACCGAGCTGCAGTACACTGTTTGTTTTGTATTCGTCTTCAATGCAAAGTCAGAGACAGGCGAAAGTCCGCCCGTAACAAATACGCCTATAATTCCGTTCCCGCCATGTCGGACTGGCAAACTTTCCCACTCGTGCGTCTCGTTCCCGACCTCAAACTTCGCCTTCAATACCAGCTTGCCCGTTCTTGAGCGCGTTGGCGCGCAGGACAAAAGCGTGTCGATCTTCCATGGCTTGCTGTTTGGCAAGGATAAGTCCATTTGTGGTACTGCGTAATGTCCCAAACCCCTGTTCGAAGCAAATAAAGGACCTTCCACTGCAGAGTTCCCCCCATCGCAGTAACGACGTTGCTTCGCCATCAATGCTGCACGTTCGAATGACCGTGACTTGAGCCCGGCGATAGTAGGTTCTTACTACGACGCTATCCGCAAAACATTCGCCGAATCCGGAGCGTAAATGAGGCGGAAATCTGTCGGCAATCCTTCCAACGATGAAGATTTGCTCCACATGACACAGCGGGGCACTATTTATAGTCATTGATTTAATTTTTCCATTTTTGATCAGGAGTACCGTTTCCTCGTCCCCGACCTCGCCGATGACCGCGCAGAGCCTCGAGTACTGGTACTCTGATATAGTTTTGGCCGCTCTTCTTAACGCCTCAAATTCAGAGATTTCGATCACTCCGGTAATATTAAAAAAACTCCTGAGGTCATCGGCGATCTTTCGGTTCGAAAGCACTACGATCGAGCCTAGCCGGGCGTAAAACATGTTCAGCCGCGCGTCCAGGCGGCTCAGATTGTAGGGCTGCGCAAAGTTTACCGCGGGCGGGTTCAACGAGCCCGTATACTGGGACCACTCGCAGGGATCCAGACCGAGGTTCCTGCAGAGCACGGATATAATTTCGTCCAGCGACTGGGAGCTGTTAATCTGGCACAGGATCCGGTTCGTCTGCGGATGCGTACGCACCATGTTGACAATTTCATTTTGGTACGACGAGAAGAAAAAACCATCATTAATCATTTTTCAATATGGGCTGGGGTGCTTCAGCCAAAATGAAGCGGGTTATCTGCGCCTCCTCCACACAGCTGAGCGAACACTTTCCGGTGGTAGATGTGGTCGTCTTTGACATGAACGCAATCGGGCGACAGTTTTTCAATTATCCAGCGTCGGTCACACCGAGGGAGGCCGTCACTCGGTTCTGGAAATCGCAGGTAGCCGGGCAGCCCTCTGCGAAGATCTTTGGCTTTCACTTTGACAGCTCTCACCGAATCCCGCCGGAACGGCAAAAGTTTCTAAGAGAAACGAGGTACAAGCAGGTCGAGCGGGACGTGTTCCCGGAAGAGGTGAAGATCAACGGGAGGATCTACCGGAAAGGAAACGAGCCGGCTACTGATGCCGAGGTCGCAGCGCTCTCGCGAGACTTTATGCCGGTCAGCTACGGGCGGATCTGGTCCAGCAGCAAAGGAAAGTCTAAGCTCTGGGGAATTATCGCGGATCTTCTCGTCCACTTTGCTAGAACGTTGACCGCAGCAAATACCACCTACGTCATCGAGCCGCCAAGTGGAGGAAGGATCAAGGTCCCGGGTGGGGTTACCGAAGGGAACAACTGGGGGGAGGCTGATCAGAAAGCCACCGCCTTGATTCAAGAGCTGCAAGGGCGGTTCAATCATTTGGTCGTCCATACGATCGACTGGGACATGGTGATCGCCGGGGTCACCGTTTTTCAAGAGAACGTAAGAGTAAAAATAGCGAGAATTTACCAGGAAAAAGAAACAAATGCGCTTTTTTACTCTGCAACCTCGGCCAAAGGGAAGGATACAAGGAGGCTGCACGAGTACATCACGCCTGCTAATCTTGGGCCACCCTCCACCGCGTTTTGGCTGCTCGCAATTGGGGGAGTAGACTACTGCAAGGGGTTGGTTCGCTTTGGGTTCACTGCTGCCGACCTTCACGAAGAAGCAATTTGCGACGATGGCTCCGGTATTATACTCGGTGACAATGATATCGGAATAAATATCCCTTACTTATTTAAGAAATTATCCATGTTTAATATACAGCGTCGTAAAACGGGGTGTCCTTACGCTTTCGAAGAAGAAATGAAAGGAATCACCTTTTGTATGCTGTACTTTCTTGGGTGCGGTGCTGACCGAACGCGGGCGGGCCCCGATATGACGGATTTTTCATTAAATCTCACTCAGTGTAGCTCCGTTGATGACGTCCTCAGACGACCACAGGTGCCATTTTTCTACCCACGATGAATCTTATGTTCAGCCGCCAGATGAAGCAAAGATCAAAAAAGCTGAAACCCGTGCTGGAGAGCCTAAAAGTAGTCAACGTCGTGATGCACGCGACCCGGACCAGGCATCCGACGCGGCTGCGATCACTGCTGCTCCCACCGACATTCGTGATGGAGGCGATGAAGATTGACAGAAGAATGTTCAGCACGGCGGAGCCGTATTCCCCTTTTGAGCATGACAGGTACGATGTCGGAGAACATGGCAAAATTTTAATATTTAAAAAAAAGGGGAATATTATTCGCGCTGGAAAGCACGACGTGCTAGACGGCTTAAAAGGAATTTTCTTTTTTCTTCGCTGGACGAACGATCTGAACTGGCCCACCACGATTTGCGCCCCGAATATTGTCCTCCTCGGCAAATTGAAGGACAAGATTCCCCCAAGTATCCGCGAACATCACTGCAGT
>BCSF01000577.1_pt1 | contig 13896 bp, 37 predicted proteins | sample 1016431 | NCBI WGS metagenome assembly BCSF01 (sample SAMD00045685;SAMD00045686;SAMD00045687;SAMD00045688;SAMD00045689;SAMD00045690;SAMD00045691;SAMD00045692;SAMD00045684;SAMD00045690;SAMD00045691;SAMD00045692;SAMD00045684;SAMD00045685;SAMD00045686;SAMD00045687;SAMD00045688;SAMD00045689, study...
GCATATATGCCCCGGCTCCTGCAGAAGTAGATGCTTCATCTATTTCTTCTTCGTTAATTAATGATTCTCCACAAATTTCACAAATTGAAATATCTTCATTGCACGGTACGTGATCGCATTTTTCATCTTTACCATCGCCGTCATCGTACTTACCTTTCTCTTCGGCTTCTTCCATTGGGTGAGTTTTTCTAGAGGAACGACGATCATCGTTTTGTTCTCTATCTGAGGTTGATTCACGAGCACTGGATGACTGTCCTTCTTCGATTTCCTCTTCTTGTTCTTGCATCATTCCGCAACTGCAAGGATTTGGCGCACACTGCTGACACATTCCTTCGTCGTAAAGTGCTTCTTCAAGAAACTGATCACAATTGGCTGCCTTCATCTTTTTTTCAATTTGTTCCTCTTCGTATGCCCTAGCCATTGAGGCATAATACCCAGATCCGCCAAAATCTTCTCCTCTATAACTTGAGGTGTTACCACCAATATGAGCAGCGTCCCTTAGTTGCTTTTGTAAATCTTTACAAATTTCCACCCTTCTATCAACAGGAGCCTCTTCTTCCAAGGTTTCATCTTGAGACTCAGTGAGAAGATTAAAGGAGAATCCCCATTTTTCTGTTAACAGAGTTGGGAGTTCTCTGTTTTTCCAATCTTTAGTAGACATATTAAGTTTTCCTTCTTTTTGAATGTCAACATTCATATTCTGAATATAAATAGTGCCCTTTCTAGTATCCTCCCAATCACGCAAACACAGATTTCCTATTTCATAGGCTTTCCTTTCCATTTCACGTAGGTGAGGATCTTTTTGAGCATAGCCTTCTCCCATTTCTGGCATATTATCGAATTCGCCATTACAATTTTGGGTATGATGCACTAACTCATGAGATAGAGAGCGCATGATATCCTTTGGGTGCCTGCCATTAATGTATAGGGTGACCGACATCTCTTGAGGGTCATAGTAAGCAGTTTTGCCCAATGGGTTCTGTGCATTTTCAGGATCATTACGTAAAAATATGCGTGGAGGTTTTTTAAAGCCCATTCGCTCTTGAGCAAAAGGCATAAACTCCTTCACAAGTGGCTGTAATATATCTTTCATTTTAAGAATGTCTCACTTTGGTCTTGAGAATACCAAATATACTCTATATAGTTCCCAAACGGGTCTTCCACATAAACACCAACAGTGCCATCTCGATGCTCGACTCTTGTGCCTTCTTTGGGAAGATCTTCCAATCTGTCAACCAATAAGCCTATGTGTGCATGAGGGTAATATTTTTCATCAATAAGGGCAATATTACTGTTTCCAACCCTCATTCGGATGTATTTGTGGTCTCTAAACGTTATTTCAGCATTCAAATGGCTAAAATACCACTCTTCAGCCTTCTGTAAGTCTGAAACCTTTATTGCTATATGGTCAATTATATCCAATTTAGACATCTTTTTTACCTCCTGAAGACACCAATTTAAGGGAAAAAGTGAACAATTCTACGGGTATTTTGGGGTCTTTTAGGGGCATTACAAGGGTTATACACACCATTCTGTTGCTCAAAATGGTGTTTTTTACCTCTAAAACGACTCCAAGCAACTGTTTCCACTCTAATTCTTCCGAATTCCACTTGGACCAAGCCACAATATCGCCAATTTTTATGTTTTCGGACGCTATTTCACCGAAATTGCTCTTTTTTTCCATTACTCAAGTGTAAATAGCGTTGCCGAAGTCATTTATTAAATCAAAAAGTCGGAATTTGACCAAAAATTAGCCAAAATAGCCGATAATAGCGTCACTGTCGTGATTTCAAAGCCGAAAAAGGCGTAAAATAGCCAAAATACGACAATTGTGGCTAACATTTTCCAAAATTTTGTTATTTCTATTATCATTTTAGTTAAATCCTATCTCTTCTATGTCATCTGGATGAATTGCAAGCAAATTAAAGCCGTCATAGACCAAAATTCTATCTTTTTCGTCCATTTCATAACTAACGATGTGAACGGCAATGCCTCTATTGACTTTTAAGAGTGTTTTCTTCGTTGGAGCCCACAAATATATGACTCCTGTACCCTTAATTAAGGCTGGTGGGACCATTTCGGTAGATCTATCAAGTTTTTTGCCTGTAATCTGCCGAATAATTTGCTCTATTCTTGTTGAATCTAGGTTTTCCCAAGCCATTATGCCGCCTCACTTAGAACAATTATATCAACTTTACTGTTTTTATGAAAATATATGGCTCTTGTAAGCAAAAATTCTTTTGCCAACTCTTCAAATACTTCATGCTCTTCTTTTAACCAAAATGATTTACTATAAGACAGCCATTGGACAGTGTAATAATCGTTATTACTGTCGAGGACTAAGCCTTTTTTGATATTATCTCCACTGGCAGGAACTATTTGTGCTACAAAATCGCCTGTTTTTATCATTTTGGCTCCATATTTATAATATAACAGATATTAATTAAAAGTCAATTAGATAAAACTCTTACCAAACATTATAGCACCCATAGCAAACTGTATGACAGCAAAAATAGTAATTGCTTTTATCTTAAAATTGTTTAAATCTTTGACTTCTTGTACTAAATTAGCCAACTGGGTTGGAGATGCTACTTCATCAACCTTTTGTTTCCATTCGCGAAGTTCGGTAACCTTATCTTCTTTTGCTTTAAGTTCTGTTATTTCTTGGCGAACAACCTGTAAATCTTCTCTAAGTGCCTCTATTGCTTGTGAAAGAGACTGTAATTGTGCTAAAACCAGTTGATTGTAATTCTCAGGCATCAAACGCCCTCCGTTTTTCATTGTTAACTAGTATGAATGTCTCTCTGTTAGCCTCCACTAAACATATTTGGAAGCCATTTATGACGAAATTATTGCTTCCAAGTCAAAATGTAATAAGTTTTTACTTTTTGTACCTAACAGCGTACCCTTCTTCTATTAGTTTCTCGTTTATATTCTCGCCACGAACATAGATCGTGCCCAAACATCTGCCAAACTTGCCTACACCGTGAGATTTTAAAACAAATTCACCTCCAGAAGAGTCCATTATTGTTTTTAGGTACTCTTTGGAGCGTAAACCAAGCATTTTTTCATTTAAATCTCTTGTTCTTGACTCTGGAGCGTCTATTTCATACAAACGAATCCTAACAAATGTCCACACATTAAATCCTAAGTCTATTCTTGCGTCAATTGTATCGCCATCTATTACTCTTTCGCATACAGCACGATATTCATACATATTTTAAAGCCTCCTCAACTATAGAAACTGGGACAATAGAGTTTTTAAGGGCCTTAATTTCTTGTAATGTCATCCATTTATAATCATCGTGTTCGATTACACCAGTTTCGGGGTTTGGTATTAAGTCAACAGAGCCGCTGTAATCTCTTGTTGCGAAGAAATATTTTATTATAGAGCCCATTTCCTTGGCTTCTATTTTTATAAGACCTCTGACGACCAAGGAGCACTCTTCAAATGCTTCTCTGGTTGCTCCTTGCATCGGAGTTTCGTCTCCATCTAACTGTCCTCCGGGTAAATCCCACCATCCGGGCTTCCATCTGTCTGTTTTTGATCTTAATAATAAAAGTATTCGATTTTGCTTATCGATAATCACACAAGAACCAACTTCTCTATAATTTCTCTGTGTCATATATTAAATCTCCCAACATCAACGATGACAATATCATTGGTTTTAGGACGCATCATTACATTTCCAGAGTGAACATCAAAAAAACTAATCCCTAACTCTTCAAAAGCCTGAACTTGTTTTTTCAAAGCCTCTGCTTCTGGGAAATTCGAGTCAATATACCCTTCTTCATCAAAGGCTTCATCAAAACCAACGTATACAGATTCATCACTTTCTCTTTTGGTATAAGAGGCTTCAGAGGTCTGCGATAATTGTATTTAAATGGTCTATGAAGGCTTGTAGCAAACGATTTCGAAAGTTTTTTCTTATCTTCGTGTGCTTGTGAATCATATTTTATTACAGATTGTACTAATGAAGCCAAAAGTCTTCTTCCATATTTAGATAATAGTTTTTTGGTTTCATCTTCAACTGCTAATAAGGCGTTTATGTTCGGAGAAATAGAAAAATCGCTATATATTTTTACAGCATTATCTACAATTTTGCTAATTTTATCTGAAGAAACGACTCTTCCCTGCTGTAAAACACGAGTTAAGAAATTTTTAGTCACTGTTTTATTCTTAAACAGTATTTTATCTCGTTGAGCCAAGTTAGAGCCTTTAACTTTCCCACTCATAGCAAATAATTTCTTAACCAAATCATCTGGTAATTGCTCTAATTCTTCCATAAACACCAAACCTGCTCTCTCTTTTCTACCATCAGTGGTTTCGAAAGGCTTGGGTATATCTACTAATCCTGTACGATACACTATTGGGAAATATTTTGCTTTTTCACCAAAACTCTTTCTGTTGTTCATGAGAAACTTATAGTTTTTGACTTCTCTTTCTAGGTCTTGCCCTTGACCTCTAGCAGTAGAAGGTGAGATTACTTTTAAAGCCATCTTTCTACCGGTGTTTTTGTCTGCAATTCGGTACACCTTACCGTCAGCACCGCTACCTAAGAGCGAGTCAACATAATAATCACTGCCAGATAGGTAAGCCTTGATACCGGTTGGCTTTCTTTCGGGAGGATCAGGTGCCGTTGGTTGATCTAGTTCTATGTCAAAAGTTGGATCTGCTGGAGTTTGACGATTGGAGTCATTCTCTAATAAAAATTGATTCCAAATTTTACCATACATTATCGTTTATAACCTGCTATCAAAAAATACAACAAAAACGCTGCAATGTTAAATAGTGCGAGCAGTTGTAAATAAGGAACAGGATAGAATTCAGCAAGTAAAAACAGACCAATGTTTATCAATACGCACGTCAATGACATGGTATCGATAAAACTGTTGGCCTGATTCATTAGGATGACCCTCTATAATAAATAGAGAGTTATTCGTCAATGTTGGAGATTATGTCTATTTCGGTTGGCACGAGCCACCTCAGCCGTTTAGTTTTAAAAATATATACTAGGATAAATAAACTTTTTTGTGTATCTTCGGGACGTTCCACAACGACACCCAAAGAGCCGCGTTGAAGCATCGCAGAAGAAATTATAGGATCACGCCTGCTATTATTTATTCTGACTAAATCTCCAACCTTGTGTGCTAGGTGAACGCCATACATTCAATCTGCTCCTTGATCCACTGATCTGCGAGGGCAGAATTATCAAAGCGTTCTGAGATTTCTCCGATATACTTATGACTGGCGCACTGGACAATAGACCAAGCCCATTTCCATCCTGTATTTTCGTTCATTGCAAGACAGACTTCTACTTTTGCGTTTGAAAATTGAGGAAACTTTCTGGCTGCTAAGATACCAAGCACTCGGTTTTTTTGTTTTTCAAACTTTTCTTTTGCTTCATCTACTTGTTCTGCTGGTCTTTCTTGTGGCTGGTCTGTGTTTATAACAACCCACTTTGCTTTTTGCAACTTTGGTCCGAGAGTAGGCAAAACATTGTCAAAAAAATGTTGTGATTCTTCTGCTTCGAAAGTTGTATAAGGCATTTTTGCTCGTTTACCGCTGGCAAAAACTTTGTAAGCGTTCCAGTTAGGCATCTATCCTCCTTCGTTGATGCTAAAAAGTTCTATTGTTCCTATCACAATTGATAACTTAAGGCCCTCTTCTTCTATAAACTCCAAATTGTTATAATTTGAATATTCTTTGTTTTGAGAGAACCAAAAGATAGTCCAAACAAAGATATCATCTTCAATAATATCTATTCGTCTCTCTCTGCTTCGTAGAAAACCTTTAGATTTGGTGCGGACATCCAATATCATGTCGCCCACATGTAATATAACATGCGAGGCTTCTTCACGCAACTCCTCAATCGGTCTCACTGCTCTTCAATTCCCAGACTTCACCGTTGAGAAGCCCCAGTATTGCTTGCTCTAAGAACGGAACATGACGATTGTAGGAGTCTGTCGCTGGTCCTGTCCAAGTCATAGACCAGATCCAAATTTCGTCTTCTTCATCTATATCAGCAAATAAATCATATCTATAGACAAGCAGGGCGAGATCGCCAGTCTGCTTATCCCTTATTAGAGAGCCAACTTTTAAATCTTCAATGCTGTACTTTTTGTTCGGCATTACTGTAATTAGCATTGCCGTCATTGATTAGCAACCAGTTCTCATGCGACTTTATACATGCAGCCGCAAATTCACGCATTTTGTTGCTATCTATATCGGAAGTTGCTTGTAATACGCAGACGCTTCCGGGCATGTAAATGGCTTTGCCTGATGAGACGATTGATTCAACTTGTACTCTCTCAACTTCTTCGTTAATAGAATCAAGTTGAGACCATAAAGAAAAAAAGCCTACAAGGGCTCCAGCCATAAAAAGCATAATAATATTTTTTTCGTTCATTGTTTTTCCTATGTAACTGGTAGTAATAGTGCTTTTGAAACTGCGCCTGTCATTCTTATTCTCAACCAAAAAACAGTTGCAGTTTCTTTTTCCATGCTTATTACGATTCCCATATCACCATCAATAAGGCCATGTGAATATAGCCAAATTGGATATTTCGATTTGAGTTTAACTAGATCGCCTTCTATCATAACACCTTATATTGACCATAATTGTTATTAATAAACCATCGAAAGTTCATGCTCCCAAAGCAGTGGACTCTCATGCTATTTGTTTTTTTATCAACTGAAATAACTAGTCCCGTAATTCTGGTTCTTGGGAAGTAAACCCAATCATCTTTTTTAGCAATCTGATAAGGAGAGGTGAATGGGTCTCGGTCATCTGTGGTCATAGCGCTACCTTAACATTAAATCTTGATCCTGTCAATGATGTAGGGGTGCTCTAGTGAAAGATCCTTGTAAAGTTTTTTCATAATCTTCTTTACGATCTCGCCCATCTGGTCCTTGGTGTCCTTCTTTTTAAGTAATTTACCAAGTTCATCTTGTACCATTTTCTTAATATCAGATTTATCTTCTTTTGTAAGTTCTTCTTTGATAATCTGTTTTAATCTTGTTTTAGAAATTTTCATAATAATCATCCTCATCATCAATTAAAGACATTGCGTTTTCTGTTGAATCTGGTTCTATTTCCCAAGGCTCTCCATCTTGTCGAGAACCGTAAATAGCAGAACTGTTCTCGAATTCTGGATCTTGAAATAGTTGTATATCTGTGGGAAAACTCTCCTGATCGAAACTTGTTAGTGTAAGTTCGCTGATATCGTAATTGGCTTCGAAGTCTCCAACTACAGAAGATAGTTCTCCAACATCACTAAAAAAGTGTCCTAGCGCCTCATCCTTGGAAGTAAAAAAATATATTCTATGTTCTATATCTCCAAATTTATTAGTATAGTAATAGTCCCTGTCTTGTGGTTTATTTCTGGACTGCACAATACCGGGCCTACGCGAAATGCGATATAAGGTCCTACCAATATTGTTTATGTCTCCAAGTGGCTCACCGGGACCACCAGCAACTTGTTCAGTTAGAAATTGTCGCCACCCTTCAACTAAAATTTTCATAGTGGCGTCCCTTCTAGATCAAACATTTTCTGTAGATCTTGTAGAAGTTGTTCCTGCTCATCCAGAGAGAAGTCGAGAGAATCAATAAAATCTTTTACTTGATGTACCCTCTTGCGATAATTATGATCTTCAGGGCTTTCTAGAGGACGCTCTTCCATTTCGGATAGTTTTTGTCTCCAATTTTCAATTAGTAGTTTCATTTTTTTACAAGTTCCTTATTTACTATATCATATCCATCGACAACACCAATGTTGACATAATCAAATCCATCACAAAGGCACATCTATTCTTCGTCATACACACCACCTTGGACATAATTAGCACAAACCTGACCGACTACTTCGGTAAATAGTGCCGGGATTGCTTGCTGTGGTATGGTTTTTAGATGTGTGTTATAGGCAGCAAGTTCGCCTTTTAAAGTAAATTCCGTGCCTCTGGAACCTATTGCTTGTATGTGAGCCATATAGTCATGTATCGCTCTAAATTTCGCATTTGTCTCTTCATCAAAGATATCGTGTTCCGCATCGATGGTTGCTATTCGTAAAACACCAGTTTGCTCAACCTCATCTCTTAGTTCTTGAGCGTCTTTGTATGGATGATAATCAACAAATTGAATGTCAACTCTAGTTGAGATTTGGTCAAACATTTTATTTATAAAGGGAACCAAAGCTTTAAAATGTGGAACTGCTCTTTGCTCAAATTTGGGAGCAGCAAGATATGCGTCTCCAACAAGTTTAGCATATAAATCCCAGCCATTTGGACCGGGCTTTAGCATCATTTTTTCATTAAGTGTTTCTTCGTTTATAAACTTACGCCAATTTTCAAGTAGGAGTTTCATGTCTATAAATAGTCCTCACAGCAATACCAGCACTCTTAAGTAATTCTATTCCCCCACAATCAACATATTCATCAAAATAAATTACTTCATCTATTCCTGAATTAATTATAGCCTTTGCACACATGGTACAGGGAGAGTGGGTAATATACATTTTTTTTCGTTTGTGGTTGTGATAATTCATTTTCAAAAGGGCATTGACCTCAGCATGAATAAAACCGGATTTCCCTGTTTGATCTGAATCTCTAGTGTTTGGACCACCGGAGTAATTTCCGTTGTATCCGAGAGCCAGAAGTGAAGTATTATCTTCACTCACTATGATTGCCCCTACTTTGTATTTTGGATCGTAAGAGCGCTTTGAAATTGAATGCGCTACCTCCATCCATATTGAATCCCAAGACGGTCGCATGTATCCTCCTTATAAGAATACCTTAACACGTTATCAATCTTCAGGCAATTGTACTATCTGAATATCCAGACTTGCCTCGATATCGATACGACCATCGCTAAACCAGTAAACCTCCCAGTCTCCATGAGAGTGTTTTTCTAGCACAATACCATAACCATATATACCAAAATCATCATACGATAATTTAACTAAATCTCCAATTTTTAAATTTGCTCGCATGTTAATCGTAGAATCTCGTTGGCCTCATCATATTCCCCAGAAACAACTTTCACATCCCCACCAGAAATAAACTCTTCTTCATTGGGAAAAATAGAATATTGCCCTAAGAAAATACCGCGCCTCGGTTTACGTACTATAAACATTAAGGGAATAGAATCTGGATTGTTTCCTGCTGAATCAAGAGCGAAATCTATTGCTGTATCTTCATCAACACTCCAAGAAGAAATATCATAGAAAGAAAAAACAAATTCAGTTTTATCTCTTGTAGCCATGGTATCCATACCCTCGGCTGTTGCTTTCGGTAAAGCCATACCTCTGTAAAGTATTTCGTCGCCCGTGTGTGGCATGGCACTTAATTGTTTAAGGATTTCGCTAGAGTTTTTATAGTCTTCCTTAGATGGTCTCTTATTTCCTATTTTATTTATAGCATCTAATTTTGGTATTATTTCTGTACTCAATAAAGAATAGAATCTTTTGACTTGCTCAAAGTTCGGAGAATTAAAAAAAGGTTCTAAAACTTCATATCTTTCAAAGTATTTATAGGTTCCTTTTTTAAAGGTATTATCTACGAATTGTATTGATGGCTTATATACCTGTCTTTTAAAAAATCTTAAAATTGGTATAAGTAGACGATATTGCGAACTTAAATACCTAAACTGAAAGTTATTGCGGGTTTCCGAATCACCCGTAATTGAAAAAATATCACCTCCAGTAAAAATGCGCTTTCTTGCTAATTCTGAAACATACTGTTCTGGATCTCTAATGGTTCCAACATTAGAACCAGTAAACAAAGCAAGCGCCACAATTACTTTATAGTAATTGCTACTTTCCAACCATATTGCAAAATTATATAAAATATCAACATTATTTTTTAAGTGATAATAGATTCTGTATAGTGTTTCTTTAACGTCAGACTCCATAAGTCTTTCTCCCAACTTTCTTGCTCTTGGGTATGAGAGTAACGATATACTACCAAACGAATCAATCATCCATTCTAAAAAACTAACGTCATTTGAATTTATTTCTTTTAGTTCATTAAACTTTTCTAAATTTTCTCTTATTTTTGTTTCTGTTTCAAGCACTTCTTCTACGTATGCTTCATTGAGAGCCCCGCCAAGAAGACGTTTATCAATCGGTCTACCAGAAGCATGAAGATTAGCAAATTTATTAATTGCATTTTGAATTTGTGCCTTAACTTCGGCAGCAGACAATATATCGTCAACAGGTGCCTTATCAGGCATCTTAAATTCGTTTAAGTATTAATTCCATTCATCTAAAATTTTTGTCATCTTATCATACCTTAAAATAATTCGCAGGCAATTTAAAGCGCTTGCTGATCAGATCAAACACAGCCGCAATATGCTTGCAAATGTAAAATTGACGCGCAGGATCGCGAATATCAGGCGGCGTAGCCGTACCACCCGGAGACCCAAGCAAATACCCATCAGAACTAGCATGATATTCGGGGCCATTATAGATAAAGAAAGGACAATTGCATTTAACCTTTACATTTAGTCTTGCAAGAGAAGGCGTACCATCTTTGTCGAATTTGATATCAACGTTGTACCGGTCTTTTGAGTTTGGCCATCCATCACCGGGCACAGTGAATTGAAAAAGAAAGTTTTTCATATCAGCATTGGCCAAATCTATATCGCCAGTACGGGGGAAGTTTTGGATATCTTGACGGTAATCGCCGGTTGTACCACGACCATATTGGCTTTTACCAGCACGACCATTAATAACCGAGTTATTTTTTCCGACAAGTTGAGGATAATAAATCTCATTTAACAACTTGGCGGCAACATGTTCATTTTCTTTTAAGAACTGATAATACTCTATCTCGGTACTATGCTTTAGTTCACTAGCAACTATCAATTGCAGTTCATTTAGCAACTCTTTCATTATTCGAAAAATCCTATCCAGTCTTCGACTGGCTTACAAGACACAGACCCAACACGGGTTTTGTGATTGAAATACTTGAAGGCTTTGTGATCTATGTCCCATACAAGTTCTAAATCGCTGTTTACAGCCGTAGATTTTTTCCCTCGGGTGTTTGCCTCAAGAATATTTTTTGGGATATCAGAGAGGCGCACAAAGCGCATTGAGCGCAAATCTCCATTTGCTTTTACAAACAGACCTTCATATAATAGCATATTGTGACTCCTATGTTATAAATAGTTTCATAATGTTCTTGCCATAAGATCTTGGTGCATATCATATAAGACTTTTCGAACGACATCGCGGTCTAATTCTCGCGCGTTGGCGGCCGAGTACAAGATGTTACCTGCGTTTTGCACAGAAAACTCCCAACCTCTATTTATTGTTTTATCAAGTGCAATGCGCCTATTCTGTTTGTTGTGGTATTTAAAGCCTTTGGCCGCAAGTATGGCATAAGCCTTTGCTTCTTCGGGACTAATAGGAGTTCTGTTAATGCCTAAAGCAAAATCTGATTCTCTTCTTCTGACTGCTTTAACAGCAGGATTTAAGGGGTTTTCGCCCGGATCATCTGCCACGCCTATGCTAGCCAAATCTGCTTTCGGATATCTTGGGCGCTCTTCCTCATCTTCCGGGTTTAATCGTGATTTACCTCCGATTCCTTGGGGCTTTGGGCCGGTTGATGGGTTAAGAGGCCCAAACATGGAACTTTCGTCCATTACTTGCTCCAATTCTTCTTTGATTATCTGCTTTAGTCTGCTTTTTGTGATTTTCATGGCAAAACTCCTTTCGTTATAAATAGTAAAGCCCCGGCTATGCGGGGCTAAAGTTTAATTTTTTTGTCAGTCTTGTTTTTGCTTTAGATATCGCTTTAAAGTTGGAAGATACCAGCCAAGGTCTTTTTCTATGGCTCTATTAGTTTGAAATATAATGCTTTCTTTCGCTTCTTCTGGATCCAAACCATACTCATTGATTAACTTAATATATTGATCTCCGAGTGTATATAAAACTTCTGTGCCCACTTGTTGTCTAGCGATGAAAGCTTCAAATTGTGCTGGAGTTCCTTGTACTGTCTCATACTCTGTTTCTTCGATTTCTTCCTTTATCAATTGTTTTAATTCGGCTTTGGTTAGTTTCATAATTTACTCCGGGGCTTATGGGGTTATGTGTTTAAATAGTATTGCGTTTGGTCTTGCGCTTAGATCTCGGAAATTTTATCGGCGATTTTTTATCTGCAAGATGAAATCTTTATTAGGACGTGCTCTCGTTCTCCCCTTTGTTTACTTCCCTTGGTTAAGGTTATAAATCGTAGAGGCCACCCTCGCTCTTCCTCTATACTCACTACTAACCAAACACCATCCCTACTGGTATTTATCTGGTTTCCCTTGAATCTTACAAGGTCACCTACTTCAATCATAGTTTCTCCAATGATTCTAACCAAAACCACGCTCTTTTGCTTCCTTGAACACATAGAGCTTTCCAACTGCCTAGTCCTGTTACTAACCAAACGCCTTCTTCATGCCGAAGTCGTACAGGGCACTGATACCGAACAAGGTCTCCTACTTGGATCATACTTTCTCCTGTTGTCTGCAAGATGAAATCTTTTCTAAGTAGTGCGCTCGTGCTTGTGCTCGTCTACCTCCCTTGGTTAAGTATATAAGTTTGCCTCGCTCTGGATCCATTTTTACACGTATTACTAACCAAATACCTTTCATATTGATAAAGTAATTGTCTTCTTTGAATCTCACAAGGTCACCTACTTCAATCATAGTTTCTCCAATGATTCTAACCAAAACCACATTCTTTTGCTTCCTTGGGCACATAAAGCTTTGTAGCGTGTCCGGTCTGTTACTAACCAAACTCCCGGTGTAAGCGGGCTTCGACGCCGCCGAACAAGGTCACCTACTTCAATCATGTTGCACCGCCCACACATGGTTTAAATCAAGCCATTCCTTTTTGTTTCCTTGAATTGCCTGACATGAGAAAGTCAATTCGTCTACTCGGATCACTAGCCAAACGCCGGCAAGGTACTGGCTTGCTTCAATACGATAAGCTCTCCGGTTCATCGGATGGACTTTCACAAGGTCTCCTACTTCAATCATACTTTCTCCAATAGCTTTTGAGGCAGCGTAAACTCTTTATGACCGTTATGAATTTTTGCGGTAGCAGGTCTACAAGCGAATCTATTTTCTCTGTATAGCTCTAGGACTGTCCACAAATTGTTTTTTCGCTTCCACTCGCCTAAGTTGCTATATTCGGCAATTCTCACGAGGTCTCCTACTTCAATCATAGTTTCTCCTGTTGTCTGGACGATGAAATTTTTTCTAGCTTATAGAACCTTTCTCGTCTTCGCTTGCATCCCTTGATTAAAGTCAAGATTCTACCACGCGCTACATCTACTTCTTCATGGACTACTAACCAAATACCTTGTGTAGCGGCATCTAAAAATCTGTAATTGTACTTGAATCTCACAAGGTTTCCTATTTGGATCATAGTTTCTCCAATAATGTTGTGCGTTGTGTATATTTTTGTAGACCATTATGGAGAAACGCTAATGTTACTTCGCCATTGGCATCAAATGTGTCTTGAAGACCGATTACTATCCATAAATTTGTCAGCCATGATCGGCGAGCTTCTTGGCGTAAGCGAACAAGGTCTCCTGCTTGTATATCTGGCATTTTTTACTCCGGGTTTTTTGGGGGCTCTTAGATTTTGCGTAGATATCGGTCGGGGGCGACTTTTTTCGTGTTCCCTTGTTGTAGGGTAAGAATCTTTGCGCCTCTATCTACTACTAACCACACACCTTCTGCCTGCTTTTTACCTAATGTGTCGATAAGTAGCTGCTGCTCCCGAGATGGTAGTTTGAATCTCACAAGGTCTCCTACTTGTATATCTGGCATTTTTTACTCGGGGATTTTTTGGGTAGGGGCTAATATCTGGAATTTTTTTGGCGGTATTGTGAACGTATTAGGG
>BCSF01000578.1_pt1 | contig 13809 bp, 28 predicted proteins | sample 1016431 | NCBI WGS metagenome assembly BCSF01 (sample SAMD00045685;SAMD00045686;SAMD00045687;SAMD00045688;SAMD00045689;SAMD00045690;SAMD00045691;SAMD00045692;SAMD00045684;SAMD00045690;SAMD00045691;SAMD00045692;SAMD00045684;SAMD00045685;SAMD00045686;SAMD00045687;SAMD00045688;SAMD00045689, study...
AATAGTTTTTTCATCGGTCATTTTGGTTTTAACTAAAATATGAGCAGCTTCCCTAGCGTAAGTATCTTTAGAGTTAGGGTCAATATACACATCTAAAGGATTTATAGATTTAATATATACTTCTCCTTTACCCATATCAGCATCTGGGTCTTGGTACACTTGAAAAACTCCCATACCACCTACGTAGTAATCATCAATAGTTTGTTTTAATTCTTCATCTCCTGAAGATATTTGCCATATGTACTGAAATAAATCAGAAAATACTTTAGCAGTATCTCTATCAGAGTCTTCTCTACCAGTACTACGAAATTGAGGAGAGTTATATGTTAAAAGAGATTTAGCAGTTTCTACAATAGGGTGTATTCTGTTTACAACGATTGGTGCTTGTCCACGTGCTTCTAACGCATCACGTTCTTCATTTGTCCATTGAGCACCAGCTCTAAATTCTACGGATTCTTGAAATTTTTGTGCCCATAATTCTCTAGCACTTTTATAGTCATGAAATATTTCTCTAGTAAGTTGTACAGATTCAGGTATTTCTACTTGATTAACATCACCAGTTTCATAATCAAAGATGAACTCAAGGTCGTCTTTTCCCTGTGTTCTTGTGCTTTGTGTTCTTTTTAGAATCTTTTTTGGCATTTATTGCTACATATCCCTTTGGTATCTCTACCTTGTCTACACTATCTAGTTTTGAAATAAATGTGTCAAAGTCTAAATAATACTTGCTTTTTTCCATAAATGTACTATAGGCAAATTACGGATTTTTTTATGTCTTTGTCAAGAACTATTTACAATAACTTCCATGATTTCTTACTTCTGCGGCTATACCAAGGGGTATTTTCCTGTTTTTTCTCAGAATAATGAAAAGGTTTGTAGCAATTTTTGTTTGCATAAAAGAATCCATCCAGTAAATCGTCATGCTTTCCACGTGGATATAGGGTTAATTCGTCTATAAATGCCTGCATATTAGGTTGTATATGTACCTTTTTATTAGCAAATAAGGGTTGTAAGCTTTCTAATCTGTAGGATTTACTAGTTCTAGGATTCTCTTTTATCTCTAGTCCAGGTATAAACATACCTAATTCTTCTGCTTTTTCTTTGATATATTGTCGTAACATTTCTTGATATCCTACAGACTCAATCCTTGTTTTAGTACTTTTATAGTTTTTAAAGTTGTTAATGATAGAATCTGCTAAATCTAAGGGAGTAGCTCTCTTTCTGTAATACGGGAGTACCCAACGATTATTATCACTATCAACAGCAATATTAAATATAACACTAAAGTCTGCTCCTTTCTTTGTACTAGATGCGGGGTCGATGCCAGTGAACACGTTCACAGGTCTCCTCTCGTTTACTTCCTCCCCATTCAGGGTCGTCAGAACGAGGGTCGACAACCCCTGCTCATCTTTTTCAATGAAACCATCGTAGTATTGTAAATCATCTTTTCTAAATAAATTATCTTCATCTCCAACGATTTGACATAGATATTCTCTATAAAATACAGAAAGCCTGTTAATACTTTCTAATTCTGCTTTTTTATCCTTTAACTTTTCTACAGGCCATACTTCTGGCCACAAGCTAAGGTTTTCTTCTAGGTTAGGTCTAAACTCTAGTGTATTCCACCCTTTCATTTCTTTTAAGGTTTCCACCAAGCATCGTTCATGCTGGGGAGTACCAATAACAACTATCCTACCCGTCAACGGGTCAACGGATGGAACACCAGACTGTAGTAACCAACGAAGATTATACTCCATTGCTTCAGACGTCTTCGTATTGTTTTCATCTTCAGGGTCATCTAGTATTAAAAGAGTAGGTCGTTGATTTCCGTGCTTAATACCACGTATCTGTTGTCCTGTCCCTTTACAAATAATCAAGCTACCATCTTTTAACTCTACCTCAGTATTGGTCCATTTCCTTGCAGATTGCATTCCCCAATACCCAAAGAAGTATCGAAACTCTTGTGAGTAGTCTAATACGTCTTTAATGGTACCTAAGAGTTTAGTAGCATGGGATTGAGTACGGGATACAAGTACAATTACTTTTACCCCTGGAGTGAACATCATATGAAACAAAGGAAATATCCCTGCTGCTACCGAACTCTTAGCATGACCACGAGGAGCAATAATATTAATTTGCTTCTCATCTGTGTTTAGTAGTTCTTTTGTTAAGTCATAATGAAATGGAGGAGATTCACTACTAAACATATTGGGCATCACCATACGACCAAATAACAACATATCCTGTTGCATCTTTAGTAAAATATCTTTTTTATCCATTCTGTATAACTATTTCTACTTTAAAATCTTCAGCTACTGCTTCTAGTACTGCTAGCAATTCATTCAGATTCGTCTTGTTGCCCGATATTATTACTATCTTTTTCATCTACCTGTCTCGTTTGGGTTGCTTTTAATTTCTTTGTTTGCGTTTCAAAGTTAGCTTCTATCTGATGTGACATATCCATTTCCAATGATTCTGTAACCTGTTTTGTTTTAGGTTTCATATCTAAAAACTCCGACAGCTCTTTAGCTGCACGTATCATATTACCAGAGTCTTCCTTTACTTTAGCTACTTCAATAGCATCTTTTATCACATCTAATACAAAGCCTTCGTCAATATTCTTGTCTACTAAGACTTCTTTCAACTTATCTTGTATCATCTTCTTTACCTGTTTCGTTTTAAATAATCTTTTTGCAGCAATAGCGGGGTTTTCTTGGTCAGGCCTATATAACTTGCCTATTGTGTCCCAATTCGGCAGTTTACCCGCCATTTTAAACGCTATATACGCATCCATAGCTAAATCTGCACCACGTTTTTGTACTTCTAGGTCATTATAGCTCTTAGTAGACACCGTACTAAAGTTATTAGACTTCCAATGCGGTTCAAACTCTAGTTTACCCCACGCTGTTAGCCATTGTCTACCATATGGGTAGGTATATTCTACCTTATCCTTGTATTCTTTACGATAAATACACTCTGCTATGTACCCATCGTCAGAAATACCAAACTCTCCTTCTTTAGCTTCTCCCCAATGTTTCCATGTTAGGCCGTTTTCTTTAGCTTCTGCCTTGGTATACACCCTAAACGTCTGGGGTTGGAAGTTATTCCTCTTCAGTTTCTTTTTTATTGTTATCATTCGTCTTGTATTTTTTTTCTAAAAATTTTTTAAAGGGTTCTGTTTCTTCTTTAAAGTCAATATACTCTTGTAATAGCTTATCTATGTTGAATACTAGCATTTGTTGGTCTTGTATTTGTTTATCCATTCCCGTTAAAATGCTTAGCATTTGCTTATATGTTAACTTATTCTTTGCTTTTTTCATGTTTCTCCTAATGTAGGGTATAAATAAGATATAACTTATCGATATAACTTAATCGTAGTTTCTACAGAAACGTAATAAATAAGCTTATCTATTACGCTTATAGGCTAGCTCTTATTTTTTATTGAGTACAACCCCAGTTTTATTGCTTCTATTTTAGCTGCTATTTCTAATTCAGCTTCCATAATGTCGTAAATACGTAACGCTTCTTCATTTGCTTCAGATAAAGCTACTTTAACCCATTTACCTGTTTCTTTATCAAGTTTTTCTAAATATTTTTTTTTACGTTTCATTACGATATAACTTACACAACAAATGGTATTAAAGTCCAGATAAAAAAATCCAAAAAAAAATTGGGTTAGAATGCGTGTGCGTGATATATATTGAATCTACCCACCCCTGATTTTGGTTTAAAAATATTATTTACGTTGAAATACACGATTTAGTTGAGAGTATAGGTTGACCAAAACTCAGGGCCGTGGGTATCTTCTTACACCCTTTATATGGTAGGGAAGAGCAAACCTTTTCCCTTTAACATTAATCCATTTAACGAAAGGAAGTTCACAATGGAAAAACAGTTTAATATTTACTTCAAAGCTTTTTGGGGAAAAGGGAAGAAACCTTCTCTTCTTAGCTTTGACCAAGTTGGTGTCGGGAATAACGTGGAAGTTCAAGCAACGCTTGCTGATAAGGCAATGGTTGAAGATAAGCTTACTTCTCTCTTTGCCGAACGCCCTTCATTAAAGTTAGGTGACCTTAAATATGATAGTGAGTATAATAAGTTTAGTACCGTCGTATTAGCAGGTGGCCGTTCTGGTATGAAGATATAGCACACCTTGGATAGGGGGATTCGTCCCCCTATTCAAATAAATACCCTACAACAAAAAAATGTAGCAAGGGAAAGAACACCCCTTGCACAGCGTAATAATTAAATAATATAAAGGAAACTGATATGGAAAGTATGAGATATCATTTGATATGTGAATTGAATCAAAGGTGGAATGTAGCCTTTGGTAGTAAAATGTTTGAGTTCAAGAATCTAAAGTATAGAGCATTATTAGCATTAGATGAATGCCAATCATTACAAGAAGTAAGGAATCTGATGAATGATTATCGTAGATATGATATGTTATCTACAACAAGCGGTAGTCAATCAGCATTCTATAGTTAATTACAAGAGGCAAGAAACAACTACTACGATAGGGCGGACAAAGAATAAAACCTGGAAGACTATTGTAGTAGATTGTTTCATTAATATTTTGTATATTCACACACAAAAAAAAGGAAAAAATAATGAAAATAATAAAAGTAGAATACTGGTCTGTATTTGAAGAAAACGGTATTCATTTATGTGACTATGACCACTGTTACTGTAAGTGGGTAACATTTGGATATTATTCTGAGGATTATGATATAGAAAAGATTATCTTAAAAATAATGAATGATATGCAATCTTGGAATATGAACAATATAAATATATCAGAAATAACTTTGAATACATCGCCAATAGTTTCAAAAGAAATATCAGATAAATATGATATTACAAATAAATTAAATGTTAAAAGGAGTAAATAATGAATAAAATGATAGCAAGTTTAACAATAACAATAATGGTATTGTTAATCTTTATGGGTTGGGTAACAACAACCTATAAACCAGTAACTATTGAGAATAGTACAGGACCATTACCTAAAAAGGAAACAAGGTCTGACTATGAATTACCAGAACTATCACCAGAAGAACAAGCAGTAACAGATAGTTTAATCAAAAAGAATATCAAAGAAATAGAAGATATATCAGAGACAAAAAGTGTAGAAGATATGATAAAAAGAGTCGATGATATCTTGACTGGAAAAGTAAAGCAAGATACAATATCATTCAACTACACTACAAAAGGGATTGAAATCATTAATCCCTGGACTAAAAAAGGAAGTTAGTATTATAAAGTGCTTGGCAAGGTTTTGTTTATATATCAGTTAGTACTTCCTTTCCCTTGCCAGCACACCCCTAATCAGATTTTAGATAGATAAAAATAGAATGTTTTATAATGAGGTCGTCAAGTATATATATGGGATAATATGTAAAGCTAACATACCTAGTAGAGTATTTCATGGAAAGTACAACCATTAGCACTTACGATACTTATATACAGAAACACTTTATAAGACAAGAACACAGCCTCTAAAGAGTGAGTCTTGATTTTGAAGACTAGGTGCACCCGTGGCTTTTATCTATCTAATAAATTTAATAACAATAAGGAAAAATAATATGGAAAATAAACAGGAACTTTATGGTAATATGAACATTAAAGAATTACATAAGTATTCAGTTACCTCAAAAGAAGTAATAGATAGAGATACCATTTGGTTAGTCTATTATGATGAAGATAACGATGAACTATATCGTATGAGAGTAGAAAAAGTAAAAGAAAGGTGGAACAGGGAAGCCGAGTTCTACGCAGATAAATATAATGATGAAAAGGAAGGTTATAGATGAAAAAAAAACATATAACATACACCGTATATAGTACAGGAAAAGAAGTTACAAGCAAAAAAAAGTATACTAAATTTCCTTACAATATGGAACACGTATCATTCTTAGAAGAAGGTCACGAATTGTTAACAGTAAAAAATCCTTTTAGTGGGAATTCATACAGGTTAACACCAGTTGAAGAAGGTGTATACTCAATGATAATGGGTTCACAAATGATACCTGGATATGAACAAAGCAATACAAGAATACAAATTGTACGCAGAGGATTGGATTGGTTTAGAGACAACAATGCTGAAGCGTATATGGTTTTGTTAGATTAATAATAATAATAAAAAGGAGAGTAAAAATGATAGATAGAACTATGTGGTTCTTATACAACAGACTTGGTGATAGTGGTAGACAAACACCAAATATCGATTCAATATCTGAGATGTTCTTTAACTATTGGAAGATAATGAATGCAATGGATATCAATACACAAACATTAAGCGCTATTGATATTTACAATGGTTTAAGTACTTGTTACGATAAATCAGCTAGGTCAACAGCAAAGAACCTATATGAGTATGGTGAAGTACCAGCAAATGCAGATTATCGTGTTAGTTACTACGAACAAGAGCACGAAATATATGATACATATGCAAATTGCAGCAATCTAAATGAAGTATTAATCGAAGGTAGTGACCCTGAGTTTGATGATACAGAACCATTTAGAGAAGCACTAAACGAAGTAGCATTTGAAGATATAGAGTATGAAGTTGAAAGTGAAACATTTACTTTGAACGAAGACTCTATTGAATGGTACAAAACTGTACATCCAGGTGATGACAAGTTAGTTGGATATATGTATGATACAGGCAAAAATCTTGAATGGGATGACATTGAAGAGTTCCTTCACGATAAAGTTGCTTTAATTGAAACACAGAATGCAGATATGCATCAATCACAGATTAGAAAGTTTATGTTAGATAGACTTGCTAATCAAAACATCAATATCATAGATGGTTTAGAACAAACTGAAAATGGTATGAAAGAAGTAGACCCTAATACAGGTGAACTTCAAGACTAATTAGTTACATTACAGGTGGTCCGATAACAGGAATATCCTGAGTAACTTGAATCAGAATAGAGGTAGTATGTAAGGCGGTCACCGTGACGCATTACTACCTCAGTTCTGAATAATATTAATAATAATAAGGAGAAAATAAAATGGGAAGATATTACCATGGAGATATAGAAGGTAAGTTTTGGTTTGCAGTTCAATGTTCAACAGATGGTGAATACTTTGGTATGGAAGAACAAGAACCAAGTTATACACCTTACTATTCAGATGATTTAGAATTAGCAGAAGAAGGCGTTAAAGAATGTAAAGAAGTGTTAAGAGGATACTTAACAACAATAAGAAAGTTCTTTAATAGTCGTAGTTCATACACTGATAAAAGTTTAGCAGAAGCATTAAAAGCTAGTGAGGAAGAAACAGCTCATTTACTTGTATGGTATGCTAGATTAACATTAGGTGAAAAAATAGTAAAATGTATAAAAGAAGAAGGTTCTTGCTGGTATGAAGCAGAACTATAATAAAAAGGAGAGTATAATATGGGATTAGACCAATTTGCAGGTGTAAAACAAACAAAAAGATACGAATGGAAAACACCAGAAGGTGAAATAAAAGTAGATGAATATCAGATGGCAGGTCCATTTGAGTGGCGTAAACACGCTAGACTACAAGAGTTTATGAACACCCTTTATATGGAAAGAAATGATATTGAAAATAAATGGGAAGAAATAGCAAGAAATGACGGTACTGATGAAACGTATTGGAATCCTATCAGTTGGGATGAAATCAAACTTAAACATCAAGACATAGATAGACTTGAAAAAGCTATTCGTAGTAGATATTCTGAATACTTTTGTGAAGGTGGATTTATGTGGGGACACGAAATCCAAGAAGAACAAAGAGATTACTACAGAGAACAAGACTTAGAGTTTGTAGAATTTGCTAGAGAAAAATTAGCAAATAACGAAACAGTCGTTTACTCTTGTAGTTGGTAATGTTAACATTACAGGAAGATTGGCTACTGTACAGAAGTCGTATAGAGAAGATAGCACGACCCTCTTCCTGTAACATATTGTCCCCTAGTGATGGCCTGGTATGTCACGTAGTGGTGTATAAATCTAGATGGTAAACACAGCTAGGGGATAATAAATAGTGAGGAAAATATGACATATGATATAAACAATAACCCTTTGGAGTTTGAAAAAAACTTTGAAGAACGATTAAAAGAGTTTAAAAGTGTAGACCCTTGGAGTAAAGAGGGTATACAAGAACGTGAAGAGTTCTACAAACAATATGGTAGAGGTTGGTATTGGTTTGCAGGAGTGCAAAATGTACCAAGATATGCTGACCAATGGGTAGAACAATTTAGAGTAAAGGATACAGATGGAAACGAATAAAAAAGACATGGATGATATGTGGGTATGTGATTACTGCGGTTCAGAAGAAGTAGAAGAAAAAGTGTGGGTTAATATGAATACACAAGAAATAATAGACACTACTAGTATAGATGATTATTATTGCGATACTTGTCAAGATGAAACTAAACCAATGACATACTTTGAATTTAAAGAAAAGATTGCTGAAGAATGCGGAGGCAATAAAGATAAATATGATAAAATAATGGATGGGAGTAGAATGTGAAAAGTAGAAATAACATAACATTAAATGATGATGGTAGAATAGACGCTTCTATAAGAATAGATATATATTATTCTTTTGACGAAGAAACTGGATACCATCTAGATACTGATAGTATAACAGCAGAGTTTGAAGAAAGATTATCTGAAATAGAAGATGATATATCAAACTTAAATCACGAACGTAATGACCATTTGAGAACAAAACATATGGAACCATATAGAGAAGAAAGTGGAGTAGAGTTATGACAAACAATGCAAGAATAATAACAAACATACAAAATACTTTGAAGATGGTACGTGAACAGCTTGATGCTGAGAATATAGTACCAAAGAAAGTAAAGTATACATCATTATTGATTGATGACATTGGTCAACGATTAGATATTGGTGCTGAAAAGTATGGTATGCAAGTACCAATAGAAGATTCAGATGGTAGAATATTTACACAAGAAGCATACGAAGAACTATGTGATGCTATTGTATATCTATCTTCTATTGGATTAAATCTAATCAGTAAAGCAGAAAGTGAAAAACAACGTTATCATGCACATATGATGGGTAATATATTGTTTAATACTTGTTATCAAACAATTAAATATATGGAGTTAATATATGAAAAAGAAACGATATAGTAAAAATGAATTACATTTACTTGCAAGACAATTTGTTATGAAACGAATTGAAGGTTTTGAAATAGAAGAACAACGCAAGTATTACCTAGAACCTAAGTTAGTAAGTGAATGGACTTATTATGTGTATGCTACGTGGAGAGCAAACACAATGATAAGAGGTTGGGATTTAGATTATCTATATGACACACCCCTTGGTATGCCTAAATATCTAGGAGAATAATAAACAAAATAATTGGATTAGTGAGTTATTATATGTAACTTACTAGTCCAATAATAATAAAAATATAATAAGGAGATTATATGAAATTTAAAGGTAAAGATTATACCGAAGTAAAAGATAGACTTATCGCATTCGCAGATGAGTACCCACAAGCATCAATACAGACAGAACTGATTAGTGTAAGTCAAGTTATTGATACACCTACAGGAGAAACCTGTAATGAATATGTTGTTAAAGCAACAGTAATTCCAAATCCAATACAAGAACCAGAATGGGTTTACATTGGTCACGCAGCTGAACGTGATAATACAGGATTTGTAAACAAAACATCAGCACTAGAAAATTGTGAAACATCAGCAGTAGGTCGTGCATTAGCATTTGCAGGATTTGGTGGCGACTTTGCAATAGCAAGTAAAGAAGAAGTAGAAAATGCAAAAGCTAAACAGAAAGCTATTAATCCAACAGTAGCATCATTATCAGCTATGGATAAAGCAGCTAACAATGCAGCTAAAGCAGGTAAACTTCCAGAAGAAGACCACCTTAGATACAAACAGAAACGACAAGCTGGATTCTTCGATACCAAACTTAAAGTAAGTCAGAGTACAGAGTACTTTGAATCGTTAACGAAAACAGAAGGAGCTAAGTAAATGGCTATAACTGGAACAAAAGTGAAAACCAACACTTCCAATAAAAATTGGTTTATTAATCACTGCAGAATTGTAGAAGCAGAACAAATAGATTCTCAATACAATGATTGTAGTATTCGCATGAAGTATGAAGATGTAGATAGTGGATATAACTATACTTCCTTCATTAATCAGAACTTTGAAAAAGATAATAATGGTATTGTAACTGGATTAAAATATCCAGATGATGTTAATACATTGTATCTTGCAGCTAATGCTGATTTAAATGTATCTGATATAGGTCAAGTAAATGTAGAAAAGTTAATTGGTAAAGAAGTAGCAGTACTGAATTACAAATCAACTGGTAAATACAAAAATGCTACATGGGGAGTAGTATCTTCTTTAGATAAAACAGATGAACTTGGTAAACGTTTTATGGACCAAGTTGCAAAAGGTTATCCAAAGAACTACTTGAAACCTACACCTGAAGTACTTGAAGCTAAAAGTGGTGACACTTTAGATAATGGTATGAAAGTGGATGACTTACCATTTTAATGACTGCACAAGACATTTTATTAAGATGGATTGATAATAAGTCTAAATCTACCGATGGGTATTTTGCTTCCTTTGATTTAGAAAGTGAAGTACCTATCTATGGTAGACTAGCACATCAAAAAGTACATACCCCAAGTACTTATTCTAGAGCATTTAGAAAGATACGTGAAGGTAACACTTTAATGCGTTTAGGAATAGAGTTAGAAGAATATATTAATTCAGATACAAAGGTAAAAGGATGGAAAATAAAGAGACTATAATTGAAATAATCAATGGTAGTGTTTCCAGTCGTAATGGAACTGTGTGTACTGTTGAAGAATTTAATAGTATGATTAGTGAACATAAATGGAATGGTGAAATGTATAGAAGCTACTATAGCTTTGATGAAACTATGAAAGAATATGTGGAAACAAATCGTACAGTTAAAGGATTTGATGGTTTAACATATTTAGATTCAATTATATTGGATGTAGATAAAGGCAATATGCCAGACAATCAGTTCCAACCTTATTTGTTACAATGCCTAGGTGAAATAGAAGACCTGGGCATTGACAAATCTCACGTAAATATATGGTTTAGTGGTAACGGTTATCATATAGAACTATTAAATGTATTTGGCTTTCAACCAAGTAGAGTATTACATGAAAAAGTAAAGCTTACTATGAAAGAACATTTATCATTTGCAGATAGTATCTTTGATAAAACACGTATCATTAGAGCACCATTTAGTGTTAATAAAAAGACTGGACTATATAAGGTGTATATACCTTATCATAGAATCTGGAATTTAGATTACTCTGAAGTGCAAGAGATGGCTTCAAATTCTGATTCATATCAATCATACAGAGAAGAAGATTCTGATTGGTATGATGGTTTATTCAGAGATAAAGAAGTAGAACCATACTTACAACATCTTATTGTGTCTACATCACAGGCAGTAACAGGAGGTAATTATCGTAGTAAAGATACAACTTCTGTTGTTACTTGTATGCAGCACGCATTTAATGAAGGTCCTGTAGAAGGACAACGTAATATGAAAATGATGCGTATGTCTAGTACATACAAACGTGCAGGTGTTCCTTATATTGTAGCATTAAATGGTATGTTACAATGGAGTTCAGGAACAATGGACGATGAAGAAATAATAAGAACGGTAAGTAACGTGTATGACGGAAACTACCAATATGGTTGCAATGATGTTATTATGGCAGAATATTGCGACCCAAAGTGTATTCATTTCAAACGAAAGGATTACACATTAGATATCAAGAATGTAGATGATATGACTAAATCATTAATAGAATATCTACAAAATGATGTCACAAAGAAGTCAATTAATATGGCTGATATCTTTAACTGTCAAGACTATATCATTAAACCTGGAGAACTTGTAGTGTTTTCTGGTGATACTGGTATGGGTAAATCTGCATTTGTACAAAATGTAGTAGTAGGAGCAGAAAAAGATACATTGTTCTTGTCATTAGAGATGAATGAGTTTCTAACATTTAGAAGATTTGTTCAGATAGCTAATAAACAAACAGAAGAATGGGTAATAGACAAAGCAACGTCTAATCCAGATATATCTTTCAAAGAACAATTAGGTCATATTCAAGTAATGACAATAGCACCAGAAATTGAAGCTATTAAGAAGGTAATTGCTACGCATGAACCTAACATCTTAGTAGTTGATACGACTGATGAAGTACACGTTGATAGAGTTGAGTCTGAAATACAACGACAAAACATTATCATTGGTGCACTAAAAGAAATGGCACAGAAACATAATATAATTATTATAGCTGTGCATCACGTAAACAAAATATCTGCAGCAGGTAACACCATAGCATTGCATTCATTAAAAGGTAGTACTAATGTAGTACAGAAAGCAGATAAAGTAATAATGGTTAAAGGTAATCGTGACGAGAAAGCTAGAGTAATAACTAGTGAGAAGTCAAGAGATGATGGCAAATTTGAAATGACAGCACTCTTTGACTACGAAACGATGACGTTTAGACAGGTAGATTGGAGTTAAAATGATAAGAATAGATACTGTAAATAATGATGCATCATTAATACAAGAAATTGTATTGCTATATATATTTAAGTTAGGTGTTATGTATCAGAAAGATAAAGGAGAACACTTTGGGATTCATTTTGGAATTGGACCCATTGAGTTGCACTTTAATTTGAGGTTGTGGAATGTCACATCCAAATAAGATACGTGGCAATGCTCTTGAACGAGAAATCGTTAATCAATCTAAAGAGGAAGGGCTCTCTGCAAAGAGGGCCTATGCCTCAGATGGTAGGTCACTAGGATATAGTGAAGTAGTAGATTGTGTAGTAGAGGATTGGACCATACAAGCAAAACGTAGAAAGAAAATAGCACAATGGTTGTATCCAGAGTACCATGGTGATGATGTAGATGCGGTGGTAACAAGAATGGATAGAAAAGAAGCGTTAATTATAATGCCTCTTGGAAAATGGATAAAAATGATGAAGGAGATAAAAGATGGCAAAAGTAAATCTAAGTAAAGAAGAAATTGAAATGCTGTTAAAAGGTTTAGCTAATCTCATAACAATTAAACATAGATATAGAGAAGTTAAAATGATGAACTTAGATATAGATATGATTAGAGATATATTACATAAACTTGAAAACCCATTTCAAAGTAGATACAATGAAATAATAAGAAATTCAGAAGACAAACAACCTAGAGTAGGGAATTGTGAGTGTTGCGATGACTAAGTTTAATAAAGAAGAGTTATTGATAATGCGGTCTGCATTGCTTAATTTCAAGAAAGCACCTTGGGTATCACCAGGTGAGCATAAGATTATAAAGAAGATGCTAGAAAAAATACATAAACTATTTGAAGAAGAATAATAATTATTCCCCCTCAACTATTAACACGCTTTGAAGGAAGCGGGTGGTGAAAACCCACCTTACCCTTATAAAGCAAATACGCTCGGTTGGCACTGATGTATAATATATTAACTAGAGGGGGAATAGTAAGGAGACAATATGAAACCATTAAGAGATGAAGTTGTAATCAAGCAGCAATCTAGAGAAAATAAAACAGAAGCAGGTATTATTTTAACAACAGATGTAGCAATCAAAGAAAACGTTGGTGAAGTGGTAGCTTTTGGTAGTAAAGCAGAAGAATTAGAAATAGGAGACAAAGTATTATTTGGTCCAGGATTTGTAGTTCAAGAAATAGATAAAGAAGAATATTTAATTATGAGACAACAAAACATTCTATTAATATTGGAT
>BCSF01000579.1_pt1 | contig 13801 bp, 24 predicted proteins | sample 1016431 | NCBI WGS metagenome assembly BCSF01 (sample SAMD00045685;SAMD00045686;SAMD00045687;SAMD00045688;SAMD00045689;SAMD00045690;SAMD00045691;SAMD00045692;SAMD00045684;SAMD00045690;SAMD00045691;SAMD00045692;SAMD00045684;SAMD00045685;SAMD00045686;SAMD00045687;SAMD00045688;SAMD00045689, study...
GCTAATTTCTGAGAAGGGTAGTCAGCTATATATTGCATTTTCTTAAATTTTTTTTTTTTTGGCTTTGATACTTGTTTCTCTAAAGAATCTGTGTATTTTTTTCTATCCATTATTTCCCCACTTGCTTCATTGCAGTTTTATGTGCCTTGTCAAATGACATACCACGATTAATTAATGCTTTCATCACTTTCATATGCTTAGAAGTATGGTGCTTCCTATGCTTTTTAAGCATCTCCATATATTTCTCTTTGTTATGCATAACTAGTTCCGCTTTTCTTTTTCTTCTTCTTTTTTCTTTTTAAAGATGCTATATAATCATCTTTACTAGTTTGCGAATCTTTTAAAGCTTTAGCAGTTGGCGCACCCTTTTCACCAGGTTTTCTCATTCTTTCGCCACTACCTTCTGCTATTCTTTTTCTTTTAGCCCATATATTGGCCCATAAACCTCTTTTAGCCACACTTACATCTCCATTTTCTTAATGCTTTGTTTATTCTACTGTTAGGGTCCCTAGCTGTCTTAGCTGACGTTAACCTTTTTTTCATTCCGCACATTCTAGCGCAAAAACTTTTTCTCCTTTTCTTAGCATCACCTTTGGGATTTTTCTTTGTTACTGGTGCTTTTAGGTTACCCCCAGTGGCACGATTATAACTGGCACGACCTTTAGCATTTAGGCCACCTGATTCAGATTGACCTTCTTTTTTAGTCCATGCCTGGCTCATTGCCTACACCTTTAATGTTTTGTGCTAATTGTGGATTAGATTGTAGTTGTTGGAATATTTCATCCTCTGACATACCCTCAAACATTGATGGGTCCATTTGCTGACTATTCTGCTTTTCTGTTTGCTTATTAATCAGCCTTTCTATTCCAGGTAATTGCATATTTTCTAAAATATATTCTGGGTCTTGTATCAATCCAGCTTGTGCTAAGGATAATATCTTATCTTCTACATAAGCACGATTGTCAGGTAACATACTACCCACCCTGGCTCTAACCATTGTGTCAATATCATTGAATTCCATACCCATGTAATTAATCTGCGCTTCGTTACCTTCTGCATCTTTCGTAGCCAGGGTGTGAATAGAACTTCCCATATTCTTAATCATTGCAATCCACATCTGTCCTAATATCTGCATAGCCGCATCTAATTGTCTGGCTTTGAAATCTATTTTACTTGTTGCCGCGCTTCTATAAATCTGCGCTTGTACACCACTTGTTACGTTAGGTTCTTGCTTACCCATTGTAGCTTTATTTACACCACTAATAGTTTCAAACATGTCTACTAGTAGTTGATAAAAGTTAAAAACATAACCAGGAATACTAGCTGGTTGTAACATCTGTACTGCACCAGGACCACGCTTTCTTATAACAGCACCTGGCTTATTATTTATCTGGTCTTGCACATCTGCTGTTTCATCTACAACAAACATTGGGTTAGCAATTAGATGTACATTATCCATGACCTGAGATGCAATTCTGTCTAGTGCAAGATTTATACTCTTTAGTCTTTTCGGTTCGGGTTTACCCCAGAACGAATGTGCGCTACCACCATTCTTCATAACAACGTAAGGAAATGGATAAGGACATCTATTCATTTTATCCAGGAACTGATACTTACTAGGCCCATCGTATAGTATGATGTCGTTTGCCATGCAAATTTTTCGTAGCCCACCTGGATATTTTGGTTTGCCAACCTTCGATTTATCAGAATCTTCATCTGTATACTCAACACTTCCGTCTCTCATATACACTTCAACCAGTAAGGCCCGTTCTTCCAAATTTTGCATAGCCTCAGTTTCACCTTCAAAGTAATTAGTCTCTGTCCCATGTGAATCAGTTACCTGGATAAGTGCTTTATCACCTTGTCTTACTTCAGTGATTTTTAAGGCTTCATATTCCGATAGTTTACCCATCGGCTTTACTAAATGTCCCTTTTCAGGAAATAATTCTTGTATTTCATACATTGGCCTTGGGGCCATGTGGATAATCCAGGAAGCGTTTTCTAATTTTGTAGCGCTAGGATTAACATAAAAACTAAATGGGTCCACTATATCGCAATCAGGTAAATCATCATGCATGTTCCAGTTTAGCTTAACAATACCAGTACCATAGACAAGATAGTCTGTGAGCCATTCTGGAACCAATGTTGCCATATCGCGCATATACCACAAATCATCAATCTGCGCTTGTAAAGTGTTGGCAACGAATTTAGACTCATCTGAAGCACCCACTGGGATAACATCAATCTTCGGAGGCTGAGATGACATAATCGGTATCTGGGTATCAATAACATTAGCTATCATGTCTAAGGTTAACTGGTTTTTATATTCTGGCATGGATAAACCTTCCCAATGTTCACCCATATATAACTTTTCTGATTCGCGCCACAACTGACTAGTTTTACGTCTAGCCCTTTTAGCGGAATCCATCATACCATTAACTTTTTTGATTAAATCTCGCTCTTCTTGACTGGGCTTGTATTCCATCTAATCTCCTGACTGTTTTAAATCACTTAAGCCACTAGCTGTGGTAATAATATCCATATATGCATCACGAACATCCGCATCCATCTCATTAAGTTCGTCATCTTCTGTAATTTCAACCCTAAACCATTCATTAGTAGCAAAATCATATTTTTCTATTACCCTCGTAACCCTGGCACTTCTACTTTTTGACTTTCGAATTTTTGCATCAGCTTTTGTATCCATGGTTTGGCTTCTTCTTCCTCTGGTTTACCTATCGCCATCATGGCATATCTGACAGAATCCAAAAGATGGTCAGGTCCAGTTGTATCTAAATCTTCTGGCCGCCTAATATCATGAACAAGCATCGGAATTGTCTCAATGAATTTCCTACAAGTCTTGAAAACAAAAAACTTAGGTGGCGTTTCTTCATCCCATTTTAGATACTCGCGCAGAAGGTTCCAACCATTCAAGCGGTTATTATTAGCTTTTATTGCATTTATCCCACCTTTTCGTAACAAATCTGCTATTGCCATATGGGACCCAGCAACACCATCTGACTTGTTCATGTTTTGCGGATTACGAATCCACATACTGGGGTCACCTAAAGTCATCCTATATTCATCATCGCCACTAATAGCGTTAATTGCATCTATATGGCCAGATAGTTCCATTTCGGCCACATAGTACTCCTTGTATAGATAAACATCGCCTTTGGGGCTTACAGCTAACCAACATGTTGCAAATGGTGCCTTATATCCATAGTCTATGCCTCTAAACTTGTACCAGGTACTAGGAATTTTAAATGGTTCAACAACATGCACATCATATCGCCACTGGCTAAAATATTGTCCATAGTAGACATCCCAATCACCATCTAGCCATGCGCGGCGCAATTCTTCTGGTAAACCTTTTAACATGTCCATATATCCTGGGTCCTCGCGCATAAGTGTAGGATTATCATGTATCTTACTTGGTATAAATATTCTTGTTCTATTTGTTATGGCATCATAGTGAGTTTTTTCTGGTTCATTTGATAAAAATCTAGCTTTGAACCAGTTATGACCTGGACCCCCTGGATTACATGTCAGGAATATTTGCGGTGCTAATCCTATGGTACTACGACAACTAGAAATAAGTTTTAAATAATCTTCCTCATCACCAATCAATGTAGCTTCCTCAATACCCATTTTATGGTATTCGTGACCCTGATATTTTTGGTACGCTTGTTTATCCATTAAATGCCCAGTTCTGATAATTGCACCAGTGGGGAATCTAAATTCTGCTGGATTACCAACCACATCCACATCCAGATGTTTATACATTTGTGTAGCCCTATCTATGTAATCGCGTAAGTCATCGTAGTTTCTACGGATAATAAGGCCTCTATAAAGTGGATTATTAAGGTATTCGGGGTCTACCATCCATGCCATTAGGCAACTGGATTTACCACCACCCCTGGCACCACCAAATGCTATTTCAAATTCTTGTCTTGCTAGTGCAAATTTCTGTCTTGGGTGAGGTTCCCAATGTATTTGCATTATTACACCCCCCAGTATTCGCTTCGTCTGTACTTGCTTTGTTCGTACTTAGTCATATCTTTCCAGCATTTAGGAAGGTATTCAGCACGACTATCACAGCCACTTGCCAATCCGCAGTAGGTATATGTATGCTTATCAGCTACACCAGTACGAATGTTGTAACTGGATTTGGTAGCAAAAGCGCATTTACGATTTATCTTCGGGCATACATCAAACATATTCTTCCCTTGGTTTTATTGGTTGTCTTTACGACTATAAAAAGTTTTTTCATATTCTGTCTGGGACTCCTACATGATATTCGGACCGATGGGACCCGACCAATGGGATGCCCCCCCTCGCAAATAATTTAATCGGTGTCGGTACACATTATAAATATTTTCACGAAGCAGACTGACCCAGCCCATTACAATAACATGCAGACCTCCTCGGTACGGCATCATCTGGCTCACTATTGGCTCACCTCTGGCCCAGGGTCACCAACGTCACCAGGGGACTCGGTAGGCAAAAAAGTTTCGCTCACAGCCTGGCCAGTCGTACTGATTTTAGGTGGGTCCAGCGGCGCTTTCTCTGGCAGAACAATGACCCCAGTTATTCCCTTTTGTTCTACTTCTAATTGCATCGCCTTTAAATCTGGAACCAGCTTTGGCAGTAGGATGCGCCACGCTGATACCTGGCGCTTATCATCATCATTCATAGCTACATCAAATAGCTTCTGTATTAATTCGTTCTTCTGTGGGTGGTTACGAACCAGGTCCTTCACTGAAGTCTTAGGTCTTCCAGTTGGGTTACCTGACTGGCCTTTTGTGAATGGCATTCTATTGTTTCCTCATTGTTAATTAACCTGAGTATATGGTATCCAGGTGTATGCTTTCAACACATGATTGTACTATTTTTAAATATTACTTGCATAGTATAGTGTTGCAGTGTTACACTCTTGCCACACAAACAACCGAAATAAAAACAAAACAAGGAGATTATATGTTTTTAGTTACTGATTATAAAGTTAAAACCAACATCACAACTGAGTCTTTTAAGAAGTTCATTAAGAAGTGTATCGACTATGATATCTTCGCTAACATGGACCAGGGTGTTATCAAATTTCGTGCTGACTATGTTGTTGACATGCGACCAGCACATAGTGAAGCCAACTACGCTGTCTGGAATTGGATGGGTACACTCAGACTAGTCGATTACAGCCAACCAGATGCATACTCAAAGCAGTCAGGTGACTGGCCAATTATTACTGACATCTATTTCAGTAAGGAACTCAACAATACAATCTGCATCCATACTACTCTTGAAGATTATGAGTTAGGTGATGGTGTTAGGAAGGCAGAACAGATTTCAGCTAGACGTAGAAAGGTTGCAGAAGAGTTATCTGAAGAAGAGTAGCATCCATACTGATGATGGCCCAGGTGGTTCCTGGGCCGAAACACTAAGTGTCTATGGTAACCAAAAATAACAAAAGGAACAGCGATATGAAATTAGCTAACAAATATGACCCAAGTGTTAAATTATTCAGTAAGTCAGAAGGTGACTTAAGATATTCCCTCAGACGTAAAGTCATTGACGTAATCTATGAAACCAACAGAAAATTACAAGCGCTTGGAATGGCTCGTCTTCCTAGAATTGAGGTCAGGATTGTCAAGGAAGCTTGTTATGCTGGGATGGCTTACAGAGGCAAAAATATCATCCATATTTCCAGTGATGCAGTTAACTATCAAACAGCAAGACAGCGCCTAGTAATCTGGCATGAGATTGTTCATGGCTTAGGATGGGGTCATGTTGAGGGCTGTAAGCTTATGGATGCTAACCCTTGGCGCTTATGGTCCAATGGTGTTGAGGAATCAGAAGTCTGGGAAACATTTCTAAAGTATGTCACCGAGTACCAGCAGAAGAATTAATCTCCATACTGATGATGGCCAGGGTGGTTCCCTGGCCGAAACCAATAGGTCTATGGTAACCAAAAATAAAACAAGGACAGCAATCATGAACATACAAGAAAAAGAAAAATTTAAAAATAGGACTCTAACCCAAATAGCGCTTAACACCGCCATTAGATATTTCATGGATTTCGCATACAATTCATTACAAGATATGTGGAAGATGAAGAAGGATGGTACTTTCTACAAACAAACCCAGGATGTGATTGATACATACATCAAGTTAATCCTGGAACTTACTAGTGACCATATGGCTAAAGTTTATGGCGCAGATATCAAGGGTTTGAATGCATACATAGGAAATGGCTATAAAGGCCCAGGAAACAATCAAAAGTTTAACTTTAGGGTTAGTGCTAGGTATTGTGATACAACTGGTAATGAGCCGCAATGGCTAACCCAGGGCAACTATATGTACGTTGGTAAGAGTGCGCCAGAGTGGCTTAATGCAGATAACTATGAAGAGAATAATAAGAAATTCATCCAGGACCAAAAAGACAAGTATCCTATCGTATCTGTAAAGGATGCTATGACAGCACAACGACATTACATGAAGCTTAAAAAAGCTATCGATGATGCAAGACAAGCAAGGCGCGATTTTGCATACGATTTTGGTTCAGAATACTTAACAAACAATCTTTAGAAAGGGACAGCGACATGAAAGTAGCAGAACTAATTACAAGACTAAAATTAATCTGTGCAAATGCAAATGTTTCAACCAGTCAAGTTGATGTATTGTTTAGAGAAGATTATGATGCAGATGAATGCGATGTAAACTTTGCACATGAAGATTTGTACGATGAACAAACCAACAACATTTTAACTAGTGTAATGTTACTTAGATGTGATAAGGAGATATAGCCATGAGTAAAATATACATAAACAGAAACCCAGAGAATAGCACTGAACAAGGCAGTGTAGATTTGAAAGTACGTTTAAACTTCCCAACAATCCAGCATAACTATTTCAATTGCTGCTTTGATTATTTAATATAGCGTATCACGCGAATGACCAATAATCACAGCTTTGGAATCTCTCATGACGTTCAATGGAATCCATTATGGTCCTGGAATTGGGAATTTAGGTATCTACCACTTACAAGGTTAGAGGGTTGGCGCTATTATGATAGTGACCTAATTAGAGGCTATATCAACGATAGTAAATATGGCTATAAACATATGTTAAAAGACCCTAATAGAACTTTAAGGGTAGTGAATAACAAACATGATAAAAAATGGCCAGTATTCATGAATTTTGACGCGCATAAATCACCTTCTCTCATAGTGTCTTTTGACATATATGACCTGGATTATATCAATGTAGATGGTGAAATATTCATAAGCCATAAGGAAGTATGGAACCTAGAGAAGGCTTTGAAAAGGCTTCATAAAAACTGGCTCAAGGCTTGGGAAAGTTGTTTTGCTGAAGCACAAAGCATAGTAGATGAAATTGAAGGCAAAGGCGATTTTAAAGGGCTTCCAAGATGCTTTGATGAGGATGGCAGTATGTACAAGTGGTTCGATAAGTATGAGACTATCAAGTGGGAGAAAAGTAGGGCTTCAGTATGATTAAGTTACCTAATCTGTATGCTAAAAAGAGAGGCGGCTATGTGTCGTATTACTATCGCTATAAGAAGCATGGCCGCACTCAGCCTATGATACCCCTGGGTAACTCTAACAAGGATAGCATTACAATCATCAAAGCCAGGTATGTAGAAGCCCAAACCAAAGTCTGGAATATGTTGCATGGAATCGTTACAGAAACAGCAATTCCGCAAGTAGAAAAGCAAGTTTTTCTACATGAAATATATCCTAGATTTATAGCTGAGGTTGCACCACATCATGGTAAAACATTCTTAAGGGATACATACAATATGAAAGCCTTTATAGAGTTCTTTGGCGATGTTAATCACTGGACCAGTGACCCTAAGACTGGTGGTAAAGTATCCAGTCAGTGTACCATAGATTTAGCGAAGATTACTACGTCTGATATAAACAAGTTCTATGCTAGTGACATCAGTGGTCTATCTACATCAACCAAAAAGTCCAGGAACATATACCTAAAACCATTGTGGGAATGGCTGGTAGTCAATGAATTAGTAGACAAGGATGTATATGCGCTTAAACATAAGTTAGGTAAGCAAGGTAAGAAGTCTAAGCCGCACCAAGTTATCAAGCGTGAAGATATCTTAAAGATTATAGACTTGACTAACTCTCATAAGCATAAAGTATTCTGGACCATAATGGCCTACACTGGCTTGGCACCAGTCGATGCTGGTAGTCTAACCAAAGATGATATAGTTCTAAATGGCACCTTCGAATGCATTATAAAGTCCAGGAATAAAACTGACATTACAGCACAGATTCCAATTGTAGGTAAACTCAAAAAGATAAGGAACTTCATTACAAATCTTAACATGTCTAAAAATGAGCGTGATGCCGCAAATGCTGAGTTTGTAACCTTAGCTAACCAAATAGGAATAAAACAGCGTGAAGGTCATCTTTTGGCCCAGTATTGCTTACGTAATAGCCTTGCTACATTCTTAAGAACATATCTTACTGACAATGAGATACAAATGTACATGGGACATACAAACACTAAACAACAACAAACATACATTAGCCTGGAAGCATCAAAGCTTCATGATAAAATGGCTGATGAAATAAAATAGGGGAAGTAAACAATGATAGTAGTAAAAAAGCCATTAAGTAAAAATGTTAGAATTTATGGACCATCCATAGATGCTAAATGGAATGCTTTCGTCACTCATGCCAGGATGCAACATAAGCAACCAGGGCATTTACTTGGCGAGATATTCAATAAATACTTTACTGAGAACTTAGAACAAATAACAGCTGACTGCACAAGGGAATTAGAAGAAGCAGAAATAGCATATAAAAGAAACGAGGATTAAAATGAACACAAATGACATAATATTACTATTATTTAAGGAAGGCTATAACAAATTCACTGCCTTAAATACTTATAAAGGTGATGCATATGTACCAGTTAAAATCAAACAGCAAGAATTGGACAAGGCATTAGAGTTTTTTATGAAAAATTATATAAGCGAGGTATAAAATGAACATAGGAACAGCGAATAAAAAATTACCAGATGTTGTTAAGTGTAACGCTTGTGGGTGTATGGAAGAAAGGCTACCATTTAACGCGCAGATACCTACCAACAGACCATTCAGAGTAGATTACAAAAGGCAAGTTAAATGGGCTGATATGCCCAGTGATTACAAAGGCCCATACAGACTAGGAATGTGTAAAGGATGTGTCGTTGCCTTTGGTGGTGGTAATGCTTACATTGACATACAATATTAGGAGAATATTATGCTACCAGATATAAAATTAGATAACGTACTTACCTATGGAAGTGAAGGCCAGTATTATACAACAAATCTAAGACTAGCCACAAATGGTATGGCGCTAACCCTTGATGATACAAGGGATGATGAAAGGGTGACATTAGATAATAATCTTTTGAATATAAGAATCCAGGATACAAACACAGAAGATGGGGAAACACAATGGATTAATCATTGGACCCTGGAAAGTCTAAATGCTTTATTAAGCGGCTTTGGCTATAAAGCATCTTACGTTAATGATAAATCGCTAGAGATAGAAATAGCCCCTAATTTACAAGGGAGATAGCCCCTAATTCATAAGGGAGAAAAAAGCCCCAGCAATGGGGCTTTTTTATTATATAAAGCTATCCTATTCCCAGTCATAATTAGTCTGGATATCGTACATTATTTTATCTGCATAATAATCAAAGATTTGTGAACCAATCATTGCATCATTGTAATAGAACATGTAATTATCATCTGGGTCCTTAACCATCTGCAACTTAGCTGGATAGTTTTCTAGCTTCCTGGCCTTTTTAAGAATCATATGTGCATAATCTATTTGAGTAGATGTAAGTGGTTTTAGTGTAGGGAATTCTTTTTCTCCTCTACTATGTGCTAACCCATCCATCTGCTCAGTAACATATTTCATTCCTACTTTTTCTAAATGGGAATAATAATAGTCAGCTAATAAATGTCTTTGCTTCTCCCCTTTAGCAATGGCTCTAATGGTATCATTAAGAATTTGCAACATGATATCTAATTGATGCCTGGCCATCTCTTTGTACATAGCATTATCTTTCAATAAAAGCGTAGTTCTTTTATTATCGATATTCCAGCAATTATGTATGACAGATAACTGCCTCATCAAGTGCATTTTCTCTTCAATCTTCACTGGTGTATCTCTTAATTAATTCCTGGCGGCGCTGGATTCTATTATAAAACTTCCTATCTTCATAAGCTGTTGCAATCCAATAAGCAAAACCCATTCCACAACAAATCAACATTAACATCGTTCCTATCATGATTCTTTCTCCTTAAACGTAAAATGAACCTTCTCATCGACATCACCATCAAACATACTTACTAACTTCTCATCAATGTCTTTATCTTTCATACGCTTTTCTTCAATACAAGCATAAGTAAGTTCCAGGTATTGTATGAGGTCCATTATTCTTCCATCTATTTTCTCACTGCTGTATGTTCTCCCAGTCTTGATGTAGTTAATGATGCTGGACCAATGTTTCTTCATGAATATGCCCAACACTTGCAATGGGTCTAAGTTAAGGTCCTTTCCAGTAGCTTTAAAGTTTTCTAAAACATCCTGGTCACCTCTGGATTCAGTATACTCTACCCTCTTCATTTTTGCTTGTGCATCACCTCGGTCCCTAAACTTAACAATTAACTCTTCATATGTTTTTATATCCATTAGCGGTACCTCATGCGCTTATTTAGTTTGTTCTCTAGTTGTTTGTATCGAGTAAACCCAGCACTACCTGGTTCGATTACCCCTTGCTTATGTAGTTTGCGATAGTACTGGACCATCTTTTTCAAACTCATTAGATGTGTTTGTTGCATTCGCTATCCTTCCTAAACGTATTCCATGTATTCATAGAACCATTTTCTTTTTTTGTTTTGACAATTCTTAGCCCTCTTTAAGGCCAAGATAATTGAGCCTTCCCCATTGTATGGGACATAGGCGCAAAGCTTTTCTTCTGTTAAATAAACAGCCAGATAATCAATATGGTCAGCATTCTTGATGTGCTTATGCATCTTAACTTCTACACTAGATTTAGTTTTAAGCTTGGTAATAGTCTTAATCTGTACGCGTTTAAAGGTCCCATTGTGGTAGCATACCAAATCAGTATTCTCTGTATCGCTACAAGTTTGAAAAACTTCCACTCCTTGCAAAAGTAAGTCAGAAATAATTGCATACTCACCAGCGGACCCAATAGTGGTAGTGTTCATTTGCACTTCGGACATGTTTTCTTTTCTAATTTGTATTTAGGAAAGTCCTCATAAGCTTTAATAATCCCTTTCCAATGTTCCCATACAAGCTTACATGATGTGCAATTGTATAGCTGTTTATCATTAACATAATTCTTTTTTGTAATTCTGTATCTATCAGAATAGCTTCTACTCTTCTCTATCTGATTCATTACCCAGTCTACCCCCCATGATTTCTTTGACATTGATACCAGCCTCAATCGCTTCACCGATTAGTCTTGTAACTGGTCCAAGTGGTAACGATACAAAAGGCGGCATTCGGTCACCGCGATATATAACACCCACTTCAGTTTTCTCAGGAACCAGCCAACTGGGTATCCGAGAACGTCTTTTACAACCAAGCCACCAGCCATCAACTTCAATATCACCCTTTTCATGATTGGCTCCCCCTCGGTCCCGATTGAAACATGGAACTGAATATGTCTTGAAGGCTTTCACCGCCTCCCTCTGAAGTTCTGCCCCTCGTTGTCGATTCCTCCGACCACGCTTGACGTTCTTCGGGTTCTTTTGTTTTTTCATTTACTACCTCGTTTTTCTTTGGTCTTGTTGGTTTAAAATCATGGCCACATTTGCATCCCTTCTTTACATCCCATTCATTATTTGCAAATTGTGTATCATTATAATTATGGCATTTAAGATTATGGCAGTATACCAGAATGTCTCCGAATGGACCCTTTTTGAAATCCGCGGCCTTGCTCACTTTCTTTGGCTGGTCCTTCATCCTACGTTTCCAGTTTGCCGCGGCCATTCTCCAATTCTTTATCTTTGTCTTACCACTGAACCATCCAGTCATCTCATAATAATTCCAGAATGTTTCAGCTTCTTCTATTGGAATATCTTTTTCAATAAAATATAACTTAACCATCTCCATATCTTTAGGCTTTGCAGTATACTTCTTTACTCTACTACCAACCCCAGTATTAGAATTTTTTAAAGGTTTTGTATAAATATTAGAATTATTACTTGTATTAGTATTCTTATCTATATTATTATTATTTATAATATTATAATTATTACTACTATTACTATCCTTACGCCCCCCAACAAAGGAATTAAATAAATCATTATCATTGATTCGACTTTGAGTCAAGTTTGAATCAGCCTTTGGTTCATCTATAACAATAACTAAACTTACGCGAGTCATTCTTGATTCAGTTTTGAGTCGCACTTGATTCAGTTTTACAAGCTTCTTTAGGAATCTACTGACAGCAGACTGCGGCCAATTTATTGATTCAGCCATCTTGCGCTGTGACATGATAAATTCATTGTCTTTTAAGGTTACCATGTTGCCATGTATGAACTTGGTACCGCCGCCCATATCAACAGCCCATTTGTAGAATTGTATATATGCCTGGGCTTCACTATATGGTTTATCATTGTTCCAAATAGGGCCATTAATCAGGTCCATAGGTACCTTTAAATGCTTCATCCAGTAATGACCTCGGTAATGGGAATGATTACTAATTTAGATTTCATCTTATCACCGCTCATGCATGTTTTACCCTGGAACATATATTTAGTACAGATTTGACGTAGCCGCTCCAGCGTAATGATTAGCAAGAGAGGCTCTTTGTCAGGGTTACGGATATTGAATAGACACCAATGGGCTTCACTGGTTTGAATCCCACTGGGCTTTCCATAAGACTCTATCTCAATAGCTAGGTTGCCAGTCTTAAAAGCTTTAAAATCGGTTTTAACCTCGATTTTCCCAGCTAGTATATCTAATACTTGCGCTTCGCCATTTATGCCCTTTAAAAGGTCAATATCCCAGTTTTCAGCTGTATACTTACCATATCGTAGCTGTTCTAACAACGAATCAACTTGTTCAGTGTTTAAATTGAATTTGAGTTCTGGCATCTATAAACAACATTTTTTATATTTTTTACCAGAGTTACAAGGGCATGGCGCATTGCGACCAATCTTTTTCGGCGATAGTATAGGATTGTCCTTGAGCCATCTGTAGTAGTTTTTATAACCACCCAGGGACCTAATAAATGGTCCAACAGACTCGAATTCTTTTGGGTATCTTCTGCCATTATTATTATTTGTTTTCAACTTCTGGTATGTGGGTAAAAGTGAAAGGGGTAGCTGGATAAACAAGAAGGACAAACAAACCGAACTACCCCCTTCTGATTACAGAGTCACCATTACTAGTAGATGTGGAAAGGTCAATGGGTGTCTCTGCATTCCTATTAAGCAAATCTTGTATTGTGGCCTGATTATTTATTTGATATGAATCCCATATCCGCATGGACATATCTGAATCATAGCCTTCAATATTTTCTAAAAATTTTATTACACAATGTGAATCGACATACCCCTCAACTAGCGAAGTACAATTGTTTTTGATATGTTCGGTGACCTTTGGAAATACGTCACCACAAATGTTGTCAAAGAGTATGTCGAATTCGGTTATCATGACGTTAACAACCTAAAATGGTACCTTGCTGTCATCTTTACCTGGAAAAAGTTCATCAGACTTCTGTGCAACTTTAAGAT
>BCSF01000580.1_pt1 | contig 13789 bp, 15 predicted proteins | sample 1016431 | NCBI WGS metagenome assembly BCSF01 (sample SAMD00045685;SAMD00045686;SAMD00045687;SAMD00045688;SAMD00045689;SAMD00045690;SAMD00045691;SAMD00045692;SAMD00045684;SAMD00045690;SAMD00045691;SAMD00045692;SAMD00045684;SAMD00045685;SAMD00045686;SAMD00045687;SAMD00045688;SAMD00045689, study...
GCTGAAAAGACGCGCAGCAACAACGCTTTTGCCGAGTGGACCATTTCAGCAATTGAATACTTAAACGTTGTCCACACTAACACCACCGCCGGCAACAGCGACGACAGCAGTAACTAATGTCTGACACCTGGGCAGCAACTTGCGCGCCTGGCCACCATTACGTGGCCGGCGTTAAGTTGCGCCCTTTGACCTATGGGCACGCGCTCTTGATGGAGCGCCTTGGTTTGTTTGAGGTGCTGACACGTTTGGACTTCCACGCCTTTGTCGGCATTTGTTCGCGCGATTACTTGAGCGCATCCAAGTGGCTTGGGTGGTTTTTGTCGCCCATTGGGCAATGGTGGTATGCGCGCAAGCGCTTGCCAGGGCGTTACAATGACGTAATGCAAGCCGCTCTTGATTACCTGGAAGCCAACCGGCGCACACCCGAGACGATGAGCGCCGACAACAACCACGCTACAGGCGCTAAATATGGCACGCCTGGATTGCAAATTATGCGCACCATTGCGTTGGAGCGCTTAAATTATTCGCCCGACACAATCAATGACGCGCCTTTTGGGCAGTTGTATTGGGACATTCTAAGCAGCAACGAATTGAACGGCGGCAGTCGCATCATTGAGGGCGAGCTTGCGCGCGGATTGGAACAACTAAAGGCCATGCAGGCAAAACGGGAGGAAGCAAGCGCATGAATTTAAAAGCAAAAGTTGGGCTAGACACGACCGGCTTTGATGCTGGCTTGAAGCGCATGAAGGCCCAGGCAGGCAACTTCATGGCGCAGACTTCAAAACGGATGCAAGGCGGCGCCGGCGTTGGCGGCGCCATGGGTGGCGCCATGAAAGGCGGTCTTGTCGGAATGGCCATTGCAAGCGCTCGCGAATTGTTTGGAGTTGCTGCAAAAGCTTTTCCGACAGAAACAGCGGCTCGAATTCGGGATGAATCGAAAAAGATTGGAGTCGATACTGACACTTTCCAAGAGCTTGATTATGCCGCCAGGCAAAGCGGCGCCAGCATTGAAGACGTTGGCAAAGCATTTAAGGCGCTTGCATTGCGCCAGCAAGATGCAATTCGAGGCAATAAAGAGTATGGCGAAGCATTTGAGCGCTACGGCGTAACAGTTGAACAATTAAAGGCAAAAGGCCCGCAAGACCTGTTTAAATTAATATCAGAACAAGTTGAGGATGGCGTCAACAAAGCCAATGAATTAGCCGACATTCAACGCCTTCTTGGTCGCAGCGGCACCGAGTTGCTACCAACCATGCAGGCCGGCCTTGGGGCGGCCATGGGCGAAGCGCAACGCATTGGCGCACCAATGTCGGCCAAGGTTGTCAAAGATTACGCAAAAATGGCCGACGATTTGACCAAGCTTGGACAAGTTGGAATGCGTGCAGCTTATGGAGGCAGGCAACTGATTGACGTTCTGCCAGGAGTCTCAACAAAAGAATTTGTTGCCGGTCTTTCAAAGGCTGTCGATTGGGCAACAAAAGAAGACGCAAAAGACCAACTTGATGCGCTCAACGCAATCAAAGCCAACACCGCGCCACTTAATCGCCCATGAGTCTGAATTTCAAAGGAGCCACAACGGTCAATGTTGAGTCAATCAACCGGCAATGGAGCGAAACCGCCGGCTGGGAAAGCGTTTATCGCTACAAGGGGCCATGGACCGCCATTGAGGCGGCAGCAATCAACACGGCATATGTTGGCAATGCTTCGCGCATTGATGTGCGCCAGGAGCCTGGAGATTACGGCGTGCTCGAGGTGGCTTTCGCGTCCATTGACAACACAACCGCAAACACCACAAGCCAAGCGCCTGACACCGACAACTGGACTTTTCAACCTTACAAGGTGCAACGCAATGTTTGGGAACACGATTATTTTGACGACTTAGACGCAACAGTTGCAAATGGCACCACGGCAATCAAGCAACGCGTGATTACGGCAGTTGATGCATACAAAGCCAAAGCGCAAGCAGACATGGAGGCCGGTTCTGCTTTTAGTGATTCTTTTGACATTGATGCTTACACAACGCTGACCAACCCGAGCACGCAACGCACGAAGGCAATCGACCTTGCGCAATTTTTGCTTTTTAATAAAGACACATACGAGGCGAGTAAATACAGCTTACGTAATTCGCTGATTGTGCCGGCAAATTCTTCTTTAACTTTAAGCCATTATCGCACCGGCTACCAATGGACCACCAACCGCTTGGTTGACCTAATCCTTGCGCAAAAGACTGATGTCTCTAAATACGCCATTTGTGGCGACTTGCTCAACACGTTTCAAGGCACCTATTGGCTAAAAGAAGCGCCAAGCATTAACGAGTTGAGCGGCGGCAAGTTTGAGATTGTCCAAGAGTTCACCAACTACCTTAGCGGCGAGCTTTCGTTTTTGCTCTACCCATACCACACATGAGATTTCGCCGGTTAAGTCAATTTAGCGTTCGCGGCATTTTGGACGCCATCAAGGCGCTTCAAGAGGCGGTCGAATCGCTACAACCGCGCAAGAGTGCCGGCACACTTATCACGCACTCATCAAGCGGCGTTACGGTGCGCGCATCGCGCCAAAAAGCAACCGGTGGCAGCGGCACAACATCATCAAGCCAGCCATCCAGGTGGCAGTAATTGCGACAAATTGCAGAACATTATTAAGGGCTCTATGTCGGCTTTGACCGAATTTGGAGACACACTTACCGGCGCTAATCGTGCGCCCATCTCCTGCCCTGCCTAAATTTTAGACAACTATGGCAACAGAGAAATTTTTTGTATTCAACGAGGCCGGCACACTCAAGCGCTTAAAGGGGCGCATTGTGCGCTTTCTTGACAATGAAGACCCAACCGGCAGCGACAAGGATGCCATCCGCACAAGCTTGGAAGTGTCACCAGATGCCGCCGGCCTGGTGCAAGCGGATGTTGGAACCGCACCCAACGAAATCCCATTGAACGGATTTTTGGGGCGTCAAGCATACGCCGAAACTCCAATGGTGCCCGCGCCATCGAGCGCGACATCACCAGGCGTGCAAGGCGAGATTGCGGCAGATGCTTCTTATCTTTACGTGTGCACCGCAAAAGACACTTGGAAACGCGCAGCAATTGCAACCTGGTAATTTTTAAACGTCATGGCATACACAGACAACTTTCCACAGCGCCCCGTCTTTATGGCTGACTTTGCCAACGGTGGCAAAATCGACCCACGGGCCACATTCAGCAGAGCAAGCACTGCAAACGTGTTCGATGGGGCGAAGCACCTAAGCTCCGAAAACCTCATTGCCTACAGCAACCCTGTAACCAGTCAGTGGACGGAGACAAACACCGCAATCACGGTTAACGCATTGGCCGCACCAGATGGCACCACCACTGCGTCCAACGTTTTGGAGACTGCTGCAACAGGCTACCACGAAACCCGTGAGACTTTCGCTTGCACCAACGCAGTTTCACACACAGCCACATTCTACGCAAAAGCCAACGGTCGAACCGTTATCAGGTTTCTTCCCCGCACTAGCTCTGGCGTCATCGCCAACGTGGAGTTCACCCTCAGTGGCTCGGGTTCTGAGTCGCTGATTAGTGGCACCGCCACCCGCTCAATTGCTGCTGTTGGCTCAGGCGGTTGGTATAAACTGACAATCACTTTCACGGGGAACGCAACGGCAACTGGTGAGTTTCAAGTCAACATCTGTGAGTCTGCTGGCACTGACAGCTATGCGGGTGATGCGACTAAGGGCGTCTACTTGTGGGGCGCACAGGTCTCCAGCATCGGTGGGACCGTCCTCAATGAAACCTCTGGCTCCATACATCGGCAATATGCCAGTTCGCTCGTAAGCAAAGCGAACAATGCAGCCCGGTTTGAGGTAGGCGTAGACGGTCAGTCAGGTGCTAAAGGAATTTTACTCGAGGGGCAAGCCACGAACCTGTATGGCAACAGCCTCGACATGACTGGTGTATCTGGCGTAAGGACGAACGTTGATTCCAACGCAGCAGTTGGCCCGACTGGCGGTTTGACTGCCGATGCACTGAGGTTAAATGACACAAACGCAAACACGCACTACCGCGAATACAGTTTTACCGCAGCGGCCAGCACGACCTACACGTTCAGTGTTTACCTCAAAGCGGCTGGGCTGAGTCATGCAGCAATTCGCAGCAACAACCTGTTTAGCACTGAGTATGTGTATTTCAATCTAAGCAACGGCACCGTTGAGGGTTCCCCATCGCTATCAAACTCAATGACCAGCGTGGGCAATGGTTGGTACCGGTGTAGCGTCACGGCAACAACCACGGGCTCAGGGGCTGCCAGTTTTGTCCTCTACATCACAGATTCAGCCGCGTCCACTATCGTTGCAACAGGCGACAGTTACCGAGCAATTCTGGGACAGGCAATTCAGATTGAAGCGGGTTCGCACCCGTCATCGTTTATCGAAACCTCTGGCGGCAGCACCGCAACGAGAGCCGCTGATTCATTATCTGTGGCTACCGCAGACATTTCCGGTTTCAGCGAGGGTGTGGGGACTATCGTCTGCGAAACTGGAGGAGTTGCGAGCAGCACGGCAGTCAACCAACTAGCGTTTGGTTTAAACGGACCGGCGAGCAGCAACCTGTTTTCAGCCGGCGTCAATAACGGGGGCGTGACAGACTCAACTGTCCGTGTCTACTCGCAAATACCATCTGGCGACCAAGCGTTCCTAAACCCCGGCACCGCTACAGTTGGCACAGGCTACAAGCTGGCGGTGCGGTATGAGTTGGACAACATCGCTGCATCTATGAACGGAGGCACGGTCGTCAGCGATACGAGCGGCCAAGTGCCTGTTGGAATTGACACTCTGTGGATAGGCGAATTGGAGGGTAACTACCACATACACACAAACCTCCAGCGCATTTCCGTTTATAACACGCCCTGTCAGAACAAAACCTCCAGAGTCTCACGTCCTAATTTAGCAACTGATTACATCTTAATTGATATGTTCACCGATTATTATTTGAAGTTTGCCGACAAGGCAGAATGCCGCGCCACACTGTTTGAAAAGGTGGCGATTGCTTGGGAGCCAAACGACGACCCAGAAGCCGAGCGGGTTGCCACCGATTGGGAAGAGCGGCCCAAGTTTAAAAATACCGACATTTTGCCTTTAGTGGTTGACCAGGCCGGCACCTATGACGAGGAAGGCAACGAGTTAAGTGCGCCGGTTTACGTTGATGGCTACCATTGCAACGTGCGCGCACTTCCAGGCGAGCCGGTTGACGTGCTAACGCCTTTTGCATTGGACCCAGCACCGGCAACACCGGCGCGTGTGTGGGCGTGAGGCCAATGACCGACACTTGGGGCGAATGGTTCAAGGTGCCGCTTGTGGGCGCGATTGGTTTCACGGTTACCGGCAGCACCATTGATGAGTGGCTGCGCATTTGCATTGCGGCGGCAACCTTGGTTTACACCATTGCCAAGGCCGGCAGCGCAATCATTGAATTTAAGAAAAAGAAAAATGAAAAACGCAATTGAAATTGGATTTTTAGCGGCGGCCATCTTTGCGCTTAGTGGTTGCTCTGCTTTGGAGAAAGCAACCGGCTGGGCATATGAAGCCGAAGTATCGACCCAAGTGCTGCCAGATGGCACCGAGCAATCAATCACCAATTGGGTCACCAAGCCCAACGTTAAAACCGGCATCACCATCGGTGGCCCACTAACACCGACACCGGTTGGCGGCATTGCGAGCCAGGCCATCCTAGCGCTTTTGGGCATAGGGGCGGCTATCCGTGGCCGGCAGTGGAAAAAGGCCGCTGTGAGTGGCGTGGAGGCCGCGCAAGAGCTTAAGCAAGCACTTAACAAGAGCAACGCCAAAGGCAAGCTTGAGACGATTTTAAGCAACTTGAAAACACAACAAAAAGCCGCCGGCACCTGGGGCCTTATCAAATCCATCCTTGCAAAGATTTAGACCATGGCACTGACAGAATTAACAACCAGCAATTTCAAAGATTTTTCAAGCGCTTCAATTGGCGGGCCTGGGCTCAACCTTGAGGACTCAACCCTTTACGTCGTTCTTGATGCGGGCAGCGGGCACGGCATTAAGTTTGAGTTTGCAAGCGCTGGTTGGCTTGTGCTTTGGAACAATGGGAGCTCCGACCGCACTTTCACCATCCCCTTAGATGAGCCAACCGAATACACCACGCTAGGTGTCACCTTTACCGATAAAACCTTCACGCTTCCAGCCAATCAAAAGCGCCTTGTGTCTTTAGATTCGCGCTACCGCAAGGCAAGCGACGGTTACGTTTATGTTGAAGCCAGCGCCGCCAATGATTGCCGTGCGTTGGTTGTGAAGCGCTACACGATTGTGTAAGGTCACCCCATGGCGCTGAGTTACAAGCAGGCGCCCACGGTTACGCCAGGCGCCACCATTACAAGCGGGCAATGGAATGCCCTGGCGCAGTCTTTTAATGACCGCCTCCTTGGCGGTGTTGGCGACCCCACTTATCGCCTTCATTGGTTTTGGCATTCGCTTTTCCGCGTTTTACGCAATCCTAGAGACGCGTCTACCTTTGCGACCGAAGATGAATGGTGGAAGATTTATGCGCACATTCAACCAGACGAGGCAACCTTTCCGTATACCGCCGCCGGCCAACCCGAGGGCGCTTTTCTTGGCAACCCCATCAACGGGTTTATTTTTGGAAATGGCGACGACATCAAAAGCGAAGCGGGCCGCCTGAGTTATGACAGCGCCGATGGTCAAGGTATTTTGCTTCACAACACTGCCGGCGCACCTGCTACCGATTCTGAAAAGTGGGACATTGGCCGCTATCAACGAGGCGTGGTTGATGGCAGCGCTACGACCGATTTGAGCCTTGCCAATGCGCTGGTGGCAGCGCGCTCCCATTTCAACATGGGATTTTTCAAATGGTTTCAACGCTCATACGGCGGCTTTATTCCGCGCCCAGCCTACAACGGTCAATGCGCCAATTCGCCCGACTTGCCTGACTACGCGCTCAAATTTACCAACACAAGCACAGATACAACTTGCACCTATTCGACTTGTCCTGGTGGCACGGGTTCGGGCTCTTGCCCTGGCACCTCGAGCGCAGTCTTTTCATGGTTTAAGGCGTCAAAGGATTACATTTTATTGCACTGGGATGGCACCGTCTCGCGCCTGCCAATTGCTGACTACATCGAAGGGCCATATGATGGCGCCAACAATGACGCGCGCCTCGCGCACCCACCAGGCGACCAATTACCGCGGGCACTTAACGCATTCGTTGAACAATTTCGAGGCACACCATCTGAGCAAGCCGCGAGCGGTTACAAGGTGGAGGAGAAAGCTTTTGATTTTGAAAGCTTTTTGACTCGACAATATTATCTTGCGCCAGCCTATGGCACCTCAAGCGGCGGCACTGTAACCGCATCTTACGAGCGATTTGGTTTTGACCCAAGCACCAGCGCGAACACTTACGGCGGGCTGCATGATTCAAGCGGCAATGTCACAGGGACGACTAACTACGCAATCAACAGCGGCTTTGTGCTGGCTGGCGTGCTTGCTTTTAGGGATGCCGGCACCGGTGACAAGACTTTTTCCATTGAAGTGGATGGCACCGAGCTTGCACAGGTAACCATTCCAAACGGTGACGACTCCAAGAGCGCCTGGTTTACTGCGCCCGCTGGCGGCACGGTGCGCGTCAAAAACATCACCGCCATGGGTGCGGGCGATGAGTGTTACGTAGAGATTGCCGAGCTCCTAGAATACAAGCCCGAAAACGAGGACGCTTACCTTGTCTTGCGATGCGGCAGCGCTTCCAATGTCACCTATGACGCCGAAGGCAAGGACACGAGCACGCCCAAAGATATAAGCGATGCTTACTTGCGCCATGGCATGATTTACAACGGCAACCGCTCAGATGTGCAAGATGACACGACCGCCATCAATGCCAACCCCATTTATCGCACAGTTGCCGAGCAAGTGCGCAAACGCTTGCGGATGGTCGACCGGCATGGCTTGGTTGGTTATGAGGTCAGCGGTGGCAAGAGCGTGCTTTATTTCAACCGGCGCGCCTTTGGTCTTTCCTATGCCGACCAGTTTGAAGACATTGCGCCAAGTCAAAGCGCCATTGCAAGCGGCGCCATTCAGGCCGGCATTGTCTACACCGTGAGCGGCGGCACAAGCATCACGTATAACGGCGCCACGGTGGCAGCGGGTGCGCAATTTACAGGCGCCCATGGCGTCACCACCTACACCAAAACGGCGGGCACTGAGACCGTGCTTGAATACGAGTTGATTCGCGAGAACGCGCCCGAGGCTGGTTATTCCAACCAGTGGAGCATGTTCATGCAGTCGATTGGCTACCAAGACAGCGAATCGAGCGCCTATAAGCCAAGCGGCTACAGTGATGTGATTGGTTGGGGCCATGACCGGTGCGCCATGTTTTCTAAGGAATGGACCAACATTGCCGGCGCTGGCGACCCCAAAGGCAAGGAGATTTTGCCGCACGTCACCCCCTACCCTGGCGCCTACTTGCAACGCAGCGAGAACCCGACCGGATACCGTTATTTGCTCAACACGCACGCCGTGCCATTGGGTGAAGTTTTGCCAGGCACCCAAGGCGCGCACCTAATCACGCAAGCCAATTACGACAATTGCGAAGACTCTGGCAACACCGATTGTTATGGTGCCAACGGTCATTACAAGTCATGCAAGGTTTACGTGCCCGACTACAAAATCACAAGCGTGCGCGATGCTGGCAACAATCAGGTGCGCGTTGAATTAGACCGGCGGCTTGCACACAACGAGGACGCACCAACAGGCAACTTTGCAGACACCGCCAGCGCGCGCACTACATACGCAAACGCAGACGTTGGCACGGCAACCCACAAAGGATACCGCACCGACGAAAACGCCATCATTGATTATTTGCGCACCTTTATTGATGGCGGCGCAAGCATATGCGGCCAGCGGATTGGCGACATGGCGCCGGATGCCGATTCAACAAGCGGCTGGAGCACAAGCGAAATTAATGGCAGTTGTATGCCGCGCTTTTATTTCACCCGCCTGATTCCTTACGTGTATGAGGACAGCAATGCCGACTATGACACCACCGACACGCTCGCCAAAACCGACGAGCTCACCTGGATGGAGTCCATTTTGCGCGCCATTTGCGAGGGATACATTGACGAGGCTTCAAGCAACACGCAGCGCGAATACATTGACGGCAATGGTCTGACAGCGTGCTATGACAAGCGGCTTTATGATTGGACCTTTGAACAGTTAATGTATTCGGCCAACGGCAAGCAGCACTACCGCGCATTGCCTGACACGGTGCGAGCCGATGAAGTGCGCGGCTTTGGGCCACAACCCTCAATGTTGACTTATGCCGACCATTTCAACCAATTGGCGCGTGCGGTGAATAAGCTAACAAGGGCGCGGCTTTATTTGCCGGTCAGTTTTCAATTCAAGCATTACGATTACGAGGCAACCACATTTATCACAGCACAATCAAACACCTCGCCCGCTAATTGCTCAAATGGCGCTGTGTGGGCCAATGACCTTGCACCGGCTCAAAGCTACAGCCTGGTGTTTAATGACACCGCCTGGCGTGATTCCGCCTTTCCAACCGGCAACGCATACCAGCAATGCCGCATTGACGCGGATGCCTCTGGCAATTGTATTCTGAAATGTGAAAAGCGTGATGTGCATTACCGCTTCAAGCTGACCGACGAAGCGCTTAACTCATTGCCGGATGATTTGCGCACATTGGTCGACACCAACACAGCGCTTGGCTATGGGGCCATTGATGAAAAGCAAACGCTAGTTGTCACGCGCACAGCGGTGGCAAGCGGCCTTGGTTATGGCGGCAGCGGCACCAATGGCGTGGAATCTGATTATGCGGTTGACGGGCAAAGCTACGATTGGACCAACACGCACACCCCTGGCGGAGCATCGTCCAACTTGTTTGAAGGCGATTGCGTGGTAACAACCGGAGGCGTGTTAAGCGCTGGCGCACCACCAACAAGCGACTATGTGGACACCGACGACACCGGCAATGGTTCGTTTGCTTGGAACAAGCGCAATATAACAGCAACCGACATCCAGGCATTTGTTGAAGTGCCATTTACCACCTGATGGCAGTCACCGACCCCACAACTTTCACGGTTACGCCTAGCTTGTCCAAAGTGGCGCTTTCCTGGTCAACCACTGGCGCCGCCGGCTACCGCTTGCGCCGCAAGACTGGAAGCGGCTCTTATGTGCTTATCTATGACGGGGACGGCTCCACCTTTGCGCATGATGATTACGTGGCCAATTTTAGCCAGGCAGGTGCTGGCATGGAATACGATTACAAAGTGACTAGTGTGGACACGGACGGCACTACAGAAAGCACCGGCGTTGAGGACACTGCCACGATGCCAAGTTTGACCACAAGCAACGTGCAAGATGTTGACGTGCTCGATAGTCAATTAAAGGTAAGCGGCAGCAACACCACCGCCGGCAATACCTATTCCTTGCCCACGGGCACCGTGACCATTAACGACCACGTTGAGACCATGCACGAAACGCGCATGGGTGGGAGCGGGCAATACGATGACCGAATCTAAGACACGGCCTCAGAAGCTTGTTTTTAAGCGCACGGCACAAAACCCTGGCTTGAGCTCCAAGGAGCGGCCCAGCATGGCGACCATGGCCAAGAGCTTGCTTGATGCTGCCGGCCAAATCATCAAAAAGGGCGTCAAGCGCGTGAGCAAAAAAGAAAAGGCGCGCCGCTTGGAGATTTGCCGCACCTGTCCGCACCTTGAAAGCGGCGGCACCAAATTTGAGCGCTGCCAAAAGTGCGGTTGTGTGCTGGCCTTCAAGAGCGCGCTAGAGGCATGGGGATGCCCCATCAACAAGTGGTGAGCCGGTCATGAATCCAAGCCGACAGTGATTTGCCATCTTTGTTGGCTTGCGCTTTCCAGCGCTCAACATTGGCCGGCGTGGCTCTAAAATTGACCAAGACACTGGCGCGCTTTTCGGCAGGCTTGGCGGCGTTTTGGTTGCGTTTGGGTGCGGGTGCCATCAGTATTTGGTGGTTGATTCGGCTTCATAAACATTGGTCCGCACCTTAAAAGTCATTGCTTTTTGCTCCCATTTGCCGTCAATCAATTCAAGTTTTTGCTCAGCATTAAAATATAGCCTTTTCCCATCGAGCGCCTCAAGTGCATCGGTGTCGTAAGATTCAATCCAAACGCTTTTTGATGTGTCACCGGTGCCAGTGTATTCGCTGTGCGTGTGAAGCTTGGCGCCTTCGATGTAAAGCGGCCCAGGCAAAGCCATGTATAGCCTAACCGCCTCATCAATGCTTTCCCCATCATGTTCGCCAAAATAAATGGAGTCTTCCTTGTGCGGTTGATATGACAACTTTCCCTCTGCATTCATGTGCCCATCATCGTGAACCGCCGCCAAGTGATTCGGAAATTCTGGGTCGTATTGCATGGTGAATGAGCTCCGCGCTGTGATTGTTTTTTCGGTCATAGTGTTTGCCTTGTTCGTGTCGGTCATCATGGAATTAATATGCATCACCTCTTTTGAATTGTAAAGACATTTTAACATCTTTTTTTGCATTATTTTTACCGCCCCAAAAAGGGACGATTTTTGACCCTAAAAACGTCCTTGATTCCACTTGTGGGAGCAAAAAGCGCGGGTAAATTGACTTGTGGGAAGAAAAAGTGCGGGTGAAAGGCACTTGGGCCGGTTTTTGGGTGCAAAAATACCACGTCAAGTTTTTTGCTTGAAATTGTTGACAACGTGAACAACATGCATTAATGGTGATTCCCATGGCAACAATCACATTCATTGCATTTACGACACTTTTGGCGGCATGCGCCGCCGCTGGCTACCTGGCGACAACCCGCGACGGCAAAGAAGCCTGCAATGGCACCAACCATAACGCCCGCCGCTAATTCAATGGCCAGCGCTCACCGCAAGGATATACCGCCAAACGGGCGCCAGGTAACGCCACAGGGCGCTGGCCAACTTCTTTTTTAGCCGCCAACTCTATTCAAAAAAGTGCAATCGGGAAGGAACAGGCGGCGGGCGCGTGAGTGCGCGCCCACAATTTAAAAAACAACATGAACGCACGGACTAAAGGCAAAAGCGGCGAGCGCGAGGTCACAAACATCGCCAAGCATGAATTCGGCTTTGACGCCAAACGCACCGGCCACCACCAGGACCACCAGGGCCACGATGCCGCCGACGTAACCATTGCCGACCTGCCTTTTTTGCACCTGGAAGTCAAACGCACCCAAACCTTTGACCGGCGCTCATTTCAGCATCAAGCCGCCACCGGCGCCAAAGATGGCCAGGTGCCGGTCATTTGCCACCGCGAAAACCATGGCAAATGGTGGGCCATGCTTCCGATGAAACTGCTTTTTGTCATTCTGCAATGCTGCGACCTCAAGGCGCTGGCGGTGCGGTTGGCAAACTACCCAAAAAACGAATGGTGAACAAATGAACAAGCGGCAAACAATACCAAAATCAACGCGATTTGCGGTTTTAAAGCGCGACCGTTTTCGCTGCAAATATTGCGGCATCAGCGCTGAAGAATGCGATGAACCGCTGCAAATTGACCACGTGAAACCGGTTAGCAAAGGCGGGACAAATCACATCACCAACTTGGTGGCCAGTTGTTTTGCGTGCAACAACGGCAAGCGTGACGAGTTGTTGAGCGAGAACGTCGAGCTTGAAGTGCAAAGGAAGGAGTTGGAGCAAATGCAAACCAAGCGCGAACAGCTTGAAATGATGGTTGAATGGCGCGAGGAATCACAAAATTTGCAAAATTCTGAAATTGATTTGGTTGCCCAATATTGGGAGCAAGCCACCTTTGGCGACCCTCACAAATGCTGTGACACAATGCAATTGAAGCATTTAGTAAAGCGCTTTGGAACTAATGCGGTTTGCCAGGGAATGGATGACGTAATTGCAACCTATTTGCGCGACAACACAAGGCAAAAACATGAATACGGTTGGCAAAAACTGAAGCGCGTGATTGAGGTCAACGAGCGCGACAAGGTGGAGCCAGGTTACAAAGCCAAAACAATGGTGAAGGGTTTTATGAGATGGAATGGAATGCTGCCAGATTGGGCGCGCACCATTCATGATAAGATTGTTGAATTTGCAGTTAAGCAACTGGCTTACAATATTGACAATTTAGACGAAGACGCAAAAGCAAGCATTGTTTACTCAGAGTTTGTTGACCGACTGTTAGGCCTTCCAGTTGGCACCGTGCAATCAAGCGCTGATTGTGACGTATCAAATGACCATTGGCTTATCTATAAAGCACTTCAAGACCATGACAGCAAATTGGTGCAGCGTGTTAAACAGCATTACGCCGACAAAAAGCAAAGCAAGGTTAAAATCACAGCATAAGAGCAACCTACGAATGAAAACACAAGACATTAACACAGACACGCCAGCCTACAAAAAAATGGCAAATTGCAAGCACACGTTTGAGCCGGAAAAGCTTTACAGCTTTGCAGACATTGCACGCCTGACTGGCGTATCAGCAATGGGAATTCGGCAGCGTGCTATCTATGACCAATGGCCAACGGTTTCAATTTTTGTCGCCAAAGGCCAGCCCAACGCCCGCATTTTGTTAGCGGTTCTTTTCTCGAATCACTGCAAAAAAAAGCAAAAAAAACACACTAAAAAAATGAATACCATTAGCGAACAAACAAACACACAACGAAAACTTGCACCAAAGGGCACCCATGTCGCGCGCTGCGTGGCATTGGTTGACCTTGGGACTGGCCCAGAGACATGGGAAGGCGAAACCAAAATTCAACGCAAGCTAAACATCACTTGGGA
>BCSF01000581.1_pt1 | contig 13789 bp, 7 predicted proteins | sample 1016431 | NCBI WGS metagenome assembly BCSF01 (sample SAMD00045685;SAMD00045686;SAMD00045687;SAMD00045688;SAMD00045689;SAMD00045690;SAMD00045691;SAMD00045692;SAMD00045684;SAMD00045690;SAMD00045691;SAMD00045692;SAMD00045684;SAMD00045685;SAMD00045686;SAMD00045687;SAMD00045688;SAMD00045689, study...
TATTATCTGGAGTGGTAAAAGCAGTTGATAAATTACCTCCGGCAGTATTTTTAAGCGCAGGAGAAAAAAACGCAGTAAGCGTGGCACTTATGGATTCTATTTGTCTTTCTTCAAAGACAATTAGCTTATTGCTTTTACGAGGTTTATATGCCACTCTAGCGCGGCATCTGTACAGACTACTCACAAGTCATACTATATTGGCTATAGATACTTTAAACCCCCAGAAGGAGAGTCCGACTGGGGGCCAAAGTAATTATTTAATTATTTATCAAACAAGTGATGTAATCTCGGCAAGAGCGGGTGTTGCTCCGGCCGGAATCGTTCCAGCAGCATCAAGTGCAAGGACTACAATATCACCGACAGAGTACGCTGCGCCAGGAACCGTAACTCCGAGAGGATCGGCAGCGGCCGTAACCACTCCGCCAACGACCGAAAGTCCAACGGCAGTATTTGCGTTTCCATCACCACCACCCGAATCTTCGGTGCTAACCAAGAAGAAGGTTGTGAGACCATCGCCGGCATCGGCGTACCCAGATCCGCCATCGAGTAGCGAGATGGTAAGTACTCCGCCTTCTGGAGCCGAACCCTCGACAACTTCAGTTTCGGTCTCGCCAAGAATTCCAGAGATAACTTCGCAAAGATTAAAAGCCGCTACCATGAAGTGGAAGTCTTCTTCGCCTTCAAGACCGACGTAATAGGTTACGTTGACTAACTGATCGTTCAGAGCAGTTTTATCAGCAGCGGGGACTGCGGCCGAGGCTACGAGAGCAAGGACAACTTGCTCAAAACAACCATAAGCGTATCTCTTGGCTTCGAAGCCCATTGACGGACCACAACCAATAAACTTATTTAGAGCAACTAAAGCAGCGGCGGCCTCAGCGGCTTCTGCTTGGACAAGAGGCGCAGCTTGGTACTCACCAAGTAATGTCTGCAGTTTGAGTTTAAATTCAAATTCAATTCCAAGGGTCCTTGACAGACCCTCGTTTAGAATATTAGCCATAGTATTGTCTTATAACAAATCTATCTATCTTTAAACCACACAATAGTTCAAAATAGACTCATTGATGGACGGTTGGATGATTTGATATGGCAAAGTTGTTACGGTGTTAAGATAAGAATTCATATACGCATAATATTGCTTGTGCTCTTCTTCTCTTACAAGGAGCTGATTACGTTTGTAATAGTGCGATGCGTTAGGAAACAACTCGTTGATTTCTTCAATATGCTTAGGCAAACTCCATTCCCACTCTCGTTCGATCATAAATACTTGGATATCAGAGCTAACGGATTGGAAATAAGATTCAGCGGCCACGGCCCATTGCTCAGAGATTACGATATTTCGCCGAAACTTTTCATAAAAACAAACTTCGGAAAATCCTCGGTCGCAAAGAACATAGCGAACCTTATCGAGCTCTAGAGCGTTAATAGGCTCAATGTACTGATCAATGGGGCTATTGTGGTGGGGTTGTGGTCCAGAGAAATGCAACTTTGCAGCAGTGGTTGATCCTGTCAAAAACTCGTAAGAGTTATCGATGAAGGTGGATTTGCCAACTCGATCAGCTCCGAGGATCACAAAGATTTTGGGCTTCATGGGCATATGTAAACTATACTCATTCTATCACAGACCCACGGAGTTTAAAGTAAACAGAGATACTTTGTAATAGTCAATATGGCCGATCCTAACCATAGATGGGGAATTAGATACTCTTCTGATTCTGCAAAAAATTTAGCGTACATACAAACGCAATACACCAACGACAATACTTTTGCAAAACCTGGAGAGTTATTTTTAAACGAGACCCTTCAAGAAATTTATTACGTAGACCATGCAACGGGAGTTGCAAAAATTCTTGGGTCTAAAGATCTAACCCTCTCTGGCACTTTGAACATCCCCTCCGCCCCTCCTACGGCGGCAACCGATCCAGGTACTGCCGGAGATATTACTTGGGATGGGGATTATGTATATATTTGCGTAGCAGATAATACATGGAAACGAGCTGCTTTGGCTGGATGGGTTTAAAGTTTGTATGAACATATACAACCCCCGCTTATGTTCAGTTCGTTTGATTTAGATAAATAAGCAAATTTCCTCCGTGGCATAGAAATGTGCCCGGGGGATTTTTGCTATATGGAGTATTTTATGGCCCGTAAAGTAAAGACAACGCGCAAACAAAAAATTTTTTCAGAAGTTCAATACTCAATGCCACAAATTAGAGAAAATGAAGCAAACAAGATTATAATGCCTCGCAATCCTTCTCAGGTAGATGCATTAAATTATCTCAGAACAAAAACCCTGACCATTCTTACCGGGCCTCCGGGCACAGCCAAGACGCTTCTTTCTACATATGTTGCTTGTGAGATGCTGCAGAAAAGGGCCATTGATAAGATTTACTATGTAAAACCTATCGTAGATGTTGTAGGTGAGCAAGGATTAGGATTTTTGCCGGGTGAAGTCGATGAGAAAACTGCTCCGCATATTGCCCCAGTGAGAGACGCGCTAAGTGTTTTTATGCAAAAAGGAAAAGCAGATTATCTTATCGAAAAGAAAATTATCGAGTTTGTTCCGCTAGAGCATCTCAGAGGGAGAAGTTTGAATAGGTGTTTTATTATCGCAGATGAGATGCAAAACGCCATACCTCATAGCGTGCTGACAATTCTCACAAGGCTGGGTAATGATAGTAAAATTGCCTTACTCGGAGACGTAGTTCAAAGAGACTTGGATAAAAAATTTGGTCGTGATGGGCTTTCGGACGCATCGAGAAGGCTGTCTAAGCTCGGAGATGTCGGCCAGGTTGAGTTTCAATTCAACGAGATAATCCGATCGGGGTTTGTTAGATCTGTGATCAGAGAATATTCCGATCTGTACGCGGCGTAAAGTTTAAAGTAACTATATAATGTAAATATAGTTGCAATACTATGCCTGGTAAATTGCCTGGGGGTAAGGTAAGAATTTCTTCAACTGCCCCCTCTCTTTCGTTGAGTACAAAAATTTCTCCGACTTCGGAGATCAAGTATTTTGGTCTCTTAAGAGAAGAGGCATTAGATGATCTTACGTCAAAACCAGCAGCACTTGAACAGGTACTAGAGGACATCCAAGATCCGGCGGAGAGAAACGCAGAAGGAGTTACAACGGCGTCTGATTTGTCTATCATCGACGGAATTGTTGACTTTGGAATTAAATTCGAAGACCTAGAGATCTTAAAAAACGCGTCTCTAAGAGATGGCACCGGAGCGGCTCTTGTTAGCCCGAGGCAAAGAATTGCGGACAGAATCGCTCAGTTTGAAACATTTAGTGGAAGAGGCACGCCTTTTGTGGGTGCGGGGCCTGTTAAGTTTTTGTATATTGTCCCTAATGAAGGTGATTTGTTACAAGGCACCGTGTCTGTAGTAGCAGGGACCGGTGTTGTAACTGGGACCGATGGTACTGCATTTGATACCGATTTGGCCCCTGGCGATTTTGTAATTATTACTAATGAAGATGGGGTTACGCCATATGAGACAGAGACCGATCCCACAATATACAAAGTTAGCGGGGTTACAGATGCAGAATCAATGGTGCTAGATCCGGCACCAAGCGTTGACATACCTGCTGGTAAAAAACTAAGGAAAAGATATTGCACAAACAATCCGCCTCCGTTTTACACGGAGCCTATCAACCCTACCTCAACTGTTGTAAATTCTCCTGATTATATGACGCAGGGCCCAGAGAACATCAGAAACACCCACAGAGTAGGCTTCACTGTAAATGGCGAATTTATTCCGCTAAAAGAAAATGAGAGCTGGTGGGAGAAAGCCTATAACACAGAATTTAGATCTAGAGATGAGTATGGTGCAGACGAAGCAGATTATGAAAATAGCCCGGCTCTAAGCATCATCAAAGATGGCAATCTTAATTTTAAAGTATTAAGAGCAAACTTACCACAAACAGTTAACTTTGGAATTAGGTATGATGCTTGGCTAAAATTCCCATTTGATTCTTCTAGTACGTTTGCAAAATTTATCGCCCAAGTAAATGGTAAGGTAAGAATAGATTATTTTAAAAAGACTAGCATTGATCCAGCAACCGGCACGGCTATAGGTACGTGGGAGACAGCCCTAGATACAAATAACCCAAATACGTTCTTCACCCAACTATTTAAAGAATCACCAGTAAATAACGAAGAAGGAGTTAGGATCTATAACGTCCAAGGTGGACAAAACTATGCTCCTTTAATCTCTAATCAAAATAACTCTTTAGATCTTTCAGAGACGTACAATGACATCGAAGGAAACCCCGTAAATCTATTTAATGATGATTACGTTCCAGTTATAATTAGATATTGGTTTGGTCAAGACACAGTGGATAATAGCTCATCTCCGATAAGAGATAAGCTTTTAAGTGTCGCAACATTCGAACCTTCTCTTGCCATAGAGATTTTATCTACTAACGCGGCCTCAGGAGATATTTCTACATGGAATAATTATTTTGGGTATGTTAGATTGAGAAAGACTGCCGACCCATCACAATGGGAAGTTGTTTCTCCTGTGGCGGATTATGAAGGAAATCTATCTGAGTTTAATTATAACTTTGAAATTTTAGGATATACTGACATAGGAGTTAGTCTTGCCTCCCCGGTACCCACAGAAAGAAGTTATGCTGGAATAGATAACTCAAAGAATTTATTCTTAGATCCGTCCATAACTGGATTTGTACCTAGTGGAACTTTAACAGCAACAAAAGTTTTTACTGGAGGTTTATATAGCGATACTCTAATAACTGCAGACTTTCCAAGTCTTATTCCGGCAGAAAATGACCAAATAGACGTATTAATTCAAAATAGACCTTTTTCCATTGTTCCTCAACCTACGAACGATGATAGTTTTCCTTACACTAGATCACTCGAGGAGCTATTCCAAGGATACCTCTACAATCCTGACAACCTAGGTAAATATTTTACGGCTGCGGACCTTCTCGAAGGGGCTACAAATTACCTCGAGCCGCGTACCTCAAGGGCGGTTTTTGAAAACAAACCTGAATATTTTAAATATAACGAAGGCAGCCTACCAAAGATTAACGTATACGGACCTGATAGGTATGATGGTTCGTTATTAAATCGTATTACCACCTCGAACACACAAAGAGACTATGACTATAACCACTCGAAGTTATTATTCATAGGCCGACAGGTAAAAGATCAAACAATTCAACCCGTAACCGATCTTAAAAACGATCTTAGATACAAAGCGGAAAACTACAGCTTCTTACTTCTTGAGCAGGATGCCGCGGGGAACGGAGGGGAGATAAAAATTTTTGCAAGACCTGTAAATTCTCTAGCGGCAATTGCTGGAGGAGCAGGGGAAGAACTTGGTGGTAAAGTACTTCATGGTCTTGATAATACGGGGACATTTTCTGATCCAAATAGACAGAACATCACAGACATTACCATAGACTACCTTCCTATAGAAGCGTCTTATGACAACCTAGGAAATACAGAGTCGGTGAGATATGAGTCTTTCTTAGACGGAAACATTTTTTGTTACGCAACAGATCCCGCAACTCCTACAGCCTATGACACCACAGGCGTAATTAGTAGTCTTACACTCGGAGCGGCTAATAGAAACAGAGATAATAAGACCATATTGATTGCTTCTGTTGATGAGAATAATGGCACAGAAAAGTTTTTCTATTCTCTAGTAACAGCTGAGAGAAGATCAGAAGCCGGGACAACAGTAGTAGACGCAGGTGGTGTTCTTCCAGGTAACAATTTATTTACAAATGATGGTGGAAATATTGTAGACAACGAATGTCCTTATTTAGGCGCAACAATAGAGTTTTATGATCAAACATCAGGAGCGTTGATCACTACTAAAACCGTATCGTCTTATGTTGCTGCTGGCCCTGCTGCTGAACAAGTAACTCTTAATGACGCAGCAGATCTTACTGCGGACGGGTCAGTTACATATGACATAATTGTCTATTATAACTATTTTAATGTCCCAAGCGTACCTTCTTCTGTTACTAATTCTATTGGCGGATCCGCAACCTTCCAACCTGCGCAACCATCAACAACGCCGCTTCAAATAAGATTTGTATACAATAGCTCATATGAGTTCCTAAGAGTGGACGGGGGTAAGGGCCTTAATTTTGCAGAAACCTTATTCGTAACACCTGGAGACTCCCCTACTCCTGAATCTCCATTTGGATTAAATACAGAACTCCCTGAGCCTCCGACATCTCTTGTTACTCCTTTTGGTTATGACAATTCTCCTTCCGATCCTAACGATCCAGGTTTGGGGGGTATTTGCTATCCACCTTATTCCACCACTGACGATCTTTTAACCCTTACTGTTAAAGATGACACGGCGCTATATGGCTCTGCGGAAGGCGTTGGCGATGTTTATTTTGGATCTGCGGACGTAGATCCCATAAACCTTGGAGGAAAAAGTTTAAAAGTCAATGATCAATTAATCTTCGATTTTAGTGCGGATCAAAGAGCGCAAATTATCGATGAAAACCCAGCAGCAGCGCTGCCTACTTTCGGTGCAAATGACTACACCCACAAATTAAAAGTAGAGTTAAATCCATTTATCGGAGAAATAACACCATCGCGCACAGGGTTGTTTGCAAGAGGAGACTACACTGGAGTTGCTAATGAAAACATATTTAAAGATGCACTAACCTACTCTAATAACAAGTCTGTTAAAGAGCTATTTTTCTTATTTGCTAAGAAAGCCGAGGGAACAGGGGAGACAGATATCAACCTCCTTACTGCTAACAACCCCGGCTGGTTATGATGCTAATTTATCAGCCTACAAACCTAAATAAAGGAATGGAGTAATAGGTAACTCCTTTTACATCAGTGACAGGAGAAACAACGGGCGGAGTGACCTTTTGGAAATAAAACGCTCCGTCTCTTCCATTTACATTTACTCTTTGAGCAAATTTAGATATAATTGTGTTGTAGGTATAGAAGTCAGATTGCCCAGGAACTATGCTTGCGGCAGAAAGAGAAAGGTCGGGTGATGTACCATTGACATTCGGATTTAAATAACCTGTTCCGTCTTCTGTTTTTTGAGAATAGGCCTTGTCAGTGGTCGAGTAGGCTCTTCTGTAGTTGTCTCCAACTTTTAAAAATATACCAGGGATCCTTACCTTTGGTAAAGGAATAGTTCCAGATGCGTTACTTGCGGTTTCTGCCTGAGTTAATAACTCTATTTTATATTCAAACCCTCCTTCGAAGGTCATTGTTATTACCACTCCGTCAAGTATGGTAGTCGAGTCGGTCGATTCGTAAGTCCAGGTACCTGTGGAATTTACTATAAGTGTTTTTGCAGCGTTACCAAGTACGGGATTGATGGTGTCACCTGCGTTAAATACAGTTGGGTCGGTATTTATTGTAAAACTCTGAAGTGCGTATTCTGATTGTCCTATAAATGTAAAATTATCGACGCTATTTTTTAATCTAAGACCTGTTATGTCATTAGCCCCAAGCGCATAATCTTGATCTCTAATCACCACTCTTTGATAGAAGTTTAAATTTTTTCCGGTAATTTTATTATATTCAAATCCTAAGTTATTATCTTCAGATGTTATAGATGTAGGTTTTTTTGTATTTTGAATTAATAAATACGAGTCGTCTCTTAATCTATTTACTAATGTAGAAAGGTTCGAAATACTCCCGACAATACTGTCTTCCACTCTAAACGTATTATACGATCTTACTGCAATAGGGGACTGAAGATATTTTAACTGGAGGATGTTATCAATGCTAATCGCATCCGATCTAATCACTCTTATTTCTCTGGGGTCTTCAGAAGAGAGCTCTTCAGGGCCTTTGTTATTATCTAAGAATAAATACCTATCAAACTTTGAATCAAATAAATAATACCCAGAATTTGATGCTCCTAACACATCGTAAAAATAGAACTCGGAAACAATAGTTGCTTCTTTTGTAAAATACCTTTCACCTTTTTGTCTCTTTAGAACAAAAGGCGCGCCTGTTTCTTGATCTGTTACGACCCCTTCCACCAACTCTAGCTCTTCTCCGATCACGTAATCAGAACCACCGTCGGTAATTTCTATATTACTTACGATAAATCTAAATGTATAAAATCCTGTAAAGTCTGTTAGATAAGATGGAGCGTCAATTGGTGGGCGGGTTATCTGCCCAGTTTGATCAAGACCACTCGATGCAACAACGATGGGCACTATTGTTGAGGTTTGCCCATTTGCAAAAAATACCTTGATCGATACATCTCTAGTAAGTGTTTGTGTATCTGGAGATAAGTACGCCCAGGTTCCATCGGCGTTAATTGCTAAGGTGTTTGTTGTTCCAAATACCGCAATTGGCGTTCCATCGGCAACGTATGTGGTTGTTTCATCATCAGAAAAACCCCAGGTACTCACGTCTGATAAAGCCAAACGAGTTATGGAGTCGAAGGAAAAAGTTACTCTTGCTTTTGCAGATTCTGACTGAGAAATCCTACCTTTTAAAACAACGTTATCAATTACTTTGTTTGTTAAAAATTCTTGGACCCGAGGCGTAGTACCTACTTTTTCAAAGTAATATCCTTCTCCTTGGGTGATAATACGCGCCTCTGGCACCGAGCCATTTATTGAGTATTTGGGATTGTAAGCACGTTCTGAGGTTACGATGGGAAGAGTAAACGTATCAAAATAAACCTTATCCCCTGTTGAGTAGGTAACATCTTTTGTTAAAAATTTTGTACGGTCTACGGGCTCCCCAGTAAAAGATAAAAACTTTTCAGACCTTACTCCGATAATTTGCGAGGTAGGATCGCTTTCAGCCCCTGAGTTAATAAAAGATTTAATCTGAGAAGATAGAGAAAACAAACCCAGATCATCTTGAACACCAGGAGCGTATAATTTTTGTATAGCTTCGCTCAGATTTAAATTTTTTTCTGATAAATTAGCTTTTCTGCTTAATCCTATTGCCATTTTTTATCTTCGCTCCTGGATAAATACGGGTGGGTTATTAATTAAATATGAAAAGGCGGATTCTTGGGAATGTAGATCCTAGTTGGTTGTATTTGGTTAATAGAGGGTCTGGTGAAGCAGGGATTCCTGGAGAATTAGGAGTTCCTGGTACTTCTGCCGTGCCCTGATCAAATATCTCTGTCTCCTTCCAGTTAATTAAACTTCCAGAGGTAAGGTCGGCCTTTGTGGCACGAAGGTCCACATTTATTGTATTTAAATTGTTTCCAAAATAAGTTGCAACTTCGTATAGATCACTGATGATGTTCCTAATGCTTTGCTTAGATAGCGCATTATAGCTTAGGTTAAAAGTAGATAGATTTGGCTTATTACTTGAAGGAAGGATGCCCGCGGCAGTTAGATTTTGCAAAGTACCAGGTTGATACGTAGTTAATAAGTTTTCAAACAAATTAACAGTTTTCATCTTTCCATTGTTACCAATAAACGTAGGAATGGTTCCGACCAAAGAACAATTTCTTAGATCTAAGGTCTGAAGTGCGGCTACGTTTTCAAAATAATCAGAGATAGTTTGTCCTGCTCGTTTGAAAGATAATGTCGCTCCAGTTAAGTTTAGGTTCGTAGATACGTAGATATATGGGCGGGTCGTGCCGGAAATGTCCCTTGTTTGTTTTACAAAACCGACGTCGACACCAGAAAGGATGACTCTGTCTCCTACTCTAATATAGTTGGTAATACTGTTTTCACCGCCGGCGTCCACCTCTAGAAGGTTAGATACTGTTTGGACCCCTCCTGGCTCATCTCTTGATGTAAATGTCCCAGGCACCGAAGTTATTTCTTCGACTACACCAGCCGGGGCGTTTTCCACTCCGTTAAGCATATTAAATACGTACTTACTTCTTTTTGAAGTATCCGCGTTCCAAGTGCTTCCATATTTTGTTGAAAGAGAATTATTAAATTCAACGTTAGTTAGTCTATTATTTGTACCAGAAATTTTAAAGTTTGGAAGCACTGCTCCGCCTACTCCGAGACCCTGGTTGTAAGCTCTAAGATTTCTTACTCGGTTGTTTTTATCCGTTCCAATACTAGAAAGATCGTAAAATCTGCTTCCCGAGATATAAAGATCTAAAACGTTATTTGTAACGCTCTCATTGGGGAAAGAAGGAAGAACTCCAGAAAAATATCCGTAATCAGTGTTAAAATATTGAAGGTTGGATAGGTATTTAAAATCATCTTCTCTGAATTGAAGATTTGCTTCCGCTGTTCTATTTTTTGAAACTTGATCTCTTATTCCATTAAATGCAATAAAACGTAGTCTATTTTGATCTCCAGGGACATCAGAAACTATTGAAAAATTTCTAGGAAGGATATATTTTCCATTTTCGTATCCTTCCCAAAATCCTTCGCCTAGGAATAAAACGCCAAGATTTTTTGCACCTTGGATTGAAAAAATTCTTCCTCCCCAACCAGAATCAAATCCTCCTATAGAAGTTAAAACTGGAGCTTGTAAAATATCTACAGAATCAGTTGCGCTAGCTGCTAAGCCACTATTATAATTTACTTTAAAGTATTCAGCACCAGGAGTTTTTCCTCTGACACCGCAATAATCTACTGTGATATTTCTTAGCTTTTTCCAGTTAAGCGTTGATCCCTCCGCCACGTTAAGAGCAATGGCGCTTCTTCTGATATTAATTGACTCTAAATTATCTAACCAACCGCTCCATGCAATTGCAACTGAGTCGCTTCCGTTTACATGGGAATACTTATTTGCGCCGTCTTGGACCGCCGTAGGAACTATTTTTCCGCCGAGCATACCGTCATTTGCACAAATACCGCCCGTGATTGTTGTAGAGATATTTATATTTACGTTTCTGTCACAATTCCAAGATTTAAATTTAAACTGGCCTATGAACTCGTTTCTTACATCTTCAAGATCTGCAGAATTGTACTGAAGAGTATTTCCGACATATTTAATACTCCCACCCAAGTTAATTTGAAACTTAATGTTATAAGACATTAGCTCAAGGGTGTTTTTCATTTTAGGCAGCAAACCAAAAGCTTGGTTGGGACTTTCAAGAGCTGGTCTTTCCATGACCAAGTTTCTTAGGCTGGGGAACAGCACAGAAAAATCAGTATTGTGGTGCCTAAAAGAAGTACCAAGGTTTAAATCAGTAAGTGCGCTAAATACTCTGAAACCATTATCTTCGTTTACTACGCAAGGGTCAGTCGCGCCCGTAATTGAATCTTCTCTAGAGAATTTATATTTTTTCGAAGATTTTGTTCCTGAATCTTCGCTATCTGTTACGGTGTCAAACGTCCCGTCGTATGAACTTACTTTGCCAAGGCCATCTGTTTGATCAGTGGTATTAGTAGACGATCTGTATCCAGAATAAGATAATACTTGAGTTGCAGTAATTGCAGGGACATTCTGATTTACACTTCCTACGATCCCGCTAGATGAAAAATCTTGGTAATCAAAATAACTAATAATCCCTTGGTTCCAAAAACCATTGCCCTGAAGACTTAGCTTTTGTAGAGTTAAATAGTTTACCTTTAACCAAGTAGGCAACGTAGTAAACTCATTACTCGCTAACTCTAGCTCTCTTAGGTTGTTAAATCCAACCAGCCCAAGATCTCTTCCCTCGTCTTCTTTAATCCCGAGTCCGTTCAACTTTAGTATCTCAATCAGACTAGGAGAGCAATAAATATATAGCAGACATTCTACGCCGTTTCCAATTGTCCCGTTTAAATTAAAACTCTGGGAAACTGTTGAGCTGTTTCTAGAGTTATTAAATACTTCTGCTACAACGGACTGCAAATCAGACTTTCTTTTGATCTCATACCCAAAATAATAATCATTTGCAATCAAACTCCCTGGGCCAAGTTCAAAGGACCCGGTCCCTGTGACTTTTATCGGAACAATAAACGGAGAGTTTTTGGTTGCAAATGACTCTAATAAAGTTACAGGAGGAGCGAGCACGTTTCCTGTGCGCATATATGTTGGGATTTTAATCAGAGCAGAAGGCGACTCTGTGATAAAAGACTTTTCTACAAATAACTTTTTATCTAACTTTAACGTGTTAATATGCGATCTTCTTCTGACTCTGAGCAATCCAGGGTAACTTGCCTCGGTGTATTTTGACGTGTCGGGATCTGTTTGAGAGTTTAAAAGGCTTTGTCTAGATACAGAAATATTAGTTGTTCTTATTTGGCCATCTCTGTCTATGAAATCATACTCAACATTCTTTGCCGCGATACCTCCATGGAGGACAATTATGTTGTCTGAGTAGATACTCGAAGCAAATGATTGCTTACCAGGCTCACCAACCGGGTCTCCAATCTTTACCTTTGTGCTAAGATCAAAAGAAACTTGGCTATCTTGAGAATCAAATAAACCTAAAGAGTTAATAACGGGCTTATCTAACCCGCCAATTAACCTGATATCTTCTTGTTGAATTCCTTGAGTGCTAAGCCCGTAGATCTGATCAAGACCTTCTGGATTTAATAACAAGTTAATAAGAGCTTTTCTCTGATCTGACTCAAAGATCTCGCTAAGATTAAACTGATCCGAAAGACCAATAGGCGCCCTCGTTGCTTTTAAAAAACTAAAGAAATTAGTAGATTCTATGGCCATAGGTTTATTATTGCTCTTTGTAATTTAAAGTAACGGAAATTCTGCCTTGGAGGGCCGGATTAAGATCGATGTCTCTTGCGACTATGAAGAACGCCTTATTTCCCCAGAAATTTGCTCCTATTGATTCTTTACCAACACCAAAAATATCTTTTAGGTCTATTTCTGTTGGTGTGTTTGCAGAGAGATAATAAGAACCAACGGGATCTCCAGAGTCTTTAAACTTAAGTGAACGTAGTGGATAGTCTCCGGTTGAAGAGAATCCTGCTCCGGCTAATGTGTTCCTACTGATAAAACTTGTGCATTTCTTTGAGTTATCATTAGGAGTTGATGTAGATACATCGTAATAAGAGTAGTTCAAAGTACCCTTTAGAATATCTGGTTCAGAAAAAATTCCTACTTGTTTTTCTGCAGCAAAGTCTGGATTAGTTGCCGCGCCTGAATGAGTATCTACAGTTTCTGTTTCGCTTGTGTTTAATGTACAGCCATGCGGGGTAAAAGGAACTTGGACAATTCCGTTACTTGTATTTTTTCCGATTACAACTGAACCAAGCTCTGCCCCTTCTTTAAATCTTAAGAAGAACCTGAGAGGGAAAGGAACTGCGCCAACTACTTTTCTAGAGAGTAACCCGGCGGTTTTTGATACAAGAGTTGTTCTGTATACTGAGATAGCTCTATATTTAAATAAAACTTCGGTCTCATTTCCAAAAGGAGTACCGGGGGCAATAACAGTAATGGGCAATCTAAACTCTCTTAAGTTTGTATTAGGAACTTCAAATATTTCTTGGGCGTCTTGCACCTCTACAAGGATCTCGGCTCCAGTATTTATATCTTCTACAAATATTGTTTGACCTACAACTTGTAAATCCTGTTCCCAAGAGCTAGATTTTGATAAGAATAATTGTCCATTACTATTTACAAATGTACCCTCCTCTCTTACCTGTCCTGCATTGCAATAAAGCGCTCTGCATCTTCCACCATCTTGACCAGGAACACCTGGTAGCCGGGTATCTATAACACCTAAAGTTTCATTAGAACTATTAAAGAATACTTCTCCGTTTTCAAAGCCACTTGCGCTGATACTTACTCTACCCTGCTGGTTTAAAATAATAGTATTTGACTCAAGAGACTGATCTGAAACATCAATTGGTAATCCTTCGTAGTATCTGAATTGATCAGAATTTGGAATTTGTTTATCTTCCACGTACCAATCGCCACTACCATTT
>BCSF01000582.1_pt1 | contig 13771 bp, 32 predicted proteins | sample 1016431 | NCBI WGS metagenome assembly BCSF01 (sample SAMD00045685;SAMD00045686;SAMD00045687;SAMD00045688;SAMD00045689;SAMD00045690;SAMD00045691;SAMD00045692;SAMD00045684;SAMD00045690;SAMD00045691;SAMD00045692;SAMD00045684;SAMD00045685;SAMD00045686;SAMD00045687;SAMD00045688;SAMD00045689, study...
ACTCTTGTCCACCAAGTAAACTTCGAAAATATTAACCCATTCACTTCTAAAGCTCTACCAGGTGTGGTTGAAACATTCACTCGATTGTTCAAAGAAGGACACCACATTGTTCTAACAACTGCACGACCTGAGTATCTAAGAGAAACAACCATTCAGGAGATGGATTTGTTAGGAATCCCATTCCACCAATTGGTGATGGGTATCGGACGAGCAGAGCGAGTTCTTATCAACAACAAAAGTTTGAAAGACCCGAATGAGGTTCGTGCTACTGCAATTGAGGTTGAAAAGAATGGTGGTATAGAAGGTTACGAACTATAATGAAAACAATTGTAGTACATACACCAAAACGGTGTAGGAAGCCCAAAATGGATATATTCGATGACCACATTGATAAAGTTAACAATGCACGTTCAAAGAAATACCTACCCGAAGATACAAACATCCATGCAATGGGTATGGGGGGTGATGGTCTGATTGCATACTATAACGAAAAGTTCTTTGGTATCAAACGTAAGGCGGTATCGGAAAAAGTGGTGAGTGTAAAAAATACACGTACCACTAAGAAAAAAGTTAATAAATCTGAATTGAAGAAAGCCATAAAGAAACAAAAAGATTTCCTAAACGGAAAAACTGAAAAAAACTTTTGGTAATCTCAAAAATTATGTGTATATTTGTATTATGAGTTTAACTAAAAAGTGGATAGAAGAAGAGAAATTAAAGGGTAATGATGTACTTCATCCTGAGAATCAACAATCGGATGATGAGTACCAATATGAAGAATGGTGTTATTATTCAGGAATGCCATCACCAAAAGCATACGCAGCTAGCGGAGATGAGAAAGAAGATAAAGAATGAGAGAATTGATTATGGGTATGGGCCTAATATTTGTAGGCCAGATGTTAATTTGGTATCAAACCAATGGACAATTTGTATGGAAGTGGTTTAAAGATAACCCACTACTACTTGCCATTGGCTTTGGTACTATAATCTCATATTTACTAATTTGGGGTACTCGTTATACGGTATCCTACTTTGATGGATTACTATGGCCAGGTAGATTTATTGCGTTTGGAATGGGTATTATTTCATTTACATTTCTAACATGGGGGTATATGGGTGAGGGTATCACCACAAAAACATTCGTATCTCTAATATTAGCAGTATCATTAGTTTGTATTCAGATATTATGGAAATAGAAAAAATCAGAAATATAAGAGAACGGACTCTTAATCAACAAATCCATATTGTTAATCATATTTGGGATATTATATGGCAGAGTGGTGATACAAAAGGTATCCCACAATGGCGGGATAGAAATAGATTACACAAATTAGATGTGAAATTAAAAAAAGAATCATATTTATTAACGTACAAAGACTTCCAATTTTTGGATAGTATGTACCAAAAGTATATAAAAATATAAGTTATATGAAAATGAAAGAAGTTATAAACATAATCACAGGTGCCTTTTTAGGTATATCCCTTGCAATCACAATGGCATTCGTAGCATCTCTGATTTTCTCAATACCTGTATGGGTGATTTGGAATTTCGTAGTAGTAGATGCATTCAATACACCCCATCTATCATTTTTTGATACATTATGGGTTATGGTAATGATTAGACTCATCATACCATCTGAAACTAAAACCAAAGAAAGTAAGTAAGATGAAGAAGGGTGATATCATGCCAAATGGGTTTGTGTTAGGTAAGGGGAGAACTCCATTGAATCTTACCGAAGCACAACTTCGTTATGCTATGAAGAACTCTAAGTCTAATAGTGGTGCTGCAAGATTCTTAAATGTATCTCTTACTACATACGAAAAGTATGCACGTAGGTACATTGATGAAGAAAGTGGAAAAGATTTATGGGATTTACAAAAGAACAAACGAGGTAAGGGTGTAAAGAAACCATATAATGTTACAAAAGGTAAATACGCACTCAAAGATATTTTAGAGGGTAAGTACCCAAAGTATTCAGTACATCAACTGAAGAATAGATTGATAAACAATGCAGATAAAGTTGATTTTAAAACGTGTTGTCATAATTGTGGGTATGAAGAGAAACGAATTACTGATGACAAGATACCATTGATATTAGACCATATCGATGATAATTGGACAAATCATATAAAAGAAAATCTGAGATTTTTATGTTACAATTGTTTTCACAATTTAAAAGGGAATATCAGAGGTGGGCAACCACAGTGGCGAGTAGAGCAAGTACAAAAAGCAAAAGAAACTATAAAAAGTAAAAACAACAAAAAAGAGGAATAAGTTATGGGAAAAGAAATCTTTCACGGAAAAGAGAGTAGAGAAAAACTTCTAAATGGAGTTAATCAATTGGCAGATGCCGTTAAAGTTACATTGGGCCCAAGAGGTAGAAATGTAATTATTGAAAAAGAAGGTGCACCACATATTACAAAGGATGGTGTAACAGTAGCAAAATCTATCGAGTTCTCAGATTCATCAATGAATTTGGGTGCACAGATTATCAAAGAAGCATCACAACAAACTGCTGATAATGCTGGTGATGGTACAACAACCTCAACTGTATTGGCTCAACACATCTTCAACGAAGGTATGAAAGCAGTTGAAAGTGGGGCAAATCCTATCGAATTGTATAGAGGTATGCAGATTGCAGTAAAAGATATCGTAGATTCTTTGGTAAAGAATGTATCGTTAAGTGTAAAAACTAATGATGCAATTAAAAACATTGCAACTATCTCAGCAAATGGTGATGAGGAAATCGGTGGTATTATTGCAGAAGCAATCCACCAGGTTGGTAACGATGGTGTAGTTACCGTTGAGGAAGGTAACAATAATGAAACCACATTAGAGATTGTTGAAGGATTGGAGTTTGATAAGGGGTATCTATCTCACTTCTTTATGAACAATCAATCAAAATTGGCATCAATCCTAAATGAACCAAAAATCTTATTGTTTGATGGTTCAATTAACAATATGGATGATATCATTGGTATTTTAGAAAACGCATCAATGAGTAATACCCCAATTGTAATCATAGCTCACGATGTACAGGGTGATGCATTAGCATCTATGGTAGTAAACGCTGCAAGAGGTACACTCAAATGTTTGGCTGTAAAAGCACCTGGTTTTGGTGGAGAACGTACTGAGATTATGAAAGATATGGCTGCATTGACTGGTGCAACTTTAATTACATCTGAAATGGGGTTAACATTAGAAGATGTTACTGAAGAACATTTTGGTACAGCAGATAAGGTTGTATCTGATAAAACTAAAACTGCTATCATTGGTGGGCATGGTGAAGATGAAGATATTGAAACTCGTATAACCATTATCAAAGCAGAGAAAGAGAAATCTGAATCTGATTTTGAAAAGGATAAACTACAAACCCGTCTATCAAAACTATCAGGTGGTGTTGCAGTTATTAAGGTAGGTGCTGAATCTGAAGTAGAGTTGAAAGAGAAGAAAGATAGAGTTGATGATGCTATTCTATCAACCAAAGCAGCATTGGAAGAGGGTATTGTACCAGGTGGTGGAGTTGCACTAATCCATTCTCGTAATATTGTTAAAGAACGACAAGGTGGATTATCAGATGATAGAAATAAAGGTATCGATATTATTGAATCGGCATGTGAATCACCATTCAGAGCAATTGTTCAGAATGCAGGGTTATCATCAGATTCACTATTAGATAGATTAAACAATTCACCAGAACTAACTTCAGAAGTTGGTTATAATGTAGTAACTGAAGAATTTTGTGATTTGATTGAGGTGGGTGTGGTTGACCCTACAAAAGTAACGAGAACAGCGATTGAAAAAGCAGTTTCTGTGGCGGGAACACTACTTACTACTGAATGTATGGTAGTAATGGAGCCCGAAAACACTAATGAAAAATCTTAAAAAGTTAATATATCAATATAAGTTCCTCAAACTTGAGTTGGATGATAAGAAGGAAGAGCACTCAGACCTATCAGTAGAGTTTGAGTCTCTTTTTTCTGATATCATTCCACAAAAAGAATTTAATGAAGAAGAGATTGTTAAAGAAGCTTTAGATAAAGAAAACGTAGAAAAAAAACCAAAAGAAGAGGTTTCTGATAAAGTAAAAAAGATTTACAAGGATGTTGCTAAAAAATTACATCCTGATAAAGGTGGTGATGATGAAACTTTTAAGGAGTTGAATGATAGGTATAACGCAAATGATTTGTTGGGTGTAGTTGAATTAGCAGCTGAGAACAATATTGATTTTGATATATCAGAAGAAGATGAACAACACTTGATTGAAACAATCACTCAGATGAATCAGAAAATAGAACATTATAAAACAACATTAGCATATGTTTGGAAATATGGTAATCAGATGCAACGATACAATGTATTAAAAACATTATCATCTCATTTGGGAAAATCTATTGATATTGAATCATTAAGTGATGAAATTAAATCAATGTTAAAATAAATTTGGATATTTAAAAAATATGTTGTATATTTGTATTAAACAAAATTAAAAAAAATGGAAACAATTAACAAATTTGGAAAAAAGGTTCGTTACTCTATTGATGGGGTAAAGGGGTCGTGGCTGGTTGTAGAAGATGGTGGTTTTCAATGGGTTCACGCCACTAAAAAGGATATGAAAATTCCAAAAATAAAAACAAACCCACTTTTATGTAATCGTAGAGGTATGTGGGATTTATTAGTTCATTTCGGAATACACTCAGAGCTAAAAGAAGTTTACCGAAAAGAATTGAATGAATCCGCTTAGAGATACGATTTTTGATAACGATATACCAGTTAAACAATCTCATTTCTTTGAATATTCAAATATAATGATACCATTTAACTTTAATACTAAACTTACCCTATTTATATGGGAGAAGTTATACGAAGAGTATAGTAATAATGAAAGTAGTTTGCGGAATACTGATATGGAATGATAAAGTTCTAATTGGTAAGAGATTAAGTAGTAACACAATTTATCCTAGTAAATGGGAATTCCCTGGTGGGAAAGTAGAAGAAGGTGAAACTATTGATGAAGCTCTTATTAGAGAGTTCAAAGAAGAATTGGATATAGATGTACATCCATTTCACGAATTTAGAACATTATCAGATGGTGATTTAGAGTTTACTCCGATGCCTGTGAAACTTAGAGGTGGTAAAGCAAAACTACTTGAACATGAGGAAATAAAGTTCGTTGATAAGAAGGAATTCTTTGAAATGAATTTAACACCACTAAGTAAAGAAGCAGGTAGAATCTTATTTGATTCATATAGTATATTTTTAAAGAAGGAGTAAAAAAATGTTTAAGAAGTTCGCTAAAAAGTTTTCCAATTGGAAAGGTGAAGAAAAGAAAGTTGAAAAATTAGAAAAAAAAGAATTAGATAAACTCGTCAATGAGTTGGAAGATTTAAGTGGTACTTGGTATGAGAACGCAAGTTCAGTATTTGTATCTCAGAAAGAATTAGAATCAGAACTATTCAATCCGATGGAACGAGATAATATATCCGAATTAAAATGAAGGTACAAAACATAATAATTGAAGATGATAAAATCATCATCGTAAACTCAGAAGGTGGACAACACCACATTTATAATAATGAAGTTAGGGGTGCTCATAAAACATGGGCTGATAACATCAAAGCATGTGCTACATCTCTAATGAATGATTATAAAGAAAAAGACAATTTCGAATTGCAAGATTGGCAAAACACATTGTTGGATGGTTTAGATGGTTTAGATGGATTCGATGGGTTTACAGATGAATTATTTGAAAACTAATTTAAAAAGAAATATTTACATATTTATATACAAACTAAAGTATTAGATTAGGAAAAAAAATGGCAGTACAATTAGACGTTAACGAAATACAACTTTCTGAATACCAGGCAAGTGTATTCTTAGAAGCAGAAAATATACTAAGAAACGATGGTTACTTAGGTGAAGATTTATTTGAAGATACATATGTTCTTCAAAAAGCAATGGTTGAATATCTTGTTATGAATGTACCACTAAATGGGAGTACAGCAGATATACAATCAACAGCAAGAGAAGTTTACAATGAAGTATTAGATATAACACCTATTACACCAGATGCACCAGCACCTGTTTCAACTGTTAGACCAGGTTCACCTCGTAGAAGTGGAACTAGAGGCCGACTAAGAAATGGAGTAGGGCCAGCACCAGTTAAGATTGGAAACCCAAGAAGTTTGGCACCCCAATCTGGCACTACGTTAGGTAATAATATAGTAGGTGGCAATAATACTTCGACTGATAATAGTAATAATATTAATGGTGGAATGAATTCTGCGACATAGTAATTACTAAATAAACTTGGATAATTGAAAAATTATTCGTATATTTGTATAAATAAAAAGTTATGAATTTTTTGAAGAAGTTATGGACAACTTCCAATAAGGAAGTGAAAGAAGTGCAGCCGGAAGATGTACCATCAGAATCAAATTCTGAAGTTAAAATCCCTAAAATTATCCATCAAATATGGATTGGTGATGACCCAATGCCAGAACATTGTGTTGAATTCACTCAACAAATGCAAGAACTTAATCCTGATTATGAATATCATTTATGGGGTAATGAGATATTTGATGAAGTTTACAAAGATGATGTATTTCTAAAATGGTATAGAACCGACCCAAAAATATACAAATGGGCGTTTATAGCAGATAGAATACGATTACTATTACTTAGAGATTATGGTGGTATCTATTGTGATGTAGATGCAAAGCCAATACAATCATTTGATGTGATTCTAAGTAAACTCGGACCAGAACATACCTTTTTCTCAGGTATGAAACCATCTCAACAAAATAACACATTAGTAGATTGTACTGTGTATGGTTCGGCACCTAATTCTCGTATCATCAACCTTTGTTTGGATACATACACAAATATTGAGTGGGCAAATGGGTGTAGAATGTTCTCAGATAAAATTATCGCAGAATGTGATACGGATGTTTTACTATTGAACTACAAATACTTTTACGATAGTAAAATCACCGATGATACAATTGTATTGCATGATTTAGAAGATACCCGATTGATTAGTTGGGCATTTGATGATACTGATAAAGACCCTAAAAATTGGTAGATGGATTCAGTTAAAAAGTATTTTGAAATATATGGTAATGATGAGTCTTTAGATTCTAAAGACTTTGGTAAGTTGTTAGAGATGAAACTAAAAGAAATTAATGAGCTTGAAAAAGAACCAATCATTAAACGTATATTAGACTGGTATCCAAATGACCAATTCATAAAAGCAGATGGGTTGGATGATGCAATCATTGGTGTAGATGAGAATGATTTAAGGTTGATATACTCACAATCAAAAGTGATGAAAATTCTTATTGATAGAGATGGTATGGATGTAGAAGAAGCACACGAATACTTTATGTACAATATACATCAGGCATACGTTGGTGAAGGTACACCAATTTGGTGTATGGATGAATACTAAAATATATGAAAGTAGACTTACATGGTATAAGACATAGTGAGGTTGAAAAGGTATTAGAAGATAATTTCTTAGTTAGAGAGAATAGAGATGGTTGGGAAATTATAACAGGCCAATCACCTATAATGAAAGATATAGTAACTATCTTCTTAGAACAAAATGGATACCAATGGTATTTACCCAGTTGGCATAGGGGAATAATTATCGTAATAGATTAAAATGAATAAAAAACAAGCAAAAAACGTATATAATGGTTTACTCATAGTAATCATTACATTTATAGTAGTAAATGCAATCATCAACATAGCTTTAGAAACTGCCGATATATTGAAGGACGTACCACATATAATGGATACTCCATCTGATGATTCTTATTCACTCAACGATTCTCTATACAAAACCTCATTAAATGATAGTATTTAAAGCAACAACAATGGAAGAACTTATGGTTGAGGTAAGGGAACGGGAAATAGAGATAGGAGTAGAATCAGTAATCTCAACTCTTATAGGATTGGAGACGGGTGTAGATGTGGTAAGGTTGGATATGGAACTAACTGATGAATTAAAAGAAGAATTTGAGTTCTCATTAGAAGTATACACCAAAGATTATCAAAACACATTTGAAAAGAACAAAGATAAGCTCATAAAAGCAGAAGAGTATGAGTTACTCACAGAAGTTCAAAAACACATTGGTTAAACTGAGTTAGAAACAAATTATGTTAAAAAAAGAATGGGCATGGATGTATTTCAATGATGAATGGAATAAAGAGCCAGATGATGATGATACTGCATATGAGGATGGTGTTGATGAAAGACCAGAGCCAACGAAAACAGAATATAATGATGATGAATATGATTACTAAATGTCAGAAATAATGAGTAAAGAAAAACGAACAAAAGAGATAATCTCTAATTTAGAAGGTATAATCGAAAGAGGTGGCAATCAGAATACAATTGATGAGCTAAAGGTGGTATTAGAAAAAATAAAGAATGGAACGCATGTTGTGAAGAAACGACCAGGTCGTAAACCATCAAAAAAAGTGAAGTAAAACTAAATAAGCTAACTAATGATAGAAACACCAGATATAGGGGTAATAGCAGGAAACTTTGATATAATACATCCAGGATACATTGAACTATTCAAAGAAGTAAATAACAATTGTAATAAGCAAGTTATACTATTACATGATGACCCATCAATAGAAAGACCAGAGAAGTTAAAACCAATCCTTACAATAGAAGAAAGAAAAGAGATTCTAAAACACTTCTTCAATCAACCAACATTCCTAAGTTATAATACAGAGAGTGAACTGTTAATCTTACTCAGAGCAGTTAATCCAGATATAAGATTCTTAGGAGATGATTATGTAGATAAGGATTATACAGGTAAAGAGTTATCCATACCAATCCATTGGGTAAATCGTTCGCATGGGTGGAGTACCACAGAATTCAAACAGAAGATAGCAATACCATTTGTTGTCGGAATATCTAATATAGTATGAAGTATATAAAACTATTAGTATTCCTTATCAAAGAACGATACACCAAATGGAAGAAGAACCGACGGGACTCTATTTGGAAATTATAACTAAAAAAAGTGAGTTAGAATAAAATAAGCTAAATAATAATACAATGTTTTGGGAAGGTAATGATATAGAAACATATAAACTATATCAATCATTGAGAGATAAAAATGATTACGCAGGATTAGCAAAATTAATTCCATCTATAATCAGAGAATATCCTGATATGGTTAAGTATATAGTTAATCGTATAGATAGTTGTTTTGGAGAGCATAGAGTATATGTAGTAGATACTAACAAAGGAATCAAAATTGGATATACAAAGAATACAATTCAACAACGATTTGGTGAAAAACGATATCAAAACTCAGAAGAATTTAAAATTAATGAAATCCTAAGAGAAGATACATTCCCAGCAAAAGGAGCAGTAGAATTCGAATCTAAACTCAAATCACTATTACACCAATATCAGATTGAAAGTGATATGATAATGCCAGGTAAAGGTGAGATATATTCAAAAGATTCATTGGATACCATTCTAAGAGAATATGATAAGTGGAAGAATAAGTATATAGAAATAATTGGATTGAAATCACCAAACTAAAAAAAAGTGAGGTAGAATAAAATAAGCTAAATGCTAAAAAGAATACCCTATATAGTAATAACAATAACCTTAATCATTATATACTCTATATACTACTCTATAAAGAGAAAGAGAAAACAATAGAAACCTCATCCCCACTCAGTTCACCGCAGGATTCACTCCGAAGGTGTGTAGAGAGAAAATTCCTGGCGGAATCTCCTTATCCCCATATCCCAACAACTACCCAACAACAGAATCATAGATTCTCATATGAATCATAGATTCTCATATGAATCATAGATTCACTAAACCCAATTAAGCCAGTCTTAATCGACTGGCTTTTTTTATGCTTAAAAGGAACGAATATCCTATCTCTATCTAAAACCGCTAAAAATACTCCACTTTTCCAATAATCTCTCCGAGATTCTTCTAAGAAATGGGTAAAAATACCCACTTTCTACCACATTTCACCACTTTCCATAAAACTTATAGACTATCAATCCATTTCAAAAGAGTATTTCCTAATAATGGGGAATCCCACCCCACCCCATAAAAGAGGTAAATCCTTTCCAGCTATACCCATTTATCCCAATTATATAAAACTCTCAGTAGGGGGAATATAGGGATGTAAAAAGGGCTGGAAATGGGAGAGACACTTACGAACTTTTTGCGAGAAAACAAAATTTTGCCCTAGAAAGTTATCAACACTCGCTGAAACCCAAAAAGTTATTAACAATTTTGCCCACCATTTCCCACTCAGAACCTGACATATTGTCATGCCCAAACGGCTGGAAAAAGTTATCAACAATGGGGTGTTAATAACTTTATGGCTTAAAATTTGGCAGTCTCAATTATTTTTCGTATCTTAGTGGGGGGGTTATATATAAAAAAAAGTGGAGTTATCAACAATGCACTGTGGATAAGTCCTTCGTAAATAGGTAACACTCCAGAACCCTAGTGTTTATGGTGCTTTGCACGGGTCCGAATCCCTGTCTCCCAGGCATTGGACCGAATGATTTTCCATTATTGGGTATCTGACAATAGTTACAATTGTAACCATCTTTATATAATTGGGATAGGGTGTTACATTTGTAACGCAGTGAGTTACCCATTTATGGGGGTGTTGATAAGATGTGGAAAGATTTAACAATTATTTAACATTAAAGGCTTGTTTATATGGAATGGATTCCGTATCTTTACATAGTAAAGGGAGTTAATTAAATGATGAGAATTATGAGAGAAATAAATAACAGTGAATTGGTGATTGTAGGTAACAGAGATATGATGTTAGTAGATATCCTTTCACAATACGCAAGTGGTAAGTTCAGAAGTATAGTTAAAACTAAATTAGGTATGACCTGTGTAGATAGTAGGGATTTTGATAATCCTCGTATGATGGAGAACCCTGAGTGTTGTATTAGTGGGTATCATACCAATGTTCTTCAAACAGTTCAATTTTGTCCTGATGGTACTGATACTTGGTTGACTATCTTCAGTAGAACAGGTAAGAAGGTTAAGTTGATTGATGAGAGTATATTGGTTAACCTTACGGTTGGTACTATTAATAGTATGTACTATAACACCAATCTGTATGACCACCACCAATATAAAGCGGTTAACTCAAAGAGTTGGGCATCAATGGCTTACAAAATGAATGAAGAGGTTGAGGTTGCATGTTAATAACTTGTTGATAAGTTTAACAATTATTTAACATTGAAAGCTTGTTTATTCCAGTAATAAGTGGTATCTTTACTATGTAGTAAAGAGGGAGTGATTAAGACTCCGATTTGAAATAGTAAAAATTGAAAGAATATATGATTAAGAATTACAAAAATTATCAATGTGAACTGAGTGGTTCAGTAGTGTACATCAGAAAGAATGATGAGTTAATTAAAGCGATTGAGGTTAATCCCTTAGAGGCATTAGAGAAATACCAATCCCTATGTGAGCAAGTTCAGAAGGTTTCATTGGGATAAATAAAAAGTGAAGTAAATAATAAATAGCTAAATAAGTAGTATATGGCAAAGAGAGAGTATAGTAATGGGTATTACCCAAAGATAGAGTATTGGACTTCCAAACTAATGGAAGCAGTTAATAGTGGTAACCTTAGAATGATAGATAGTTGTCATAGGAAGTTGGATTACTTCATCCAAAGACAATGGGATAAGGAAGTAGTCGTTAAAGAATTCTAAAAGAAGTTATATAGCCCGAACACCCCACTCATAAGCCTTTATAGGAAATGAAAGATACTCGAGCAGAGGGGGTGGGGGGCATTAACGTGTAAACGCCAGAGTATCAACACGTTACACCCACGCTTAATCAATTTTCATGCGGAGCCTGGTTTTTCTCTCGTATAGAAACCGGTCTGATAGCTTGTGTGGTACACAAAGGTAATATAATATTAGTAAAGACTTAACAATTACTTAACATTAGATGTTTGGATATTCCAACTTTTTGTGTTATATTAGTACTGTAATAATGAGAGATATGAGATATAATAACAAAAAGATGAAAAACACAATTCTTCCAAATGTAGAAGATGCGTTATATGAAGTAAACATTAGAGCATGGAAATTCTTCAGAAAAGAAGAGATATCTACTTTAGATGAGTTAGCTAATTGGTATAACAATACTGATAAAGCCAATACACCTAAAGGTATGGGTTTGAAAACGTATAGAGAGATTGAGGATATTTTAATTCTTAATAACAAGATTCAGAAACCGATTCCAAATCCATTGGGTAGTAAGACACCAAAGTACTTCTATCAGATAGTAGATGGTGGTGGTGTTCCTGTTAATGGTGTTATTTACAAACAAAAGTTAGAAACCAAAGAACCGATAGAAAACCTAAAGGAGAATTATGGGGAATGGTTTGAAGCAAAACGATTAATTTTAGAATAAGTGATATGAATGAAATTATATACATAGATGGGGTTGGGTATAAAGTTATTACCCAAAACCGAATTAATTCAGATGGTGTTAATGAACCATATGATATTTACGAACCTTTAGATTAAGAGAAATGAGTAGAGATAAACAATACGAAGATTCAGCTAAATTAGCTGGGTATGCAATGTTAGGTGGTATCCTAACCTTAGTTGGATTAGTAATTTATAATGTGATTGTATATGGGATTGGTTAAGAAGATAAAATCAAAGTTACTCACTAAACTCTTTGTAGAGTGGGTAAAGGAATGTAAGGATATAGAAGCCTTACAATTTTCTAAGGAACTGATATCCAATAGGATGGATGTGGTTGATAACCGAACTAGGGTAATTGGATTTAGAGCAAGTGTGTAACCTATGGTATTAAGTGAACATCAATGGAATAGTTTGGGTAGAATGCTTGGTGGTGAAGAGAGTTACACTAATTCTCTTTCAGGCCACTCCTACATAACCCTTAGTAGGAAATCCGATATTCAGGACTCTTATCTACTTACCTATAATAATAATATAGAAGTAGAGATGCATAGGAATACAGATGTATCTAATTATGATGTATCTTATCTGCATACTCTATGGAATCTATGGGTTAAGGATACTCAGTTGAACTCTTTGTAACTCTATCTGTTTTTATATTACCTCACCCCAAAGACTTAACATAAACTTAACATTCAGAGTTTGGTAGAGTGGAAAGAGTTTCGTATATTAGTATAGTAAGATTAAGAGATATGAACATAGAATATAAAATTTCCGAAATCGAAAATCCCATCACTAAGGATGAGTTGAAGGTCTTAAAGAAGTTCTTAGGTGAATTCACCTTAAAGACTAACGCTGGGATAGATATCCATAGTTCCGAAGTTGAGGATGGTAAATGGAATGGTATAACACTTAAAAGATTATGATGATTGATTTAAATAAAGAAATGGCTTGGGTAACCTTTATGGCCGATGGTTGGCAAACTATCTGGCACCCTATAACCGATGTGAGTGGTAACCAATTAGAATGGAGTGATTCGAATAAGATTATGAACCACTGCCGTGCTCAATTCAATACGGAGGATTGGGTTACCTTTGGTATCGCTCCTACTTCTCAAATGATATTGGAGAACGCAGTAAGGGATAACCTTTAAAGGAATGTAAATTTCTTTTTAAAAACACACCTCAAAATCGGTGGGAAGATGTTTAACACTTTTCAACGATTGGAGCTAGAATTATAAAATATAAAATGAAAAACGTAATATTTGATTTAGATGGTACTCTTGCCCTTATCGATCTG
>BCSF01000583.1_pt1 | contig 13742 bp, 22 predicted proteins | sample 1016431 | NCBI WGS metagenome assembly BCSF01 (sample SAMD00045685;SAMD00045686;SAMD00045687;SAMD00045688;SAMD00045689;SAMD00045690;SAMD00045691;SAMD00045692;SAMD00045684;SAMD00045690;SAMD00045691;SAMD00045692;SAMD00045684;SAMD00045685;SAMD00045686;SAMD00045687;SAMD00045688;SAMD00045689, study...
AACCTGCCCATATCACATGCATAATTTAACAATTTCTTCAACACTTTCTTGATATCAACACATTGTTGACACTTTTGGAATAGTAACTATTATAGCTAATAGATACTAAACAAAAGAACCTATGGATCAACACACCTATGATAACTGGGTGAAGATCAAGGCTGTCTTCGAAGAGTCCGGTAATACGGACAATATGTTCTATAAGAGAGCATGTGTTATTGTAGAAACACGAAGAGACCCTTTAGCAAAAATGCTTGGCGATGAATAATGAAGACCGACTGATATCCCAAAAAGAATGTCAGGAGATGATTGATGCAGCAATACGACGACACAACCGTAATGCTTCTATCATTAGTATGTGCGTCGGTTGGGTGGTTCTTGCTTTATTTGCTGAAGGACTACTAAGGCTTGTCGGAGCCATACCACCTGTGCTACCATGGTTAAGTATTAGTCTTAAATAATGACAGTGCCATTCTTCATTGAGGAACCATTAACTTGGAAACAAGTTGAAGTCCCACAAGACATTATTTACTACTGCGACATGACTACATATGACGCAGACCGTGAAGATCTTCGTTATATTGATTGTGTATGGATGCATATGGGATACTACGGTGTCCCAAAGCATGTTATGAAAGCAGTCAGGGAAGAGTTTAATCCGCCAGTAAAACCAATCTTCGAATAAATGAATCTAACCAACGAGCAAACAGAACTTCTTATTGATGCTATCTGGAAACGTCAGCATCATTTCATTGCTGGTGATAGAAGGTATCGTGAGTATGGAGAACTCCTAGAAGTTCTTGAGGGGTCGTTACCTTACAAGTACACACGGGACGAATTCAGATGAAAGAGTTTAACAGTTTTGTTTTAAACCTTACTGTTAGTATTCTAGATTTCCTCTACAAGGGGAAAGACATTCAACGCTTTTGGGTGCTTGAGACTATCGCTCGGGCACCCTATTTTGCGTTTTTAAGTGTATTGCACTTCAAGGAGTCTCTGGGATTAAGAACAGAGTCTCACTTCTATTTGATGAAAGAGCACTTTGCACAGACAGTCAATGAAACCGAACACCTCACCGAAATGGAGTTACGTGGCGGAGCAGATCGCTGGGTTGATCGCTTTCTCGCTTATCATTTGGTTCTCGTCTATTATTGGATTATGGTGGTTTATTATTTTATTGCTCCTGTGCCTGCTTATCACTTGAATGAGGAAGTTGAATGGCACGCAATGGAAACCTATGGGAAGTATCTTCTTGATAATCCAGATGATGAAGTAATTGCTCAGATAATGTTAGACGAAATAAACCACGCATTAGAGTTACACAAAGCAATGGAGTTAATTGTATGAAAGTAGGACTGATTGGTCTCGGACGTATGGGGGAAGGAATGTCCCGTCGTATGAAGGCAAGAGGAGACATTGAGGTTTGGGGTTATAGGAGAAACTATGAAAAGGCACAAGAAGCATACGAAAACGGATATGTTGACGGTGTTGCAACTACTATCCAAAGCCTTGTTCAAGTAGTTAAAAGTAAAAAGAACGGTGGGGTAGCGCCAGGCATCTTTATGATGGTCGTCCCTGCTGAAACTGTAGAGGAGACGATCAATGAGCTACTACGATATTGTCGTGAAGGCGATATTATTATTGATCATGGCAATAGCAATTTTAAAGACAGTCGGAAAAGAGCAGAACGCCTTGCAAAACTGGGCATCCAATATATTGATTGTGGCACTAGCGGTGGTGTTTACGGTCTGGACCGTGGATACTGTCTTATGGTTGGTGGCGGAGATACTGCGGTCGCCACTTGTAAAGGCATTTTTGATGCCCTCGCCCCAGGAATATCAGCTGCCCCCAGGACTCAACCTGACGACTACATTACTCCAGCAGAGCAAGGATGGCTTCATTGCGGTGGTCCAGGAGCAGGTCATTTCGTAAAGATGGTACACAATGGAATCGAATACGGAATCATGCAAGCATACGCAGAAGGATTTAATATCCTGCATGAAGCTAATGCTGGGAGTAAGTACGTCAAGGCAGGTGATGCTGAGGTGGCTCCGATGGAAAATCCGCAGGACTATCAATACAATATTGATGTTGCTGAGGTGGCTGAGTTGTGGCGTCGTGGTAGCGTGGTTGGGTCTTGGTTACTTGATCTTACCGCTGATGTTTTACGGGGCGATAGAGAGTTGGGCAAGTTCAGTGGGGGAGTTAGCGATAGTGGTGAGGGTCGTTGGACTGTCCACGCTGCTGTGGATCTCGGTGTTCCAGCCCCTGTTATTTCTACTGCACTATTCGAACGATTCGGGTCAAGAAAGTTAGGAGCATATGCTAACAAGGTCCTGAATGGAATGAGATTTATGTTTGGAGGGCACCACGTAAGATAATGGAACACCTGTTAGGAAGACTGTTACTTATAGGAGCAATACCCTTTGTACTGGCCACGTTATATTTCGGGCTACGAAAAGGTGAAAATAACTACTACGATTCAGACGACTACGATGGAAACGGCACCGCTCACTAGTCAGATTACTATCTTCGGAGCAACTGGAGACTTATGTAAGAGGAAACTCATACCCTCACTCTTCAAGTTGCATGAGAAAAAACTATTACCAGACAACCTGGTAATAGTGGGCACCTCACGCAGAGAGATATCCAAGAAGGCATGGCTTGCTGATCTTGGAGAATATCCTCAGGATTTTCTTCATAGACTTCATTGGCAGTCTAGTGACTTGGAGAACGAACAGTCTCTCAAAAACCTCCCATCATCTGATGACAATACATACTTCCTCTCTGTCCCACCAGAGAGGTATGAATCTGCGATAGTCAACTTAAAAGAAGCAGGACTTTTAGATGACCCAGAAAGAACCAGAGTCATTATTGAGAAACCTTTTGGCACCGATCTTCAATCTGCTAATCATTTACAATCTGTGGTGGCTAGACATCTACGCGAAAAACAAGTCTATCGCATTGACCATTATCTTGGTAAAGATACTGTTAATAACATACTTGCTACTCGCTTTGGGAATATACTTCTGGAACCACTATGGAACAGGGAGTACATAGAAGAAGTCCAAATATTCGCCACCGAAACTATTGGTTGCGAAGGACGCTCACAATACTATGAGGGTGCTGGAGTCGTCAGAGACATGCTCCAAAACCATATGCTTCAAGTCCTGGCACTCATTGCTATGGAAGCACCCTGCCGTATGAATGCGACTGAGATACGCAGAGAGAAGACCAAAGTCCTTGCTGCTACAAGGTTGGGTGATAAACTGATAACAGGTCAGTATGAAGGATATAGAGACGAGCAAGGTGTAGGACCAGAGTCAATGACTCAAACTTATGTTGCTGGTGACCTTTATGTTGATAACTGGCGTTGGAAAGGAGTTCCTTTCTACTTTATGACTGGTAAGAAGATGCCTTTTCAGTGTGTTGAAGTTATTATCAAACTCAAGGCACCACCCCTCAGTTTGTTTGAGGGTGAGGCAAACGACCGTATTGTAATCAGACTACAACCACACGCACACCTTGATGTCCAAATAGATGTTAAGTCTCCTGGTCTTGGTGATAAGGTTGAGTTAGCAACACTGACACACCGCTATCCAGACTGGTTAGGTGTAGACGGATATGAGAAACTTCTTTATGATGCTATCAACGGAGACCAGTCTCACTTCGTCCATTCAGAGGAAGTATTGGAGTCCTGGCGTATTGTTGATGACCTTCTTTGCACGGGTGATAAGTGCCCTGTAAGGACAGCACCATACATTTATCACCCAGGTCTCTGGGGACCAGTGCATAAGACTGAGCAAATTACTAATTGGGATTATCCAGCATGAGCACTTTATTTGTATTTGTTTTTATTACATTGTTGGTTTCAGCAATGCAACTTACTTGGCCAGGAAGGTATCGGGGATGATGCACGAAGCAGGACATTTTGCCAGAATAGTATTGGAAACTCCATGGTGCTTAGGCGTCATGGGGTTTGCCCTTATCTTTGTCCCTATTCTTGGGATGTGGGCAGTTCATAAGTATCACTGGGAGCACTGGGCTCCGTTTGACAAGGGTCATAAGTAGTGTTATAATATCTGAGTTGAGAGGGAAACCACTCAACTGCGGCAGTTCCCTTCTGGTAGGTTCAGGACTGGCGGCGAAAGGAACCTACCGCGACGGAGTGTAGCGCAGTTTGGTAGCGCATTCGCTTTGGGAGCGAAGGGTCGCAGGTTCGAATCCTGTCACTCCGATTGCCAGTTTTACGACTGGTATCTTGACTATATAAAGTCAAACCCTTATAATACTAAGGTATTCAATCACAACAATGTCTCTGATCGAAAAATTCAAGAAAGATGTTAGCACCCTTCGTGCTGCTGCTAACGGGGATATCTACCTTGATGTAAAGAGTCCGAAACTTTATAAGAAAGTCCGCCGCTATTATGAAAATAATGGTGTCGTGTTTTCTGGAGATCCCCTTGATGACTATGAAATGCTGATGGATTATCTCTATCAAGACCTTCAAACTATTGAGGTTGCCTGATGAAAGTCATTCAAAAACCTACCGTTCTTATGGAGCGGTTTCCTTATCGTTATGTTCAGGTTGGTAAGTTGGAAATCAATGGAAAACCTGATTGCCGCATTCAAAAGGTAGATTCTTATACTGGACGCTACCGTGATATGTATCTCTGCGATAATGAGATGCAACTTATGACTGCTATGGAAGACCACGATTACACTTGTTGGTTGGATCCCGATAATGTCCCTGCTTATGTCAAGGACGACGAAGACACGGAGAGTCTCTAAAAGCACTGGTGGAGTCATCCTCATTATGCCCGTGATGGAGACACGATAAAAACCCTGGTCGGGATGGTCAAATGACCCTCGGAGTTTCTTGCTTCTCTAAAGAGCAAGTGGTGCGGATGGGGTTTATACTCCCGCCCAGTTTCTTGCTTCTGGTCAAAGAGCAAGTGGCGTGCATGTAAAGACCTAATGGGACGGTTGCGTAAACCGTCCTTTTTTAGTATAATAGTAAAAAACAATCTATATGAAGTTTCTAACATTCCTAAACTCTGGATGTCTTGATATCTGTCTGAATATGTTGAAGTCTGCAGAGAATGTAGGCATCAATATGGACGACTTTATGATTGCTTGTATGGATGAGGAAGTTCATAATTCTCTCTCTACTGCTGGATATAAAGGTGCATTCCTTTATATGGATCAACAACTGAAGGAATATCAAGACTGGACATTCAATCAGAATAGTGGATTTAGAAATATTGTCAGACACAAGTGGAAGATCATTGATCAAGTCCAGAAAGAGCATCCCAATCTGATGTGGGTTGATACTGACATTGTGTTCAAAGAGAATCCAGTAGAGATCCTTACAGGACACGAAGAAGTATTGTTCCAGACTGATGCTCCTGGTTCTACAATCTGCACTGGATTTATGGTCTTCAATGAGACTCCAGAGTGTCGTCAGTTGGTTGCCGAGTGTGGAGCAGACGAGACTGATGATGATCAGTTGATTATGAATCGCATTGCACTGAGTAAATACAACGATCACATTGCTTTGTTGTCAGAGGATCTATTCCCTAACGGCAATGTGTATTATCAACAGGGTAAAAAAGCAAACGCAATGATCGTCCATAATAACTGGATGGTTGGTGTGAACACTAAGATTGCTAAGTTCAAGGAGGAAGGGTTGTGGTTTATTTGAATCAAGATTATCTGAGACCAAAGTCTCTTACACCAACCTATCCTCCATATCACAAGGGAGAATATATTGAAGAATACTTCTATAGTCACTATCAGCAGTTAGAGACTAAACCAGAACGAGAGTATATTGATATCTTCTGGTCTAATATCTTCTGCAATAAGATCTGGGCTGGTCAACCTTATCCAGACCTACAGAACCTTCTCTATGAGACACTGAGTTCTGATGGTAAGTATTTTACAGTCTGTCAGCAAGACGACGGTCCTTTTGAAGACTTCCCAGAAGACACTATGATCTTCTCTGCTGGTGGTAATCGTAAGAAGGGTAATGTAATTCCTATCCCACTGGTTTGTTCTTCTATTCCAGAGACTCCTAAACAAGAGCACAAATACTTTGCCTCCTTTATTGGATCTAATACATACTGGGTTAGGACTGATATGGTAAAGGCGTTCAGAGGCAAAGACGATTGTCTTGTCAAGGCAGGAAACTGGGATATCAATGTTGGAGAAGAGAAACTGAATAACTTCCTTGATGTTATGTCTGCCTCTAAGTTTTCTCTTTGCCCTAGAGGATATGGTACGACAAGTTTCAGACTTTATGAATCATTCCAACTGGGGACAGTTCCTGTTTATATTTCTGACGACCACGCACTTCCTTGGTCTGATGAATTAGATTGGGAAGAGTTTTGTGTTATAATTGATGATGATCATATAGGGCAAACCTACGATATTCTCAAGAGTATTTCGGACGATACATATAATGAGATGTTGAAGAAGGGTCAAGAACTTTATCAAGATTACTTCTCTCTTCAAGGTGTCTTTGAAAACATTATTAAACGGGTGTAATGAAAAAAGTTTTATTGGTCTTTGGTTCTTACGATGACCAAAGACAACAATTCTTTGATTCTTATATGTCTCCAAGGAATCAAGAGTATGCTGATAAGCACGGTTTTGAATACCTTGAGTTGAAGGATAACCTTTATAAGTATCGTGGTAATTACACCTGGTTGAAGTTTACTATCCTTGAGCAAATGCTTGAAGAAGGATATGTAACTGATGGTGATATTGTTACACACTTGGATGCTGATATGTGTGTAGCAAATATTGATCAACCATATGAGACTAGTAAATCATTCTCATATGCAATTGACTCTGGTAATACCCATTGTATGGGTAACTATTCTATCAAAGTCAATGAGTGGTCACGACAGTTGGTTGCTAATATCCTCTCAGAAGAGCGGTATCAGGCACTCAATAATGCTGTATCCAGACACGAAAGATTTGGGTATGTGAATAGTTTTTGGCATGAGTTCAGGGAACAAGCATCCTGGTATTCTCTTGCTGGAATCAAAAGACACTCTGACGAACCTTTCTGGAATCTTCCAGATTATGGGTGGCATTCTGATAAAACAGATTGGACTGTCTATTCTTTGGAAGAACTTTATGAGCACGTAGAGATTCTTCCTACTGCTTGGAATGTTACTGAACTAGAAGGTGAGTCTAACTGTGAGTTTTTGATTAACAAAGTAAATAGAGAAGATGTAATTATCCGCCACTTTGCTGGTGGTCAACAATGGAGAAAGGAGTGGTTTGATTTGTGAAAAAAGAAACTCTGACAGTTGACTTTGTAGACTTTTGGCCAAATCTTATTAAGACTGATAATTACTTTTATCACTTATTGAGTCAAGAGTTTGATGTTGTTATTACCGATCAAGAACCTGATATTCTTTTTCATTCTGTTGACTACTTCAGACAGCAGAATCATCTAAGGTATAACAACGGCAAGACAAAGAAAGTATTCTACACTGGAGAGAATCAACCAGCAGACTTTAATCAATCACACTTCGCTTTTACTTTTGAAGATATTGAAGACGAGAGGAACTATAGACTTCCTCTCTGGGCAATGCATCTCAACTGGTTCAATGTCCCACACAATGAAGACCGTGACCAATCTTATCTTCATCCTGTAGATAAGTTTTTAGAGAAAGACTTATCTAATCTCTCTGATAAAAAGTGGTTCTGTTCTTTTGTTGCAACACAACCAAAAGGTAAGAGAGTTGACTTTGTTCCTAAACTTATGAAGAGAGGTGAAGTTCACTGTGGTGGTGGACTTTATAATAATATTGGAGGACTTCTTGAGGGTAGAGGTGATCAAGAAAACAAAATTAATTTCTTGAATTACTTCAAGTTCAATATCAGTTTTGAGAATACCTCTAACAACGGTTATGTGACTGAGAAGATTATTCAACCAATGTTCACGAATACTATTCCAGTTTATTGGGGTGCTCCTGATGTTGTGAATGATTTCAATGAGAAGTCCTTTATCAATGCCCACTCTTTTGAAAGTGATGATCAGTTGATTGACTACATACTTCAGGTTGACAACGATCAAAATCTTTATGAAGAGATTCTGAGTGAACCGTGGTTTAAGAACAATCAGATTCCAGAGTTTGTTAAACCAGACAATGTTCTAAAATTCTTTAAGGATAAAATATTGAGGTGAATTATGACTTATTCTTTGCACGATTTAGACGATAAATTGCTAAAATACTTAAACTTTGAGAATGGATTTTTTATTGAGGCTGGTGCTAATGATGGATTATCCCAATCAAATACTGCATTATATGAATTTGAATATGGATGGAAAGGATTGTTAGTTGAACCAAATCCAAAAAAGTGTTTTGAATGTAAAAAGCGTAGGGTAAAATCTATAGTTGAAAATTATGCTTTAGTGAGTGATAATTATACTGATGATTATATCGAGGGTAATTTTAATGAGACTGGATATGCTGAGAGTTTAACCTCATTGGTTTATGATAAGGGAGACTGGTGTGATAGTCATTTGCAGGTTCACAAGGAAGAAATAAAAAATAATTTGATTAAAGTTCCAGCAATTACATTAAACAAACTCTTAGAAAAGTATCGGGTAGAGAAAGTAGACTTTGTATCATTGGATGTTGAGGGATATGAAATATCTGTATTGAATGGATTTGATCTGGAAAAGTATAATCCAACATACATGCTAATAGAAACTACAAATCTTGAGAATAGAAAAAATTCTATTATTGATTATATGAGGCAAAGAGATTATACTGTTATAGAACAACTGTCAATAAATGATTGTCTATTTGCAAGAAAATGAAAACCTATATTATTCACTATACAAAACTTGGAGATAGAAAGTCTAATATTAGCTCTTCCTTGTCAGAAGGTGACTTTGAGTATGAATTCATAACTGACTATGACAAAGAAGAGATTGAAGGGAACGAATACTACAAACCAGACAAAGAGATGTTTGATGAGAAGATCAGACATCTCTGGGACAGTAGAGTGCATAAGTTCAGGGTCGTTAATCCAGCAGAAATCTCTTGCACAATCAAACATATTCTTGCAATAGAAAAGATTGCTAATCAGGAGGAAGAGGTTGGACTGATTCTTGAAGACGATGCTATTCCTATTGAGGGTGGTTTGTTTGATAAGATTCAGCAGTTAGTTGAAACTGCACCAGACAATTGGGACTCTATTTTTATGGGTGCTGGGTGTGGTATTGATTTTATGAATCAAAAACTGCAAGGATGTTCTTTGATAAATGAAAGATTTGCTCAAGTGCCACATCCCTCAACAAACTGTGCTGAAGCATATCTTTTGAAGAAAGAATCTGCAAAACGAATCTACGAATCAATTATTCCTTTTCAACTTGTGAGTGATTGGGAGTTGGCATATCAGTTTTATAAATTGGATATGAATGTTTACTGGTCTATCCCACCACTCTTTTATCAAGGTTCTAAGAGCGGACAATACAATTCGGAGTTGAGATGATGAAAAAAGTTGCTTGTATTAAATTTGCTGGACTGGCTTCTGGTGGAACCGAAAAAGCATTGCAGAATATTGCAATGATTTTATCACAACAGGATGATTATAGTGTTGACTACTATTATACAAATGCAGCACCATTTTTGAATCATTGGTTTGTTCATCCAGACAATGATGAGAATAGAAAAAACTGGGTAGAGTCTTTTGGTATCAATACTATTCCTGTTCACGTAGAATCAAAGGAAGCAAATGTAGAACCTTATGTGTGGAATAATACAAACTTTTGGGATCTATTTGACGAAAGTGAGTATGATGTAATTCAGACTGCTAGAGGTGGATACCCCGAATATCCTTTTAACTTAATCAATAAAACAAAAATCATTGACGGAATTCATAGTGATCGGGGTGAAGATAAAGATAACATTGCTAGAGCAATCCTGATATCAAAGTGGCAGGCAAACAAATGGGCAAGTAATGGTGGCAATATTAAAAAAGCAGTAATCATACCGAACTTAGTATCTGTTCCTGAAAAATCTAAATCTAATCTTAGAGAGCAACTTGGCATTCCTGAAGATGCTTTTGTTTATGGATTCCATCAAAGAAATGATCCAAATATTTTTTCACCCGCTTCTTTATACGCATACTCAATGATATCAAATCCAAATAATCATTTTATTTTGCTTGGGGGAAGTGATAATCATCGTCAGGTAGCAAAACAACTAAACTTAAAAAATGTACATTTTATTGACTTCTCTTCAGATCAAAATCTGATCCATAATTTTCTTGGAGCAATTGATGTTTATGCACATTCAAGAGTTGACGGTGAAGTGTGTTCAGTTGCTATGATTGAGGCAATGTATCATGGAAAGCCAATAGTTACTCATCCTGGTACTGTGTCTATGGGTCATTCCGAACAAATAGAGGGGTGTGGTTACATGGCATATACTGTTGAAGATTATGCCAACAAACTCAAATCTATAGAAGAGAGTAAAGATCTTTATCTAGAAATGAGTCAAAATACACAAAATAAATATTTTGAAAAGTATTCTTATACTAAAGTAAAACAACAAATCATTGATCTTTATTCTGAAGTTGTATGAAGAATTTTTTAATTACACAGGGATGTACAGGAACTTATTCCATTATTGGAGTTCTTGGTGGTCGTTTTAATAATCCACAAATTGAACATCACTGTAGAAATCCAAATTACAGTGTCTTTGGAAAGGGTTCTAAAGTTATCTATTTGATGTGCAATCCATATGATTACACGATCTCATCTTTTACTAGAAGTAAAGAAGGACCTTTTAATATTTCGCATACGAGACAGTGTGGTGGTGACTGGAAATACTTTGAAGATAGAAAGGATCAAACACTAGAAGAATATTTGGCAGATCCATATGATGCCTTTAAGTATAAAGAACATGCTGACGGATATCTCAATAATTTTGATAGACAGTATAATTTACTCTTTATGAGGTATGAGGCTCTTAGTGAATATGGAATAAAACCTCTGATAGATTTTTGGGGTCTTGATGTTGATCCATCGATTTATAAGTTCAAGCAACGTAAGAGTGATTGGACACAAATGTCTGATGAAATTAAGTTGCTTTTGGAAAATAAGTATGGTAAAGTGATGGAGTGGTATCAGAATCTTCCATTAACACAAGAATTTGAGGTTTGATTATAAATGAATCTTCTGATTGAATATTTTCACTCTCGTAATCATATGAGGAACGGTGAGTTTCTCTATTGCTTACATCAAAATCTTGGTAACGAATATATTGAAAATATAGTTATCTTTGTAGAAGAAGGATCTGACTTATTTTTTGACTCCCCAAAGATTACAAAAATAATCAGAAAAACTAGACCAACATACAAAGACTTGTTTGAGTATTGTAATCAAAATTACAATGGTGAAGCATGTATTGTTGCCAATGCTGATATCATTTTTGATGATACTCTACGCCATTTTGATTCTGTCAATATGCATAAGAATTTTTATGCATTGAGTAGATGGGAGATATCCACAGGGGACGGTAAGAACTGGGAGATTGAACCCTATGAGAATGCAGCGTCTCAAGACTCTTGGATTTTTAGAACTCCTATTCCAACTTCTGATGATATGAATTACACTATGGGTAAACCAGGGTGTGATAATAAAATTACATATCATATGAGACAACTTGGATGGACTGTTAGAAATCCTGGAAAAAAAGTAATCTCAGTTCACTTCCATCCAACTAACTTTAGAACTTATCACTTCAATGATGATAGAGTTCCTGGACCATATTTGTTAGTTGCTCCTGTGGATAACTTTACGGGAGAAACATCATACTTTGAAATTGATGGATTTGATCAAGAAGGTAAACCTTACCGAATACAAAGGTAAGCAAAGATATCCGAACAAAGAGGGGCTTGACCCCTCGTTATTTTTGCTATATAATATTGTAACAGTTCTTCACAAAACTTAAATGACTGTAACTACTAATGAGTATGGGCAACAGAATATGTTTGCCAAAGAACCTGTAATGTATTATGAGAACTATGGGATGCTGACTCCTAATATGGTTAAGGAGCGCACCAATGGTCGCTGGGCTATGATGGGTATCGTAGCAGGCTTGATTTCTTACGCAAGTACTGGTAAACTGTTCTTTGGTATTTTCTAAGTATTTCTACCTATGGCATACAATGTTACTCTCCGCTCTCCCGACGGCACCGAGACTGTCGTTCAGTGTGAAGAGGATCAGTATATCCTTGAAGCTGCTGAAGAGGCAGGCGTTGACCTTCCTTCGTCGTGTAAAGCTGGTGCTTGCTCTGCCTGTGCTGGTAAACTGATCGAAGGTGAAGTTGATAATGAAGAACAGTCATTCCTTGATGATGAGCAAGTTGAAGATGGTTGGGTGCTGACCTGTGTCGCATATCCTAAGTCTGATTGCACTATCCTCACCGAACAAGAGGAAAATCTCTGATGGAATTGCTTGCCCTTGCAGGAATTCTATTTGCCTCCTTTGCAGGAGCAGCACTATTCACTAAATCTGGAGAAGAACAATGACTGAGATTATTTTTACAATAACGACTATTTCTTTCTTTGTCCTTCTGGCACATTCTGTTAACCAACTCTCTGAAACTTATTAATGGAACACTCCCTGATTGAACTCCTTACTTATTATGTGATTGCTGGGGCATTGATTATTGGAGCACCAGCAGTATTCTTTATCGTTGCCTTTATGCCTGCACTGATGAATACCAAAGGTGCAGTGGTTGGTTACAAAACTCACCGCGATTATGGTGAAACCTCTATCTACTCTAAAGTCAAATAGGAGAAAACCCATGAATGAAAAAGCAGAACGTATTAATGGTTGGGCAGCAATGCTTGGTATTGTCGCCGCCTTCGGTGCATATGCCGTAACAGGTCAGGTCATCCCAGGAGTTTGGTGATGATATTGTTGGCAACCATGATGCTGGGGATGTGGATATTCATCAGCGCCCTTGGCAGTAATGATGCTGACGATGATGATGACTTTGGTGGTGGTATGATGATACCCGCACATAACCCAATATAAAACAAGAGAACTCTCTACATAAAGTAGAGGGTTCTTTTTTTATGCCAAGAAATCAAATCGATAAGGAAGACCTGAAGTGTCATATTCTCAAGTTAAAGAGGCAGGTTGACCACGATGAGGGATACCCTGGAGAGAAGGCAATTGCCCAGAAGTATCTCAACCGAGTCTTGGATAAGATTGAGGAATATCGGTATTAGGGCTTGACGCCTAGGCAAAATCATCGTATACTAAATAAGTCAACGGGTTAAGAAACGTAAAGTTTTCTAATCTATTGTTAACTTGCTGAAACGGGTCTAACCACCTTACCGAGGCTAAGCAAGTAAAATCCGCCTCTCATATCCTCGCTTAAGGGTGCGAGGAAATAGTAACTCCACCATTTCCCTGATGGTCTTACTTTTTTACTTAAAACAATGTCTGCAACTCTTTCACGCCGTCAAGGCACTTCTTCCTGGGAACAATTCTGTAACTGGGTAACTTCTACTGATAACCGCCTTTATGTTGGTTGGTTTGGCGTCCTGATGATTCCCTGCCTCTTGGCAGCAACTATTTGCTTCATCGTCGCCTTCGTCGCTGCTCCCCCTGTGGACATCGATGGTATCCGTGAACCCGTTGCTGGTTCACTTCTCTACGGTAACAACATCATCTCTGGTGCAGTTGTTCCCTCTT
>BCSF01000584.1_pt1 | contig 13712 bp, 12 predicted proteins | sample 1016431 | NCBI WGS metagenome assembly BCSF01 (sample SAMD00045685;SAMD00045686;SAMD00045687;SAMD00045688;SAMD00045689;SAMD00045690;SAMD00045691;SAMD00045692;SAMD00045684;SAMD00045690;SAMD00045691;SAMD00045692;SAMD00045684;SAMD00045685;SAMD00045686;SAMD00045687;SAMD00045688;SAMD00045689, study...
CAGGTCTCTTCTACTGCCCATATGTTCCTCTCCAGATGGTTCGTGCCGTCGGTCAGGACACCTTCCAGCCCAAGATTGGCTTCAAGACCCGTTACGGTATTGTTGCTAACCCATTCGCAGAAGGAACCGACGCAGGTCTCGGAAGACTCCTCGCAAACTCCAACCGTTACTACAGAAGAGTCAAGGTTGCAAACCTCATGTGATCCATCGGATTTACGATTCTTCTCAAGGGACCCGAAAGGGTCCTTTTTTATTGTCTAAATAAGTTATCAGGTTAATTTTTCGAAAATGAAACCCACACCAAAGCAAGCAAAAGTAATTCATGAAAACTACGAAAAGGTAGTTGATCATCTTATTTCTGAAGGATATGCAGAAGATAAAGAATCTGCAGATTCCATTATCAACGGAATGAGTGAATCTTGGTTTAATTTAATCATCTCTGAATGAAATGGATGCATTTGATAAACAGATTGCGAATAGAAATTTTCTTTCACCTCTAGGATTTAAGTTCTCTTTAGCTAGAGCACCAAAAGTAGATTTCTTTTCAAAATCTTCTAATATTCCAGGATTAAATCTTGGAGCGGCTATTCAACCAACTTATCTAAAGGATATTCCAATCCCTGGAGATAAGTTAGTTTTTGATGATTTTCGACTCAGTTTCAACGTTGACGAAAATTTGGAGAACTACAACATCATCCAAAACTGGATGAGAGGGCTTGGATATCCAGAAAGTGTTTATGAGTATACTGAATGGAAACAAAGTGATCCAAATAATCCAAATCAAGATCCAAACACTTCTGATGGAACGTTAGTTATTTTTAACAGTAATTATCAACCATCAACATTAATAAAATTTCAGGGATTGTTTCCAACATCTCTGTCTGAAATTGAATTTGATGCATCGCAAACTGATGTCCAGTATGCAACTGCATCTGTAACTTTTAAGTATGTTCTATATAAAATCTTCAATTATGAACCTGGATGAAATTCAAAAACTTTGGGAAGAAGACTCAAAAATAGATGAAGACAATCTCCACACAGAATCTACAAAGATTCCAAGTCTTCACGCAAAATATTATAGACTTTTCAATAATATTCTGACTCTCAAAAAAGCTCAAGAAAATAAGTATAAGATTTTAAAAAAAGAAAAGTGGCAATATTACACAGGAAAGGCGGAACCTGATGTATATGTTGAGAAACCATTTGATCATAAGGTTCTCAAGAATGATCTTGATAAATGGCTTGATGCAGATGAAGATCTGATCAAATGTCAAACCAAGATGGAGTACTACCAGATGATGTTGAATTATCTGGATAGCATTATCAAAACTATCTTAAATAGAACATACCAACTGAAAAATGCCATTGAATGGCAGAAATTTATTAGGGGATATGACTGATATCGTAATTTCAAAGAAGAACGAAGTATTTCTGAAACTGAAGGCAGAACCTCATATTTTTCAGGAATTATCCGAACACTTTACTTTTGATGTACCAGGGGCAAAGTTTATGCCCCAGTATAGAAGTAAATATTGGGATGGAAAGATTCGTCTTTTCTCAACACATACTGGGGAAATCTATGTTGGTTTATTAGACAAAGTATGTGCATGGGCAAAAAGATACGATTACAATATTGAGTTTCAAAATAATAAATTTTATGGAACTCCTTTAGAAGAGAATGAGATGATCTCTTATGAGGGAGTCAAAGATTATATGACCAGAATCTCAAAACACAAACCAAGAGATTATCAGGTCGATGCAGTATATGATGCACTAAGATACAATCGTAAGTTATTGATTTCACCAACTGCATCAGGTAAATCACTGATGATCTACTCTGTTGTTAGATACTTTGCAGAAAGAGATAAAAAGATTCTTCTTGTTGTTCCAACAACATCTCTCGTAGAACAGATGTTTAAAGACTTCCAAGACTACGGATGGAATGCAGAAGACTACTGCCATCGCATCTACAGCGGTCGTGAGAAGACGAATGAGTCTCCTGTAGTGATTACCACATGGCAGTCCATTTACAAACTGCCTAGAGGATTCTACGATGCATTTGATGTAGTCATTGGAGATGAAGCACACCAGTTCAAATCAAAATCTCTGGTCAATATCATGACCAAACTTGCAGATGCAAAATACAGATATGGATTTACTGGAACTCTAGATGGAACACAAACTCATAAATGGGTACTTGAAGGTTTGTTTGGACCATCATATAAAGTTACTCAAACGAAAGAACTAATTGATAAGGGACATCTTTCGAAATTACAAATCAAAATTATTATCTTAAAACATAATCCACAAGAGTTTGAAAACTTTGAGGATGAAGTTCAGTTTATTATTGGTCATGAAAAAAGAAATAATTTTATTAAAAATCTTGCATTAGATCTTAAAGGTAATACTCTTGTTTTATTTTCAAGAGTGGAATCTCATGGTGAACCATTATATGAATCAATAAATAATTCGGTGAAAGATGGACGTAAAGTTTTTTACGTTCACGGTGGAGTGGGTGCTGAAGAAAGAGAGTTAGTTCGAGAAATCGTTGACAAAGAAAATAACGCAATCATCGTTGCTTCATACGGAACTTTCTCAACAGGTATTAATATCAAAAATCTCCACAATGTAATTTTCGCATCACCATCAAAATCAAGAATTAGAAACCTCCAGTCTATTGGTAGAGTTCTTAGGAAAGGAGATAATAAAACTCAAGCAGTTCTTTATGATATTGCCGATGATTGCACAAAAAATTCAAGAAAAAACTATACATTAAATCACTTCATTGAAAGAGTAAAAATCTATAATGAAGAAAATTTTAATTATGAGTTTGTTCAAGTAAATCTAAAACAATGATGGAAGAAGACTTTTATGCAGTTATTAAATTAGTTTCAGGAGAAGAAATTTTCTCCATAGTTTGTCCTTCTGAGGAAGAAGGGAGGATAATGCTGATCCTCAATAATCCAGTGACTATAGAAGTTATAATGATGAAACAAATTGGAATGCAAGGATATAAAATTGATCCTTGGTTAAAATTTGCAGATGATGATACATTCTTATTGAATATGGATAAGGTTCTTACAATCAGTGAAGTTAATGATGAAGAAACTATCGAAATGTATCACAAATTTATAAGACAAAAAGATGAAAAAAATTCAAAAAATCCTTTAACTCCAGAAATGGGATATCTATCTTCAGTTTCTGAAGCAAGAAAAAGATTTGAAAAACTCTATAACTCTAAAGAAGAAGAATCTAAAGATAGCTGATGTCTTTGAAACTCCACAGAGTAATTGTACTGATTATTTGGGGTGTTGTCAAGTTATACTGATAATGTTATAATTTAAACAACTTAAGATAAAAGGGACTCATGGAACTATGCAAAAACGCAAGAGATCAGAACATTACGTCAATAACAAGGAATTTCTAGAAGCAATCGTTCAATACAAAATTGATGTCAAGAGAGCTGAGGAAAGGGGTGAACCGAAACCTCGTATTACCAACTATCTTGGTGAGTGTTTCTTAAAGATTGCCACGCACCTTTCTTATAAACCAAACTTTGTCAATTATATGTTCCGTGAGGACATGATCTGTGATGGAATCGAAAATTGCGTTCAGTACATTCATAATTTTAATCCTGAGAAATCCTCGAATCCTTTTGCTTACTTTACGCAGATCATTCATTATGCGTTTCTCCGCAGAATCCAGAAGGAGAAAAAACAAATGGAGATCCGTACCAAAATCATTGAGAGGTCTGGTTACGACGAAGTATTCACAGTAGATGATGACTACGGAAATTCTTCCGACTATAACAGCATTAAAGATTCTATTCAAACAAAAATGTATCAATGAGTTCTGTTGCACTGATTACTGATACCCATTACGGAGGACGTAAGGGCAGTAAAACATTTCATGATTATTTTAAAAGATTTTACGAAGATATTTTCTTTCCAGAATTAGAGAAAAGAAAAATCAAACATTGTATTCACCTTGGTGATGCATTTGACAGCCGTAAGTCTATTGACTTTTGGTGTTTGAACTGGGCAAAAGAAAATGTCTACGATAGATTTCGTGATCTTGGTATTACTGTTCATCAAATCGTAGGAAACCACGACGCATATTATAAGAATACAAATGAAGTCAACTCTATTGAGTCCCTTTTAAGAGAGTATGACAACATTGTTCCTATCTCTAGTCCTGGTGAATATGATGTTGCAGGAATGAAAACGTTCATGATTCCCTGGATTTCTGCAGAGAATCAAGAAGAAACACTTACCAAACTTTCTAAGACTAAAGCAAAGGCTGCATTTGGTCACTTAGAACTACAAGGATTTGCAGTTTATCCTGGTAATGTTCAACAACATGGTATGGAAACCGGTGTTCTTGATAAGTTTAAAATCGTTTGCTCTGGACATTATCATACTCGTTCTAACAACGGTAAGATTTTCTATCTTGGCAATCCTTACCAATTGTTTTGGAATGATGTGAACGATAAACGTGGTTTTAGTTTCTTCGATACGGAAACTTTTGAACTTGAGTTTGTTCAGAATCCTTATACGATGTTTGAACGAATTTATTATGAAGATCAAAAACCACAATTATTCAACGCAGAACCTTATAAAGATAAGATCGTAAAGATTATTGTTCGTAAGAAGTCTGATCAACTTCAGTTTGAGAAGTTTGTTGATAAGATTTATAAGACTGGTGTTGTAGATATTAAAATCGTTGAAAATTTTGAAGTAAACGATGATGATGTAGAGTTTGACTCAGAAAAAGTCGAAGATACGATCACTATTTTAAATAAATATGTTGAGGACTCTGATTTTGATCTGGATAAAGAAAAGGTCAAAACACTTTTAAGAGAAGTCTACCAGGAAGCTTGCGAAATGGAATGACTATGTATATAATCACACCATACGGAGAAGAAGACGGTGCATATGCCGTGTCCGATTCGCATGGTGATAGAACATTATATTTCTTTCAAGATGAAGATGACGCAGAAAGATTTGTGGGTCTTTTAGAAGCGGATGATTATCCAGAAATGGAAGTTGTAGAAGTTGACCCACAACTTGCAATAAAGGCGTGTCACGAGTATAATTATCGATATGCAATCATATCTCCAGATGATTTTGTGATTCCTCCTAGACCAAATGATAATCTTTAAAACTATTCGTTGGAAAAATTTTCTATCAACAGGAAATAATTTTACTGAAGTAAATTTTCAAGACGCTAATACTAATTTAATTGTAGGAACTAACGGATCTGGTAAGAGTACGATATTAGACGCTCTTACTTTTTCTTTGTATAATAAACCATTCCGAAAGATTAATAAACCTCAACTTGTCAACTCAGTGAATGAAAAGGACTGTGTTGTAGAGATTGAGTTTTCTATTGGTAACCGTGAATATAAAGTAGTTCGTGGAATTAAGCCAAATATTTTTGAAATTTGGGTTGACGGCAAACTCCAAGATCAGGATGCTGCAGCTGCAGATCAACAGAAAAAATTAGAAGAAAGTATTCTTAAACTTAATTATAAGTCATTTACTCAAACTGTTATTTTGGGATCCGCAACCTTTGTCCCATTTATGCAGTTGACTTCATCTAATCGTCGGGAGATTGTTGAGGATCTTTTGGATATTAAGATCTTCTCTACGATGAATAACATCCTGAAAGATAGGATGCGTAAAACTAATGAACTCATTCGTGAGTACTCAATCAAGAAAGATATGGTTGAGGAAAAGATTGAGATGCAAGAAAACTTTATCCGTGATTTGGACAAGAGCGGTAAAGAAAGAATCGGTAAAAAAGAAAATAGTATTCAAGAAATAGAATCTGAGATTGAAGAAGTCACTGATCAAAACGAGACTCTTTTGACTAAAATTGATACTGATCTTCAACCTGAGTTGGAAAAACTTAATAATTCAAAATCAACTCTTAAAAAACTGAATCAACTCAGAGCCAAACTGGAACAAAAGATACAAACTTTGGTATCCGAACACAAATTTTTCCAAGATAATACGGTTTGCCCTACCTGCACTCAAAGTATTGAAGATTCATTTCGCTTAAATAAAATTGTAGACATCGAGGAGAAATCTAAAGAACTCAATGACGGATACCGAGAGTTGGAGGATGCAATCAATGTAGAGCAAGAAAAAGACGAACAATTTTTATCTTATTCTACGGAGATTAACAGACTCAATAATGACATTTCAAAAAACAATGTTAAGATTACTGGGCTTAACAAACAAATCAGAATACTTAGAAACGAAATTCAAGAAATTGCCTCACAAATTGAAAATAGAAATTCTGAAAGAGAAGCCCTTGACAATTTAATAAAAGATCTTGACACAGTTGAAAAACAAAGGTCTACAGAAAAAGAACAAGTAAGTTATTATGAGTTCGCTCATTCATTGATGAAGGATGGTGGAGTAAAGTCTAAGATCATCAAAAAGTATCTGCCTCTTATGAATCAGCAGATAAACAAGTATCTACAGATGATGGACTTTTACATCAATTTCACATTGGATGAAGAGTTTAAGGAGGTTATCAAATCACCAGTACATGAAGACTTTAGTTATGAATCGTTTAGTGAAGGTGAGAAGATGCGTATTGACCTATCTCTCCTGTTTACCTGGCGGGACATTGCCAAACTCAGAAACTCGGCCAGTACAAATCTTCTCATCCTAGACGAGATTTTTGACAGTTCACTCGATGACGCAGGAACTGAGTTCTTCACCAAAATCATTCGTTATGCGATTCAGGATGCTCACGTATTCGTAATCTCACACAAGACAGACGATATCATGGATAAGTTTGACAAGGTGATGAGATTTGATAAAGTAAAAGGATTCAGTAAACTGATCGCATAGACAGTTTAAAAAGTGTCATAGAACCTCTCGGAAACGGGAGGTTTTGTCGTATATTGGTTACATACGAAACGAAGTCCATGTCTGTTAACCACGAAGTCAAGGGCAACCTCGCCCGTCTCCTCGCAACTGAAGATCTGGTTGTGGAACACAAGAACGTCTCCACTGCATCGTTCAATGTGGATACTCGTGTTCTGATTCTTCCGAAGTGGGAAAAAGCTTCTAGTGTGGTTTACGATATGCTCGTTGGTCACGAAGTTGGTCATGCACTTTATACTCCAAATGAAGATATTCCTAAATCTATTCCACATCAGTTTGTGAATGTTGTTGAGGACGCTCGTATCGAAAAGTTGATGAAGCGTCGTTATGCTGGACTGAATAAGTGTTTCTACGGTGGTTACGAGGAACTTCATGAAGATGACTTCTTTCAAATCAAAGATGAAGATATTTCTACTTTCAATCTTGCTGACCGTGCAAACCTTTACTTCAAGGTAGGTAATCATCTGGACATTTCTTTTACCGATGAAGAAATGGAACTCATTCGTATGATTGATTCATGTGAGACTTTTGCTGATACTCTCATCGCAGCAGAAGAACTTTACAAATATTGTCAGGGTGAGGAAGAGGAACAGACAAAGGTTGGGTCTATGGACAACAACGAAAGTAATGCAGGCGGTTCAGATCCTGGTGACTCCGCAGATCAATCTATTGATGAAGATTCCCCCGAAGAGTCTGGAGACAATGGTCAGAGGACTCCTGGCGATCAGTCTGGGGGTGATTGGGATCAACCATCCGACACTGGTTCAAATCATGGTGGAGAGTCGTATGATCCCGAAGTCAGGACTGCTGATAATCTCGAAGAGTCTATTCGAGATCTAGTGGATACTAGTGATTCATATGATAATATCTACGTTGAACTTCCTAAACTCAATCTTGATACTGTTATTGCTTCAAACTCTGAAGTTCATGCGGAGATCGATCGTTGGTGGAAAGTGACTCAAGAAAGAATGTCTGTAGTTCATGAAAATGTTTTTGATGAAGTTGATAAAAAGTTTGTTGAGTTCAAACGTTCCGCACAAAAAGAAGTAAATTATTTGGTAAAAGAATTTGAGTGTAAGAAGGCTGCAGACTCCTACGCTCGTGCAACCACTTCTCGTACTGGTGTTCTGGACTGTACCAAATTGCATTCTTATAAGTTTAATGAAGATCTATTTAAGAAAGTTACCACTCTTTCCGATGGAAAAAATCATGGACTAGTTTTTGTTCTTGATTGGAGTGGTTCAATGTCTGATGTTATGTTAGATACTGTTAAACAACTCTATAATCTTATTTGGTTCTGTAAGAAAGTCTCTATTCCTTTTGAGGTTTATGCATTCACCAATGAATGGCGTGGTAATTATTATGATGAACAGGGTAAGTGGATTCGAATGGAACCTCACTACACCAAGAAACATGGAATTGTTCAGGTTGATGAAGGTTTTTCTTTGATGAATCTGTTTACCAGTAAGACCAATAATCGAGTTTCTGAGTCGCAGATGATTAATATTTGGCGCATTGCATCTCAGTTTTCAGCTCACTGGAGTCAAACTCCTATGTATCAACATCCTCATAGACTGTCTTTGTCTGGTACTCCTTTGAATGAAACTCTTGTTACACTTCACCAAATTCTTCCAAAGTTTCAGAAGGAAAATAAACTTCAAAAGGTACAGTGTGTTATCTTGACTGATGGTGAAGCTGCTCCTTTGAAGTATCACAAAGAATTCAAGAATCGTTTTCCGCAACTTCAGGAATCTAAGGAAGTTTACATTGGTTTGAATCGTATTTCTGGAGATTCTGCCTTCCTTCGAGATCGTAAATTGGGAACCACCTACAAGTTTGGATACGAGTATCATGAGTTCAGTGATATTCTTCTTCGAAATCTCCGTGATAATTTTCCAGAGGTAAACTTTATTGGTATGCGAGTTTTGCAATCTCGTGATGCGAATAGTTTTATTCGTCGTTACTATGGTTGGCATGGAAAAGAACTTGATAAAGTCATGACCGAATGGAACAAAACTAAGTCATTCTCCATCAAAAAGTCTGGTTATCATACTTATTTTGGACTTTCTTCTGCTGCTTTGTCTCAAGATGCTGAGTTTGAAGTAAAAGAAGATGCAACCAAAGCACAAATCAAGTCTGCATTTACAAAATCACTGAAGGGTAAGAAAATGAACAAAAAAATTCTTGGAGAGTTCATCGACTTAGTTGCTTGACTAAATAACTAAAAAGTACCCTTTTAAAGATGGACCATAATATTATCAACGGTATTAATGAAGCTTACGCCGGAATTAAAGAGTCACATACGATTCAGGAAAATGTCGAAATTGATAGTCCTGATGTAAGTGAGACGGATACCATGTCCGACTTAGACGCTTACAACTTAGTTCTTGAGTATCTTCTAGATGAAGGTTTTGCTTCAACAGAACAATCTGCTGACAAGATTATCCTCAACATGAGTGAAGCGTGGTTTGATGATATTATGGAACTCTACAAGGGTAAGCATGGTCAGTCTGAGAAAGAGTATATGGACTCTCGTTCGGATGCTGGTAAGCAAATCTCTGGTGACTCTAAGATGAGTGGTGCTGCATACTCACACCGTTCTTTTAAGGGTCAAGGAAAACCTGCTAAACCAGGTGAGCGTCAAACTGCTCAAGGCAGAATGACCAATGCAGATAGAACTGAACTCATGATTCGTAAGAATGCATTGAGAAAGGATGCTGAAGCTAAGGCTTTGAAAAAAGAAGAACTTGAGTTAGACGAGAATCGTCGTGCTGCACGTTCTGCGGGAGGTTACAAGGACGACTCAAAAAAGCAACCTGATCCATCTAAGGATGGATTTACTGGTATCGGTAACATGAGCATCGACCAGATTCGTAAGATGTCTGCTCGTATTGAGAAAGAAAAGTCAAAAAAAGACGTTAAAGAAGGCGTTCGTGATGATAAAACTGCTGAACGCAAGGCACGTCTTGAAAAGAAAAGAGGTATGAAACTCGATGATCATCCCGAGTATAAGAAAGAAGTTAAGGAGGGTAGAGAAGAAGACGCAAAAAAGTCTCTTGACGCTGTAAAAAAGCGTCAAGAGGTTCTCGATGCACATGAGAAAAAGACTGGTAAGAAACTAGATATTACCAAGACACCTGAACATAAAGCGCACAAACAAAACTTCCCTGGTGCAAAACGCACTGGTAAGAAAGAAAAAGGTGCTAAAGAAACCGATCTTGAAAAGCACAACAGAAGAGTGCAGACTTATATCGATCGTTTGAAGAAGCACGGTAAAACCAAAAAACAAAAACGTGATGATGAAGCCATGGCGAAACACACTTCTCGTTACGACTGATGTAAAAAATACTTCGTTATGAGTTCTTTTGAAAAAACTAAAGCGGTAACTTATGTGTTTGAATTGGAGGATGAAAAACTCCTCCGATTGACTTATTTGCTGCAACCAAATAGTTTGCGTGAAAAATGGATAGAAGAAGTAAAAAGTTATAGAAAAAATAAGACCTGGTTGGATCTTAAGATTACAAATAAAAATTCATCTCACTTGGATGAATTGAGGGATGTACTCAATTCCATAGTTAGAGATCTTAATGATGCATATGGTGTTGAAATGTTGCCACCATTGAAAAATACAAAAGATATAAGTAGGAAGTCTCTAAACTATTTGCATGAGATCTTCGAAGACTATGGTGCCAATAGTTCGTGGTATAAAAGTGAGAGAGTCCATGAACTTTGGTTAAAGTTAAATGAATATATTCACATAACAGAAATTGCAATGGCAACTTCTGCAGATACTTTTCCCCAATACAGTGCGTTAGTTACAGTTTATCCGCCGTATCCAGGACATAAATTAGAAGAAAAGGATAAACTATTTCTATCTACGAATTTTTCGTGGGGACAACTTTATCTTGGATATAATACTTTAGGTAAGGACTATCTGAGTACAGCAGAAAATAATGATGTAAGGGTAGTTACAAATGGTCAGGTAAAAGTCCAGGAGATGTATAGTTCTGAAGCATGGCTTTGTTTTCAGGATTTGCCCATGCAACAAAAAGTGATAGAGATGCAGTTATATCATTGGTATGAATCACTTGATGAAGAAACTAAAAAACTAATTCCTATAGACAACCTAAATGTTATGGGTTTAGGTAGATACTATCTTGGACACATTTTGATTACTAAAGATCTTTTGGACTTTCATCCCATTGAAAAAGATTGGTATTTTGATGAAGACTTACATAAAAGATGGAACAATGAAGTTTTTTCAAAAGTTAAAAAAATAAGAAATATGAGAATCCATGAATCAAATAATTGGTAAATTTATTGAGTCTTCATTGAAGAATCAGTGGCGTCCCACTAGGGTTACAAAACAATTTGATGTATTTGAGTCTGATTGGCCATTTCTTCAAATAGATTTTGAAGATGACTTCCAAAAGATGCATGAAGAGTGTATTCGAAATGATCATCTTTTTGTTGGACATCGACAGAAGGATAAACATTTAAGTTACTCACATGAAGGTTGGGGAGCATTGACCTTACATGGAATACGACCTGATGCAACTGAACATTATGATCAATATGGGTTATCTGAACCAGACTATAACTGGACAGAAGTTTGTGAATTATTTCCTACTTGTGAAAAATTTCTAAAAAAATTAGGTTACAGATCTTATGATAGAGTTAGGATCATGCGACTTGCTCCTGGTGGATATATTATGCCACATGCAGACGGTAAGGGAAGAATCTTTGGTCCTTTAAACATAGCTATCAACAATCCAGATGGATGTGGATTTTACTTTGATAAGTGGGGTAAAGTTCCATTTAAACAAGGAACGGGATTTTTCTTGGACATTGGTAACGTCCATGCAGTTTATAATAATAGTGATGAACCTAGATATCATTTCATTGTTCATGGTGATATAAATGAAAAACTGATAACCAAAGCACTCGATCAAATTCCTAAAAAAGAATATCATCAATCATATTCGAAGATTAAATCAATTAATAAAATTACAATCGTTGGTGGTGGTACATCTGGATGGCTTACTGCTGCCTTTCTTTTGAATAATTTAAAATTTGATTGTGAAATTGTTTTAATTGATAAAAAAGAATCGGAATCTGTGGGAGTTGGTGAAGCAACCATCCCAGGTTTTGGGGAGTTTATGGATGGTTGTGGATTTTCCGTTGAAGATTGGTTTGAACCAATAGATGCTACTTTTAAATCTGGTATTTTATTTACTGATTGGCAAAGAGAAGGTTCTAATTTGTGGCATCCCTTCACATTCCCTTCTTTTGAAGGTTTTGGAACTAATCTTTTAAATCTTTGGACAAAGAATAAAGATTTGGATTATTTCACATATGCTTGTTCATCATATAATATTAGTGTAAACGATAATAAAGTTGATCCATCCAACATTGAAAATTATGCGTATCACATAGATTGTGGTAAGTTGGTTCAATTTATTAAATCTAAGATCATTGATAAGATAACGTATCTTTCTTGTGAGGTTCAAAAAGTAAATAGAAACTCTAGAGATGGTGTGGAGTCTATCGTTCTTGATACCGGTGAATTGATTCAGTCGGATTTATATGTTGATTGTACTGGTTGGAAAAGACTTTTGGGATCAAAACCAGATACTGTTGATTGTCGTGATAGATTATTTTGTGATACTGCAGTTGCTGGTCACATACCATATGAGAGAGTTGAAGATGAAATGGTTCCATATACTAACTGTTGCGCTGTAGATCATGGTTGGATTTGGAAAATTCCCACACAAAGTAGAATTGGATCTGGTTTAGTTTTTAATAGGAAAATTACAAGTCCAGAAGAAGCAAAAAATTATTTTGTAAAATATTGGAACAATAGAGTTGATATTGATAGTCTTAAAATTTTAGATTGGACTCCCTTTTACCATAAAAATTTTTGGCAAGATAATGTTGTTTGTGTGGGATTATCTGCTGGATTTATAGAACCTTTAGAGAGTACTGGTGTCGCTTTAATATGTGTGGGCATTTCTGGGGTCTCAGAAGCATTGACTGGACGTAATTATACTGATCTCGATGTAGAAACTTTTAATTTAAAAATGAAGTGTTTTTTTGAAACATCTATTGATTTTGTAAACATGCACTATTCTCATAATAAGAGGGAGTGTGGTAATTTCTGGAAAGATGTCCAAGATACTTTTTCTTTTACAGATACCCAAAAATACTATGAAAATGAAACACTCAATAATCCATATACTCTTCCAACCGATGGAGATTATTCTTCTCAACTAATTGGTGGCGATAGTTCGTCACTATATCGAGGTGAGAATTGGTCAATGTTTATGTGTCAACTTTTGGATAATCAACTTATAGAACCAAAACAAGATGGTCTTAGTAAAGACCAATCGAGAGTTCTGATTATGGATTTTTACAATAATCAAATAGAAAAACATAATAATTCTATTCTTCATAGTGATTTTATAAAAGGTGTAAAGTTACCTGATTCCAACCAGAAGACAATCTGTTATGGTGTTTATAATCAGAGAAAGAGTATTAATAATTTTTCAATGTATCTGAGATCCAAAGGTGCAACCTTGTTCTACCTCAATCGGATCAATAAAGATTTGAAAATAATTTGTAGAGATGAGATTCATGAGATATTGCAGGAGGCATTGAATTGTGGATATGGATATTGTGTTGTCCAATCTTCTGGATGTACTTTGAAAAGTTTTAATTTTGATGAGGAAATTAGAGATTTTATAGAAAGTTATAACTTTGGTATTGCTGGACATATTCTCAATTGGCCTGGGAAATGGTTGGAGTTGCATC
>BCSF01000585.1_pt1 | contig 13689 bp, 6 predicted proteins | sample 1016431 | NCBI WGS metagenome assembly BCSF01 (sample SAMD00045685;SAMD00045686;SAMD00045687;SAMD00045688;SAMD00045689;SAMD00045690;SAMD00045691;SAMD00045692;SAMD00045684;SAMD00045690;SAMD00045691;SAMD00045692;SAMD00045684;SAMD00045685;SAMD00045686;SAMD00045687;SAMD00045688;SAMD00045689, study...
AGGTAATGTTTCAGACATGGTTCGATGGTCATATTCAATCAAAAGCATAAAAGAAGAAATTAGGAAATGTGAGGTTCGTTGTGCAAATTGCCATCGCAAAAAAACTCATGAGAGAATGCACCTGTAGCATAACTGGATAATGCAACAGCCTTCTAAGCTGTCGATTGTGGGTTCGAATCCCGCCAGGTGTACAATTAAATACAATGTCAGTTTTAATAGACGTAGATGGATATAAGGATAAGGGGATTAAGATCGACCCTAATGGCACAGAGGGAAGTGTCATCGAATCGAGTGGGTTACTTATTTCGCTTCCAAAACAACCACCCAGATCGCAGATTCTCTTCCATGACAAACCAGAGAGCTTGCAGATGTGGCAGCGCATTCCTATGCCTGAGGAATTGCAGAGGATTCGAAGTATGGATGAGTGGTTTGAGAAACCATCTGAGTTTAGAAAGAAGTTTCGTTCTTACATCGAGCAGGAATTTCAGCGTAGGCGTAACGGTGTATGGTTTTACAATAATGGGGAACCTACGTATATTACAGGGCGGCACTATATGTTTCTACAATGGTCTAAAATTGATATCGGACATCCATCATACCTCGCATTCCAGCGAGACATCTTTCTCCACATGGCTGCTTGCGAGACTGATCCTCGTTGCCTCGGTCAGCTTTATACTAAGTGTCGTCGTTCTGGCTACACTAATATTTGTTCCGCTGTACTTGTTGACGAAGCTACGCAAGTTAAAGACAAGCTTCTGGGGATACAGTCAAAGACTGGTAAAGACGCTCAGGAAAACATCTTCATGAAGAAAGTGGTTGCGATCTTCCGCAGCTACCCATTCTTCTTCAAGCCCATCCAGGACGGTACTACGAACCCTCGTATGGAGCTGGCGTTTCGTGAGCCTTCGAAGCGTATTACGAAGAACAACAAGACATCGTACAAAGGAGATGCCCTCAATACGGTCATCAACTGGAAGAACACCACGAACAACGCATACGATGGTGAGAAGCTCCACATCATGTACCTCGATGAGGCTGGTAAGTGGGAGAAGCCAAGCGACATCAGGGACGCCTGGAGGATACAGCGTACGTGCCTTATCGTAGGTAGAAAGGTAGTGGGGAAGGCTCTTGTGGGGAGTACGGTAAACCCCATGGACAAAGGTGGTAAGGAGTACAAAGACTTGTGGAGAGACTCTCACCCAGGGGAGCGTAACGCTAACGGCAGAACGAGGTCAGGTCTCTACCGCATCTTTATCCCAGCTTACGACGCCCTTGAAGGGTTCTTTGATAAGTACGGGAATGCTGTTGTAGATGACCCAGCTGAGACGATAGAGGGGATCGATGATGAGTACATCTACATGGGGAGCAGGACGTATCTCAAAAACGAACGCTCTAGTTTCAAGCATGACGCAAGCGAGCTCAACGAGATTACCAGACAGTTCCCGTTTACTGAGGACGAAGCATTCAGGGACAGTATCGAGGGGAGCCTTTTCAATATTGGTAAGATATACGAGCAGATAGAATACAACGAAGAGCTCTACCCTAACCCTGTCGTAAAGGGCGACGTTATGTGGAAGGATGGGGTTCAGGATACTGAAGTTGTGTTCCGCCCTGACGTTCGCGATGGGAGGTTCAAGGTGGCGTGGCTCCCACCAGAAGACCTCAGGAACAAGAAGCTCGTTGAGCGCGGGGTCATGAAGCCGCCCAACAGCCAGCTTGGTGTGGGTGGGGTTGACTCGTATGACTTGGATGCTACCGTTGATGGGGGAGGGTCGAAAGGTGCTTTACACTTATATAATAAGTTCCATATGGAGCACCCATCAAATATGTTTGTTTTAGAATATGCCTCTCGACCCCCTCTCGCCAAGATATTCTACGAGGACGTGCTCATGGCTGCGTACTTCTACGGGTATCCAATCTTAATTGAGAACAACAAGTACGGGATCGCAAGGTACTTTGAATCAAGAGGTTACGACGGTTACTTAATGGATCGTCCAGAGCATTTGAAGTCGTCTGGTTCCGCCTCTGTAAAGACCAAGGGTATCCCCTCTAACTCGCAAGATGTGATTCAAGCTCACGCCCATGCGATCGAGGCTTTCATACACGATTATGTAGGGGTGAACAACGAAACGGGGGAGATGGGGAAAATGTACCTGAACGGCACACTGGAGGACTGGATAGGCTTTAAGATCAACGACCGTACTAAGTTTGACCTTACCATCAGCTCAGGTCTAGCCCTTCTAGCGGCTCAAAAAGTCAAACAAGAAAAGCCCAAATCAAACTTCGATGAGAAGCGGTTTTTCCGCAAATATAACATGAGGGGATGATTGATTATATTTGCACAATATAAGACATCCGCTGATGTACCAATCGAAGAACAAAACTAACTTTCCAGACCCACTAGCGTCCCAGCAAGAAAAGCAGGACAAGAAGTATGGTTTGCAGTATGCAAAGGCCATCGAGTCACAGTGGGGGAAGATGTCTGAAAAAACGTCTCTGTATGGAACGCGGAATGAAGTGTTCGACAGAAACAGAGATTACGCAAACGGAACGCAAGACACAAGCATCTACAAGCAACTGCTTACCGCACTCAACCCACAGGATGGTGATGGTAGCTTGCTCAACCTGGACTTTACACCTGTACCCATCCTCCCCAAGTTTGTGAGGGTGGTTGTAAACAAAATACTCTCTAGAGACCCCTACCCAAACCTTGAAGCAGTCGATCCACTATCATCGTCTGAAAAAAACAAGGAGAAGCAGCGCATCAAGAATCAAGTAGAGATTCGTGAGCAGCTCAAGCAGCTCAAGGATGTGACTGGTGGATTGGTTCTGGATTACGACCCAGACCAACTCCCAGAGACCATTGAAGAGGCAGAGATCTTTCTCGACACCAACATCAAGACTGATGCTGAGATCGCGGCACAGATAGGGACCAACATGACCCTGTCATGGAACAACTTCTCTGACGGTATCTTCAGGCGCTGCGTCAACGATATTGCCGCCTTGGGCATGGCTGTAGTAAAGCGAGAGAACGATCCTAACTACGGGATTAAGCTGGACTACGTTGATCCAGCCAACTTTATCCACAGCTATACGGAGGACCCCAGCTTTGAGGACATGACCTATGCTGGACATGTGAAGAAGGTCACAATTGAGGAGTTGAAGCGTATGGCTGGTGGTCAATTGACTGATGATCAGCTCAAAGACGTAAAGAAGAAGGCTACGAAGAAGACCTCAGACCTTGCTAGGAACGCTGTCTACGACCCTGTTACCAACCAGAAGGACTACGACGAGTACATGATTGAGATCATGAACTTTGAGTTCTTGTCCCTTGAGAAGATGTACTTCGAAGAGAAGGAGAACAGGTACGGTAATACTGGCTTCTTCTACGAGGGTTACGAGTACAAAGAGAAGAAGAACTCTGTGTTTGAGCGCACCCCTTACGAGATGGACATCATGTGTATCTATGAGGGGGTATACATCTTGGGGACTGACATCGTCTTCAACTACGGTAAGAAGGCGAACGTACCAAAGAATGTCCATGACATCTCTCGCGCTAGACTTTCTTACTCAGTTGTAGCCACTAACCTCCGCAGGTCGAAGCCAAAGTCCATGGTGGACGGATGTGTAGGTTTTGCTGATATGCTACAGCTAACCCACCTCAAATTACAACAGGCTATTGCTAAGGCTAAGCCTGACGGTTTGATCATTGACATCGAGGGGCTTGAGAGCGTACAGCTTGGTAGCGGAGGGGAGCTTCAACCGCTTGACCTTCATGACATCTACGAGAAGACTGGTGTGTTCTACTACAGAAGTAAGAACCCAGAAGGTGGCTTCCAGAACCCACCAGTTCGTACTATTGACAATCACATCAGAAACATCAATGAGTTGGTTGCTCTGTACAACCACTACCTCCGCATGATCCGTGACACTACGGGAATCAACGAGATGATGGATGCTTCTACACCAAAGGGTGACACACTGGTTGGTGTTCAGCAGAACGCCATCGCCGCTGGTAATAACGCTACGTACGACATTACGAATGCCTCTATGATTCTGTTCAAGAAGGTATGCGAAGATGTGGTGAAGTGCTTACAGGTCCTACCTTCTGACTCAGTAATCATGAGCGTATACAAGAACGCGGTTGGTGAGGAGAATATGAACGTACTGTCTTCTTTCAATAATCTCCCCATGTACAACTTCGGGGTGCAGGTGGTGAAGGACATGGAGGATAAGGACAAGATGTATCTGGAGCAGAACATCCAGGTGGCCCTTGCTCAGAAGGAGATCGACCTTGAGGATGCGCTGGCCATCAGGAACATCAAGGACGTTAACCAGGCTGAGCGCCTGCTCGTGGTTCGACGTAAGAAGCGAATCCAGAAGCAGCAAGAGATTGCCATGCAGAACTCCCAGATGCAAGCACAACAGGCTCAGATGGCTGCGCAGGCAGCTTCTCAAGCCAAGATGCAAGAAGCGCAGTTAGAGGCTCAGTTAGAGGCTCAGAAGATTCAGCTCAAGGCTCAGGCTGAGATTCAGGTGGGGGCGGCCCTGCACGAGCTCAGAAAGGAGATTGAGATGATTAGAGCTCAAGCCACTCTTGGATTCAAAGAAGAGGAGAAGAACTTCAAGGAGAAGATTGAAATCCTCAAAGAAAATAGAAAGGACGAGAGAGTCCAAAAGGAGGCCGTTCAGCAAAGCAAGCTTATCTCTCAGAGAAAGGGTAAGCGTGGCGAGCTATCAGGGAATGAGGGCTCGTTTGACGCCTCCGTCATTAGATCAATAATGGGTTCGTAATATGGCAAGTAAAGCAAACTTAGACGTAGCTGAAAAGCTAGATATCACCTGTAGGAAGGGGGACACCTTTGAGCTCTCTTTGAACTTCAAGGACAGCACAGGAAGTGCTATTGCTCTCGTAACTGACGGGTATGAGTTCTTCATGCAGGTGCGCGGCGGAAAGAGAGCCTCTAACTCTAAGGGTTCGTTGGTTGCTGGTACGCTCACCAAAGGGGATCAAGCTAAAGGAGAGAACAGAACCTCTAACGTTGGGTTCACCTTCGAAGATATCGACAACAGCGGTAACGTCACCATCAAGGCGACTGCTGAGACGATGGCCAACTTCCCAGCTGGTAGATACACCTACGACCTACAATACACTGTAAACAACAAGACCACTACCGTCCTCAAGGGTAGCTTTACTGTAAACGATGATATCACTGCGTAATGGCAAAGGTCACGGTCAGCTTAGAAAGGGGCGAACGTGGCGCCACTGGACCGCAGGGTCCTCAAGGTGACAAGGGGGATACTGGGGATATAGGCGCTACAGGCCCACAGGGAGCTACTGGGCCGCAGGGACCAACTGGAGCTACTGGGCCACAAGGCGCCACTGGCGATACAGGCGCGACAGGTCCGCAAGGACCTCAGGGCGTTCAAGGGATCCAGGGTCCAGCTGGAGATATATCAACCTCTAGTACAGACGACCTCACGGAAGGTTCGTCAAATCTGTACTACACAGACTCTAGAGTAGAGAACCATTCAGCTGTCGCTGCCAACACAGCTAAAGAGGGCTATACAAACGCCAAGGCTGACGCTCGAATAGCAGCGGCCAGCATAGACGACTTGTCTGATGTAGATACCAGTACTGCTGCCCCTACTGACGGTCAGGCTTTGGTATGGAACAACACGAATAGCGAGTGGGAGCCAGGCGCGGCAGGTATTTCTCAAATGTCCGTTAACGACCTCAGCCCAAGCGACGTAGACACTTGGATTGGGGACGAAAACCAGGTTCTGTTTTTAGCCAACAATAGAGCAAGCACTGGTCTCAACGATCAAGTCTTAAACATAGAGGCCAACACCTCTGGGGTGCATTTCAAGCCAGACGGAACTTCCATTTACATAACAGGATATGGAAACGAAAGAATTAAGCAGATAAACCTGTCCACCGCTTGGGACCTAACCTCCTTTAGTTCGACTACTTATGAGTCTCCATATCTACTTGGCTCTGCAAATGCTGGGGGGAGAGGAAGAGAAGGGAATCCATACGACCTCAGAATAGCTGATGATGCAAGCGACACGTCAACTTATGGCAAAAAGTTTTTTATTGTTGGACACAGTCAGGATGAGGTTCAAGAATATACCGCCTCTACAGCCTGGGATGTAACAACAATAGGAGAAAACGCTACCGCCAAGTTTGACCTGAGAACGGATCTTTACGGTGGCTCAGGCAGTGCAAATCCAAGGGGGATGGCATTTTCGAGAGACGGATCAAAAATGTATATCACTACATATGATTCTGGCGCTTCCCAAATTGATTACGCACACTTCGACCTAAGCACTGATTGGGACATTACCACTGCCGTTTTTAATTCAGACAAATCAGGTGAGTTTGATTTCACCTCGATTGGCACTGAAGACAGATACACAAACATAGAGTTTAACAACGACGGAACCGTAGCATACGTCTCCTACAATAGCACCATCATTGTCCAGGTCAACCTATCTACAGCATGGGATTTGTCAACTAATTCCGTTGCTGGCTCCTACAATTTGAGAGGTACCGTTGAGCAGCACTCTATTAATCCTGGTCTCACTAGTGCTGCATACTGGGGTTCTTATTATGACCGCAATGAAAAGTATTTCTTTTTCGCGAACAACAACAGCTGGGACAACATCAGCAGGTTGCGCATGGGTGTAGACGACCTCGTTCTTGACAACCTCAAGTTTAGCGACAGGATTATAATTGATGGCAACATCATAGTCAAGGGTAGCGTTTTAGCAAGCGGAGCAGGCAGATTTAGCCAGTTTAATGGGGGGAATGGATCTGGGTGGACTGGTCAGATAAACGGACAGTCTATCAATGCCTCCCTTCTTTATGCTGCCAACTCGTTCTTTAACGTAAAGGGTCAGACCAACACGGACAGGTTTGGTATTTTGTTCGCGCCTAGTCATTCAGCCTGGCAGAACAATACAGACGCTGCTGGTTTAATGATTAGGCCAGACTATGATACATACCTCACTGGGGGAAAGAAGGTAATTACATTTCCGTCAGTTACAGGCACAGTAAAGACAGATCAGGATACCTTTTACAGTGGCAGGTTTGACGCTGATGCTGAATCGAAGGTTACTGGCGCCACGGAAGACATAGAGTTTTATTTTACGGCTAGGGCTGACGGACAGGGGGAGTTCCAAAGGCAGCTTGGAGCCCTTCCAGCTTCAGGCCAGACTCTGACAAGAACTAGCTATTATTCTGATAAGGCTTTTGCTGACCCAGACACGGCTGCTGATTGGACCACAGGGACTGCTTATACCTCTACTTCTTTAGATTCTTCCATATCTCAGTCTAAGGATGCGCTGCTTAACGCTCAATCCACTGGCACACCTCCACTTTCAACTAAGATTGTGATTTCTAACTATCTTGGCTCTTCAGGCTTTTTAAGTGCAGACGTAGATGGGTTTGACGGTACATCAGTAGTGTATAGCCTCCGGAGAGTAAATCACCTTTACGGGGGTGCTGCAATAAGGGTGGTTAATGACAGCGATGTGGAAGCTGATATAGGATTTGACTCCAATCATGAGTTTGACACTACAGCCCTTTTGAGCCACTGCGGAAGCGGCGATGGGTACCTCGTGAAGTGGTACGATCAAGCTAAAGGAGGATCTACTGGTGATGGCAATGACGCAACCTGGGATAGTAGCACTTCATACTCAAGCAGAAAGCCGCAGATTGTATCTTCTGGTTCTGTCATTACAGATAACGGTAAGCCTTGCTTAGAAACCATTGATGCTGGTATGGTGATGGACGAGCAGTTCAGCGCCTCTAATGAGTATGATTTGTTCTTCGTGGCTCAGAAAACCCTGAACAACAGTAACCACGGTATGATTTGGGGAACCCAAACTGGAAATGACTGTAGAGTCTGGCTGTATGACTACAGGCTATTTCTGGAGGTTAACAACGGAGAGAATAACAATGACGGATACGGCGACGGCGGGGCTAATACCAGATGGTATGAAATGGGTCAGCTTATCCTGAATGTAAGGAGAGACTCCTCTAACTTGAACACCGCTCAAAGGAATGATGTGGTGGGTGACCATAACTACACAAGAGATGGAGCCATGAAGACGGACAGAATCCTTAACGCCTGGAACAACATGCAGTATTCTTTCGCTGGTAACGTACAAGAGATCATCATGCTTGACGGTGACAAGTCTTCTGAGCGTTCTGCTATTCTCTCTAACCTGAACACTTATTACAGCGTATACTAATGGCGGACATCAACGACAATACGATAAACATCACGATATCGGCACCGTCTGCTGATTCGAATACTATCTCTGTAGTAAACCCTGCGCTGAAGAATAACGTCGTTGTAAACGACGCTAGGATTACACCGAGTGAGAGAGCAAAATTAGCTGGGATTGAGGAAGGGGCTGATGAAACCAATTCTGCCAATGTACTCGCGGCTGGTGCTGTGATGACGACTGGTGATCAGACTATCGAAGGCGTAAAGACGTTTTCTGGTAGCGGTAATGGCATTACAGTAGACAATCAAGCTAATGTTAATATCAACGCATCAACTACCACTTTTGGGACAGGGGCAACTGTTAAGTTTGATGGTGGGCCTGCCCCTCAGTTTAAGGGCGGACCATTAGAGCCTGCGATAAGACTCAATGGGAGCGGAGATCAATTTATATTAAAGGAAACTCCTGGCGAACTTAGTCTCCAAGCTAATGACGGAGATGTTTTAATCTACTCTGGAAATGGCGACATAACTATAGATGCTGGTAACAGCGCAAATAACGACAACAGAAGAAAATTCTACGCCAGACAAGGAATTGAATTCAACCTTTCCTCTGGTGGTGCAAGCACAGCGTCTCCATTTAAAATCATTGACAACAACCCACTGTCGGGAGATCCAGCTGATATATTTACTGTAGATAGAAGCGGCGATGTTATCATTAAAAATTCCCTCAATCAACCTGTATTTGAGGTTATCGTGGACCCCTCCAACAACAATGATTTAGATTATGTTAAGATTGGGGGGCCCTCTGGTTATAAGTTCCCCAAGCCAGAGGCTGACATGCGAAACAAAGCCCTTGTGGTGAAGGATGTCGCCTCTGGAGATCCAGACTTTGGTAAATTAGAATTTAGGGACTTCGTTGCTACTTCCATATTTGACATGTCTGAGGTGAACGAAACAAGCACCTCTATTGCAGATGGAGAAACACTTGTTTGGAATGACCAAACGGAAAAGTTTGTTGGGCAGGTAGCTCTTTCTGACGCCTCTTTACACGACTTAAGCGACGTAACACCACCTGCTCCTATACCCAATAATTACGCGCTTGTTTGGACTGGAAGCACATGGGAGCCACAGCAGCAGATAGATACAGACACAAACACAACTGACTTATCTACTGATAATAACCCAACCCTTAGCGCTGACCTTGACGTCAATGGGAATACAATCACCAACGAGCTAACCGACGGAGGCGTTGTGATTCGACCAAATGGGAATGGCGATGTAACGATTGGGAGCACACAGGGAACTGGAGATATCACAATAGGTAACGGAAACACACCTACGGTAAGTTTAGGTAGACTTAATTTTGATTCCAATCAATCCCTAACTGGTAAAGACAACTATGTCTTAACGTATGACCAAAACCTTAACTCTATCCAGTTAGAGCCAACAGCTTTAGACCTAAGTGGCTTGAGCGACGTAGACACTACTGGTGTTTCTGAGGGCGATGTCTTGGTGAGTGACGCTAGCGGTAACTTCTCTCCGTCTAGCGCTTTCGATGCGTTTATGGCAGCGGCTGTTTCTGTCTCAACTGGCATGCCTCAAAACGGATCAGTGGCTGGCGACTTTGACGGTGACGGTGTTGTAGATGTAAATGACTTGCTTGTGTTTTTAGCCAACTTTGGTGAGTCTGCCTTTGATGGAAACACTCAGATTGAGTTTGTTGATGTGCCAATTGGCCCTTCCGACCCAGGAGCGGCTATAACTGTTTATGAACCGACAGACTTAGGCGGTTTGAACTTTAACAACTACGCTAGTCAGAGCACTACTTCAGATTTAGATCTCTTAAACATTGGGGCCGCAACCACCACGACTTCTATTTCTCCGTATGCCTGGTCAGTAAACAACACGGTAGAATCCATAACCCTCTCTACCACAGATAGTACTGAATTTGGAGAGTGGTTTGAAACATCGAGCTTTTCTTTTGAGAGTCCTTCAACAATTTACATCAACGAATCCAACAGCAATACGGGATTAGTGGGTGTCACTTTCGCTCTTTACGCTCAAGTCATTAGGGATTATCCTACAGCCAATCTTGAAACGGATGATCCAGTTGTGATAGCGGATTTTGGAACGGTTCAGCAAAACACCGAAGGAATGTCCCTGCTGTCTAATGGGCCTGTTTCTATTTCTGATATTGGCAAAAAAGATGCTGGAAATTCAGAAAGGCCAAATTCAGTAACCATAAAGCTTTATGTTGGTGTGGCAAATGATGAGGGGCTGGCTCAATTTGCGCTTAATAATTTGAAAATCAAGGTTACGGGTCCTTCAGTTTAAAATTAGCCATGGCAAAACTTAGAATATTTAACGACAACAACTCCATTTACATTGGGGGTAAGGCGTTTCAGCCAGGGTCTTTAACAGCTAGTGAGTCTAGCGGCAACATAACCGTGTCTCAAGATCACAATTCTAAACGGGTCTTTACTCTTAGGTTCGATCAGATTGCCGATAAAGATGGTAACGCTTGGGGTGCAACAGCGGCAACTACATTAACTGCCTTGAACAATTACATCGGGGCTACCAACCCTGACGGGATTATCAAGTCTACTGACAAGATTACAGACTTGACAGGAATTACAGCTTCTGACTTTGCTTCTAAGCCAGGTTATGCTGTATTTGTGGGGGCTACTGACGGTTCATTGCAGACATCCGACGCTTTATTGCTGAGCGGCAGTGACGTGAGGGTAAACGGTGCTTTTCTCTCTGGGGCTAACACAAACATTGCGCTCACTCCTGGAACCAATGGAAAGGTCCGTATTCATAATACGTACAATCTACCTGCCTCTGATGGTACGAGTGGTCAGGTAGTGCAGACAGACGGTGCTGGCAACCTTTCTTTTGCTACCGTGTCGGGAGGTGGAGGCAGCTCCCCATGGACAACCTCTGGTAGCGACATCTACTACACTACTGGGAATGTAGGGGTAGGTACGACTACACCTGCCGCTACTCTTCACGTTGCAGACGCTAATGGTGAGATTCACGTAGAGGATACTACGAACTCACTGACCACTAAGATGATTATGGCTAATCGTAACGTCATAATCGGCACAGACCAAACCAGCACACTACCGTCCAGTGCTGGCCACGTAAAAATTGGTTATCAGGCTGCGAAGCTAAACGTCGGACAGCCTGTTACGGCAATTGGGAACGCGGTACTAAAAGACAATAATGGCCAGTATCACGTTGCAATTGGGAATTCTGCTGGTAGATATGGTGGTGGGTCCTTTGGCGCAGCGGTAGGCGACGCAGCGGGTCAGCGAGGAATGAATTACGGTTCTTTTCTTGGGTATAAAGCTGGGCAATTTGGAAGCGGTAATGGTAACGTGGCGCTTGGCTATCAAGCGGCGATGGGCGTTAATGGTACTTCCACCTTCGCTAACACAGTAGCCGTCGGTTATCAAGCATTAACAGCTCTGACTGATGGCGCTGGTAATACGGCAGTCGGCGCAGAGACTTTGAAGGCCACTACTGATGGCATAAGAAACACCTTCTTAGGTTTTCAGGCTCAAAGAATCCAAAACGCCAGCTACAATACTGGTGTAGGATTTAAGGCTATGTATGACACAAGCGGCAACCACAACACTGCTATGGGTTATAATGCCTTTAATGCGGCTGGTGGTAAGTCTTACGGTGTTGCTATTGGTAGTAGAGCAGCAGAGGCCGCAACTAATCCCACAGGTGTGGTAGCTATTGGAAGCCAAGCACTCGTTGCCTTGACCACTGGTGCTGGTAATACCGCTGTTGGGTATCAGGCTGGGGCTGCTGTCACTACTGGCGCTTATAATGTTCTTATTGGTTACGCTGCTGGTGATAGCATTACAAACGGGACAAACAATATTGCGCTCGGAGTTAACGCGCTTAGTACGGGAAATCACGGAAATAGTATAGCTATTGGCCGTGATGCTATTGGTAGCGCCGCCTCTACTAACAGTATCGGAATTGGAACAAGCTCTGGTAGATACTCAACGGGTGGCAATAACACTCTCCTTGGGGTTGAGTCTGGCACTGGCGTTAATGGTACTTCTACATTTGCTAACACAGTAGCAGTAGGCTACCAAGCATTAACAGCATTAACTACTGGTGCTGGTAACACGGCGGTTGGTTATCAGGCAAGCAACGCACTAACAAGCTCGATTGAGACCACAAATATCGGTTATCAAGCTGGACTTAGTGGAAGCAACGGCGCCTCTTATAATACGTACATTGGCTATCAGTCTGGTATGTCTGGCTCATCCGCACAGTCTAACACCATGGTGGGACAAAAGGCTGGGACTACCAATAGTACGGGAGATAACAATACTTCACTTGGGGCTGGTTCTTCTTTGTATTTATTGTCAGGAGGAGGCAATGTAGCTCTTGGTGCGGGAGCAATGCGAAACAACTCCACGGGTTCTGACAATGTAATGATTGGTCATCAAGCTGGCAGAACCAATACGGGTAGCTCAAATGTCTTTATTGGTCATGACTCAGGCTACAACGAAACAGGCTCCAACAAACTCTACATAGAGAACAGCGACTCCACCACCCCACTTATCTACGGGGAGTTCGATAATGACGTCCTTAGAGTAAACGGTACGTTGCAAGTCAACGACCCAGCCTCTACAGGCTATGCCTTCCCTACAGCTACTGGAACGCTTGGTCAGGTACTTGAAGTGAACGCTAGTGGTGATCTCGTGTTTGCTACGCCTTCTGGAGGTGGAGGTGGAGGATTAGGAGGTGCAGATCAGACTCTCACAGCTGACAGAACCATCGACACTAACGGTTTTAATCTCGATATCGAGCTCGACCCAACAGGCACTGCGGATACGTTTACAATCCACGACGGTACACACGACCTTTTCCAGGTAGACACAGGTACGACTGGAACTATCTTCAGCGTAAATGATGTCTCTGGCTTACCTAAGCTCACTGTAGACGACTCTGATGGCGTTACTATCGACAAGTTCAAGGAAGTCAAGTACGAGAAACCATCTAACACAGACTTCTCTTATCAGGGGGACGTGGTATACTTCGGTGCTACTACAGGTATGACTCAGGGCGATCTCTACTACTACAACTCTTCAGGCAACTGGGCTCAGGCAGATGCCGATGCAGCTTCTAGCTCAGGGGGCGTACTCCTAGCTATTGCTTTAGGGGCAGCTTCAGATACGAACGGTATGCTGTTGAAGGGTACATTCACTATGGCTGCTGGAGCTATCGACGGTACGGAAGCTACGGGTGACGAGCTGTACGTAAGCACTACGGCTGGACACGTAACAAGTGCTGCACCTACTGCTACTGGAGATATTGTAAGAGTTGTGGGATATATGCTCGACGGCACCAACGGACAGATTTGGTTTAATCCTTCTAATGACTTTATCACTCTTGCGTAATGCCAGACATAGATCAGAAAAAC
>BCSF01000586.1_pt1 | contig 13664 bp, 14 predicted proteins | sample 1016431 | NCBI WGS metagenome assembly BCSF01 (sample SAMD00045685;SAMD00045686;SAMD00045687;SAMD00045688;SAMD00045689;SAMD00045690;SAMD00045691;SAMD00045692;SAMD00045684;SAMD00045690;SAMD00045691;SAMD00045692;SAMD00045684;SAMD00045685;SAMD00045686;SAMD00045687;SAMD00045688;SAMD00045689, study...
AACCTGCCTCACGCCAGCAGTCATCAAACATCGGATTTTGGTTGAATTCCTCGGGCGTCGTTGGCCTGTCCCAGTCCGGCAAGTCAATGCCTTGCTCGCCGTACCAGTCACGGACCAAAGTCCAGCAATCGCTTACGCCCCAGACCCAAGTGCGCCCAATCAGCGGTGCTTTGTAGCCTTCAGGCTCGCACTGGCCCCACTGCTCGGTTTTGGGGTTGACGATGAACCAAGGGAGGCCGGATTTTTCGCAGGCAACGCGGTCGGCTTCGCTTGGGATTGGCGGCGTAACCGGGTGGCTATGCACCACGCCAACAACCTCGCCCTTGTCTTCTGCGGTTGCGTAATCAGCTGGATCAAGAATGAAAAACTCTGTTCCTTCCGCCAAGTTGCGGCATGGCACATAACGCTCGCGGCCTTTGACCACCACCAGCAACCCGCAGGCTTCGCGCGGATCCTCTGCCTTGGCGTGTTCCAGCGCAGCCGCCTTTGCTGTGTCGTTCATCCGTTGAATGCGCCAATGCCAGGGAAGCCGCCAAACGGCAACTCATTGGTTGCGCCAAATCGAGCTTGGCAGCTGCTTAGGCGTTTGCCGCATTTGTCATCAGCGGAAGCCGTAACTGCTTTGTCGTTTTCGTCGAAATAGCTGCTGCCGCTGTAGCCGCATTCGGCGCCTTTATAGATCCAAGGGCAGAGGTTGGCACTGCATTGGCGCTTGGGTGCCCTGACGCCAGCAAGGTCAAAAGCAGCGGCAAGCTCGAACTCAACCAGATCCCTGGTCTCAGTGACTTTTCTTGCGCAGTAGTAGATCTCATCAGGCAGCTTGGCGCTGGTGTCAGGCGTGCCGTATGGATTTGTGCTGCCGGTGAAGTTGGCGGCGTCGATGTAGCGCACCAGCGTGCGGATGCGGGTCAGCTTGGCACCAGTCAGGTCATTGCCTGCTGTTGTCTCGTTAACGTCAAGCAGGATTGCCGTGATGCTGCCCAGCAGGTTGGCGACACGGATTGTTGGGCGGGGCAGGCTGCCGCTTTCGGCGTTGTACTCAAACCCGTCAGCCTCAATGGGCAACTTGCTGTAGGTGTTGCCATCCCAAACAATGTCGCCGTTGGTGGTCAGCGCATTAGTTCCGGCGTGGAAGCGGTAAGTAAATGAACTGCCATGGATATTGGCGAACAGCTCAAGCTCAAACAGCTCGATAATGCTGCTGGGATTGACGCTTTGAAGTTCAGAAACCGGAATTGCCATTACGGTTCAAATACCTGCCTAAACGTTGCAGTGATGGTCCGCAGCGTTGGCTGGTTTAGCTGCTTGCTCCATTCAAGGCATACCCACTTGTATGACGTTGTTTCGTCTGGCGGCGTCCAATCAAAGCTCGCAGAATCAGCCGCGCGAGCATTCAGAAAATCTTCGATCTGATCAGCTTGTGTTTCAGTGATGTGCTCCCAAGTCAGCCGCCATTCCTTGGGGTTCATATGGTCAGGAATGCCATAGAGCAAACGCTGCTCATAGCCATCGCCAAATTGAACGATCCGAGTTTTTGGCGCGCTGCTTTTCTGAGCGCCCAGACTTACGTCAATGCTTGGAAAAGTAGCCATTACGCGAGCAAGCCTCCTGGGCGTTTTTGTCGAATCAGCTCTTGACGAATGGCAACGCCAATAGCTTCGCCGAGCTGCTTGCCTTGGTTGGTATTGCCTTGGGCTTGGGAGCCAGTGGCATCAACGTTGACCACGATATTGCCCATGCTGCCACTACTTTCAACTCCAAGCCGGCCACCAGGGCCGCGGCGTAAAGGCATGATCGCCTCAGGGCCAGCTTCACCCATCAGGCCAATACCTTTGGCAAAGGGAAAAACCATCGGCCGGTCAACAATGCCGCCCTTGGCAAATGGCACGATGCCGTTGGATGCAAAAACGTTGCCGTTTGCGTTTTTCACATCAGGGAACAATGCCCCCACCAACGGCTTGATAATTGCTTGGCGGATAGCGATCCGGGTGATATCGGCAATGATGCTGTTGGCAAGGTTGCGGAAATTCCCCTTTCCGGTCACCCCAAACTCGGTCAGCGCATCCTCCACGCCTTGGAATGCACCAACCACGGCAGAGCCGACTTGACCGCCAAAGTCAGCCAAGGTCTTTTTGTATTCATCCATTTTCTCGCTAAAGGATTCTTTAAAGCTCTTGCCCGTCTCCTTCGTCGCTTCGGCCAGTGCCTTTTGCTTTTCAATCGCCAACGTCTCAAGATCAATCGCAAGCTGCCGCTCAATGTTGAGATCTTGAGCGGTGGTCAAAGACTCTTGCGCAGACTGCGCAAATTCAGCCATCAGCACGCGCCGGCGTTCTTCAAACTCAAGCTCAACACGCTTAAGCGGGTCGGATTCGCGCGCAATAGCCAAGACCGCCCTTGCAGCATCCAGCTGCAGCAGGGAGGCCAAATAGCTTTTCTGTTGTGCTTCTGCAAGCCTTGCGGCCTCTTCCGCTGCCTTCTTATCTGCAGCTGCTTTGTCTTTTGCTGCTTTCTCGCTTGCAGCTGCGCCACCGCCTAAAAGGTTTTCAACGTCAAACGCGCCGCCGGTCAACCGGCGCGAATAGCCGGTGCGATCTGGCCGCTGATTTGCCAAGCCGCCACCAAGCAGCTGCGAAAGGTTGCGCCTGTCAGTTTGGAACTGCGCGCCAGTTTCTTTTAAACCTCTGGTTGCAATCTGACCGACCTTGGCGAAATCACGCTTCAGTGCTGCATCAGCAATGGCGACTAAATCGCCAATGACCCGGCTTAAAAATCTGATGCCGGCGATCGTTGCATAAACAGCGGCGCCAACGCCACGCAAAACGCCAGCAATCAATGCGCCGAATGCCTTCCAATCGCCACTGCTGCCTTGGAATAGATCAGCGAATGCATCGCCGATCATTTGAAACGTTGGCAGGAAATAGTCCAAAATCTGCAGCTGGATCTCTCTAAACCGGCGGCCGATGCCGGCCATGGTGTCGTTAAAGAGTTGCGCTTTTTCAGTGAATTCAGCACTGAGGCCAAAGCCCAGCTTGGTCAATGCATCAGATCCGCCATTAAGCAGCGGGATCAGCTGTGCGCCCGAACGGCCAAACAACCGCATAGCAACAGCTGCTTTGGTGGCTCCATCAGGGAGTTGCGCAAAACGGTCCGCAATATCTTCAAAAACCTCATCTGCATTCCGCAGTTGGCCGCTTTCGTTGGTGATTGCAATGCCTAAAGCGCGAAATGCTGAGGCATAAGTCTCAGTGCCTTTTGCTGCCTCAAGCATGTTTTTGCTGAGCTGCAGAAGGCCAGTATTTAGCTGCTCATTGCTAACGTCCGCCAACTCAGCGGCATTCCTATAGGCAAACAAAGTATTTGCCGCAATGCCTGTCCGCGGGCTCAGCTTGCCAACAGCATCTGCCAGCTGCAAAGCATCTTGGGCGCTCTTAGCAAATGCCCCAATGGCCAAGGCTGCGCCAAGTGCTTTAAATGCAGTGCTGAGGCCGCCAACGGCCATCTTTAGATTTTTAACCTTGCCCTGCACTCCCTGCATGGAGTTGCCAAGGCGCTTGATATCGTTTTCGCCTTTAACGTCGGCCTTGATCCGAATCAGCGAGTCGATATTCATTGCCATTTCAGGCGCCTCGCTCATTCATGACCAGCATCGCCGCGCTCTCCATCACCTGCAGATCTTCCAGCACGGCGCGCTGGTCGGTTACTTCATACAGTCTAAATAGCCACGCAAGCGCGCCATAGTCCAAGCCCAGAATGCCGTTCATCGTTGTGCGCCATTGGGTCTGGGATCGGAGGAACATTTGCACCGACTCCCAGTTTTCCTCAAGCACCTCAAACGGCTTCTCAGGCTCAGGTTCAGGCAGAGCAACGCCTAAGGCCGCGGCATCGGCGTCGGTTTCGTCTTTGACGCCACCGCTCGCCCAATGCTCAGCGGCCTCAATCAGTTTTTTCGCTTGACTCCGCTGAGGCTGCTGAAATACGCCGTAGCGATAGCAGTGGCCAGCATTGGCACGTCAAGCAACCGCTCAAGGGCGCCTTGGCTAAAGGGCACCTCTTTGCCATCGTCGTCGTTAATGCCGGCCCAGCCCACCAGCACCTCGCTGGCAATCTCCGAATCGGTCAGATCACCAGACTCGATCAGTTGCCCCATCTCGCGGATGCGTGATTGGCTGACGCGCCGAAACTCGCCATCAAAGCTTTGACGTTGATGCCGGCCACCATCGACAGGAACGTCGAAAGTGACCGGCCAGGTGTAGGTGTCTGACTGCTTTAGAACAAACGCCAAGGTTTAGGTGTATGCCAGTGACAGTTCATTATTCCCCGCGCTGGTCGGAACCGCAATAAACGGCATGTTGAGCATCTGGATCCCGTCGCTGTCGCTATAGGTCAGATTGCCCAGATCCGACTGAGCGGTGGTCATCGTGACGATGTTGCCGCCAGTGCTGCCGTGCTGCCAAGTGATGGACCCAGTGCTGGTGCCAGTAGCAACAGTAAAGAAGTCCTTACCGGCAATGGTCGGCGCTTCAATCACAACGTTGCCGCTAGGGGCGCGGTTGGTGATCAGGATTTCTTTAGAGCCGCCCACCAGTTCCCGATAGATCACGTCGTTGGCGACGTTGAAGCTATAGGACTGCATGACGCCACTAAACCCGAAGGCTGAGAAGCTGCTGGTATTGCCCTGCTTGAAAATCAGCGGGGTCGCTTGGTTGGCATAGGTCGGAGTGGGCAGGGTCTGATCGGTCGGAGCCGAATAGATGCCCGTCATGGTGAAGGAAATCACCGGGATGCCGCCAACCTCACCGGACAACTCAAACGTGCCGCGGCAACCCGTCAGGGTGTGGCGGATGCCGTCTTGGTGATAGTGGATCGTGCTGCTTTCAAAGCTGCTCGAAATCGGCGCGTAGGTGACGCTGGTGCTGGCCACCACGGTCTCGCTAAGACCGCAGCTGCGCAGCAGCGGGCCATAGGCGGGGGCAGTGCCGGCAGTGCCGGAGCCGGCCAGCTCAACCTCAAACGAAACCTCGACGCGGGTCTGGGCCAACAGCTGATCGGCTTGGCCCATATAGGGACGCACCAGGTCGCGGTTCACGGTGTCGGCGACCAGCGGCTGGATATCGAGATTGCGCACCAGAATTGCGTTACTGGCGCCAGTCGGCGAGCTGTCAGTGCCGTACGTCGTCTCCAGCTTCGCCAAGATCAGGCGCCGGCGGGTCAATACTGATGCCATCGGTGGCTACCTCTGGTTGGGGTTGAGGGGCCGGCTGTGTCCGCTCGACGAGCTTTCGCTTGCCGGTTTTTGGATCTAGGAGGTAACTCCCTCCCAAACCTTGGTTTTCATCAATCATCGTAGCTACTACCCAGTGGTGAGATCTGCAAGGGCCGTGCGATAACGCACAAGGAAATCGCAACTAATCACCCCGGCAGGTTGGTCAGCTTCGACTAAATCAAAGCTAACCCCAATAGGTTGCACGTCATAAGCCAAACTGCCCAAAGTCAGATCAGCCATAAGCTTGCTGTGCAGGCTTTGAACGGTTGCATCGGCCTGTTGATCCGGCACGTCGCCACGCACAATCACGCTGACGCGAACCGTCAGACTCCAGTCCAGTTTTGGAAGGCTGGTGTTTTGTTCCGGGCTGTCGCTGATCGGCTCAATGACAATCGCCGGGCTTTCCTGCCGCGCCAGTGCCTGCACGCGGCTGCGCCATATCCGCGTGCCGACGCCAGTCGTGCCGGCCAAGGTCGTTTTGATCTTGGCCAGTATTGACTCGCGGCGCGTCGTCATGCCTTCACCTCAGTGGCAATGATCCGGCCACGTTGAAAAGCGATATTGTCGGTGTTGTTGATGTTGGCCACGAACAACGCCACCTCAGCGTTGTTTGGCATTTGCACCATCCAAGAACAGAACAGTTTGGCCACCTGATCACCTGAGCCGGTAAAGGCGCGGCATTCCGACTGGTCAATAGCTGTGCCATTGAGCGCCAGCTTGATGCCCAGCGTTTGGTTGTTGCCGGCTGTTGCGTCCATGCTGGCTTGCACCAAAAACAGCTTGCTAACGCCGCTGGTATTTCTGATGGCAAACTCGTCGGTAGTCCCGAGAGTCATCTGATGGTCTGTGGTGTCATCAAAAGTCGCCGTCAGGCCAGTGCTTTGGTAGGTATTTGACGAGGCAATAGTGATGGTCCCGCTGGTCTGGCGGCTTGCTTGGCCTCGAACCAGAACGCCTTCGATGAAATAGTTAAGGCTGGTCCAAGCAGTTGAACCATCGCCAACCTTAAAGCGGCGGGTATCAGTTTCAATGCCCATCTCGCCGTCAAGCAAGGTGGGATTAGCGGAGGTCCAATCGGCTTCGGTGTCACGCCGCAGCCTGATTCGTGCCGTGCTGCTCATGCCGCTCCGCCGTCAATAGTGTTTCCATCAAGGTAGCTAGAGCCAGCGGTTCCACCGTCAAGTTCAGGATCTAGCTGCTCATTAGCCAGATCGTCCACGGTGTCGTCGCTGTCGCCAGCATCTAAAGCAGTGCTTGCAGTTGTGACTCCAGTTGCCACGCTGCGCTGCAAACTGATTTCGCAAAACAGGCCGTCATCAATTAGCCGGGTTTCGCGCACCACATAGGCAACGCCATTGACGCTGATCTCCGAGTCATATAGGAGATCACCAAAATCTGCCGCCTTAGCCGTCAGCGTGAAATCGGTGCTTAGCACCATGTCGCCAGCTAGGACTTGGCCGGGCATGTCCAGAATGCCTTTGCCAGTCACACTGCCGGCGACGCAATCAACGCCGAAATCGGCCAAATAGCTATCAGGCAGATCAGTCAGCGCCATTGGCTTTTGGTTGGCGGGGTTGCTTTTGGCTGGGGCGGTTCGGCCGGAGCCTCTACAGCGCGACGCATCCGCAGCAATTCTTGGGCCACCTTGGTGTCAAGGTCATAGACCTTGCCTTCCTCACGGTGCTGCTGCTGGGCGCAGCAGGTGCGAACAATCAAAACACGCATAAGAAAAAGGGGGCCGGTTGCCCGGCCCCGCCTCCTTTATCAGGTGGTCACGTCCAGGACGGCTGCGAAGCTCTCGGCGTGGCGGACGGCAACGTCATAGGTGACGATTGCGCGGACGCTGGTCAGAGCCTTGCTGAAATCGTCGGAGTCTTCACCCACAACGATCTCGATGCCGTTACCCCAGAAGCCAACCATGGCTTGAGAGAAATCACCCATCAGCACAGCGGAGCAAACGCCGCTGCTGGTGCCCTTGGTCAGGTTGCTGGGAACCTGGTTGGTGACATACAGCGGATAGCCGTTCACCGAGGCAGGGGTGCCGCCGCGGCCAATGGCGTTGAGCTGATCGTTCACCAGGTAGGCGCCGTCGGTGGAGGTAGAACCACCAGCGCGGAGCTTCTTGAGCTCAGCGAGCACCTTGGCATTGGTCACATAACCGATGGCGTCGCGGTTGACCGCGCCGTTGTCGATCAAGACCTGCTCCTCAAGATCCACCAGGGCGTTGACGGTAATAGCGCCACCGTTGGTGCCCAGAGCCACCGAGCCGATGCCGGAGGTGTTCAGGATGCCGGTGGGCTGACCGGAAGAACCGGAGCCGTTCAGGATGCCCAGGTCAATGCCCAGGTTGATGCCGTCGGTCAGGTCACGGCGGACCAGATCCTCGATGCCAGGGGTGCCTTGCAGCAGGGTCTGGCGGCTGTACTTGGACAGTGCAGCGAGGTTCTTGGGAGCCAGGGTCACCTGATCAAAGGTGGACTCAGACTGGGTGATGGCGGTGGTTTCGGTGCTCAGGTAGTAGGTCGAGGCAACACCAGAGCGACGAGGGATTGCCACGTCACCGACGAGGCCGGTCATGGAGCGAACGCCCATGCGCAGCATCATCGACTCATTGCGCAGAGCCTCGATGAACTCATCAGCCAGCAGATCGGTGGCAACCAGGTTGCCGCCATTTGCCCCGGCCGAAGTGACGTAGGTGGCCCGCTTTGCGAGAGCCGAGAAAGGAACAAAGAAACCGCGCTTGCCGGTCTGGGTGAACTGGGAAGTGCGCTGAACCTCTTGGCTAATTTCACGAACCAGGCCAGCCTCGCGGGAAGACCAGTCGCCGCTCAGGGCAGCGCGGATGCCTTCGCTGATGCTGTACTGAGCAGCATCACGCTGATCCATCTCAACCGGCTTAACGGTTTCGATGGGCTTAGCGCCGAGCTGGTCGAGAACAGCTGCGCGGGCCTCGTCGATGGAACGGCCAGACTCGACCAGTTGACGGCCAAGGTCGCTCAGGTTGTGCTTATCGCACAGGGCGTTGATGCCAGCAATGCGGGAGCGTTCAGCCTCGGCGGCTTCGGCCCGCACCACTGCCAGATCAGGGGTGTGGTTTTCCATTTCAGGAATGGGATCAGGTTGAGGTGCTGCCGGAGCAGCGTTGGAGTCGGTCTCTAGTGAACGGCCAACCCCAACTGAGGGGTCAGCAGGCACAGAAACCACGGACACCTCGTAAGGGGTCCAAGCAGTGGCGACAAAATCGCCGCCGCCGCGCTCCTCCATCTTGTCGATGGAGTAGCCGAACGAGACATTGCGCAAGACACCATCTCGAACGTCGCCTAGGACTTCCTGGGCGAACGGATTGCGGCTGAACCGCACGCGCACATAGCCACGGCGTTTTTGGCCGTCGATATATGCACGCTCAACAACCCCAATCACGCGATCAGGGTTGTGGTTGAACAGCAGCGGAGCCGCGTCGTTCAACCGGGCAAGGTCAGCCGCTTTCTCCTCATGGCTCAGAATTTCGTTTCCGAAATACCGGGCCACCGGATATTCAGAGCTAAACGGAAATTCGTAAGTCCGATCTTCCACCTCGTCAAAGGTGGTCAGCTCTGCGCGCTGGTATTTGCCTTCCAGATCGCGCACGTTTAACTCTTCCGCCGTGTCAGCTTCGACAGCTTCGGCGCCAGTTCGCTGTTCTACGTCAAGCTCTGCTGTTTCCATTGGCGCTTCAGCTTTTCCTTTAATCTTATCCGTTCTCATCTTCAGAACCCGTCTTTACATCTGGGCTAGGGAGATCAACCGATTCCGCCGCAGCAGGTTGCAGGCTTCCGGCGGCTGTCATCACATTGGCGTCGGTATCAACCGCAATGCCCAGCTCTTCCAGTTTTTCAAGCTCAGCTTTGCGCGCGACCAAATACTCATCCAAGTCGCCGCCTTGCTCACCGACAACTTGGGCCAAGGTCTTAAACCCGCAACGGATTGCCTCTTTGTATGCGGCAACTTCCTTCTGAGGGTCAACCCAGCCCCATGCGCGGGGCACCCACTTAACGCGCTTGAACCGCTCAGGCTCCACCTCATACAAAGGCAGATTTAGCGCGCCGCTCATCACAGCCATTTCCAGCCATGCCGCATAAACCGGCTGGTGGAAATTCTTTACCATGTAGTCCTGCAGCGTCTTCCAGTGCTCCCGCTCCTCAAGCAGTGCCAGCCGGCTGCTGCTGTAGTTGGTCTGGCTGAAATCACGGCTGACTGACTCATAACTGCAACCGATGCCAGCAGCTACAGCGCGAAGCATTGCCCGCAAGAACGGCTCAAACTGCCCATCAGGTGCATCCAAGCTGGGCACGTTCACCGACTCGCCCGGCTGCAAATACTTAAAGACGCCAGGCTCAAACGACGAAACCCGCTCGCCGTCATAAACCTCGCCGCCGGGATCAAGCTCACCCTCAGGCGACGTAATGAAACCCATCAGCGCGCTGCTGGCCCGTGCGCGCACCACCTCGGCTTCCTCATAGCCCGACAGGTGATGCATCCGCTTGATCGCAGAGGCAAACCACGTCACGCCGCGGGTCTGGCCCGGCCGCTCCAAAATCGCAAGGTGGATCACCTCAGAGGCAGGCAGCATCAGGTGCCGCTTGCCGGGCGCACCCGAAAACGGACCGTCGCCAGGGTGCTTGGCCAAGAAGGCGTACTGCACAGGCCGGCCCCACTTATCAACCTCCACGCCCATGCGCCATTCATTGCCCGAGATGGTGCTAGCGCCGTTGTAGGTCTCGTCGAGCTGGTCAGACTCGATCACCTGCAGCGCAAACGGCACCTGGCCGCCGCCAAACGGCTGCCGGATCATGCGAATGAACACCTCGCCGCTCTCGCACATCGCGCCAATCGCCATGCGCTCGATCTCGGCAAAGCACAGCCGGCCCGCCACGTCGCAGTGCTCCTTATATCCCCAACGCTTCCACGCCATCTCGATGGCGCCGTTGATCTGATCATCCAAGCGCCCGCCGCGTTGCATCGGCACCTGGGCCTGCATCCTGATGCCCGTGCCAATCACGTTTGACACCACAGCCCGCTTGGCCTGCCGCGCATAGTCCGAATCACGCACAAGCTGCCGCGCGCGGTTGCGCAGGCGGCTCAAGCTGCCGTTGATCTCGGCATCGGCGCTGGTGCCACCAGCCACCCAGTCAGTAGTCAGGCGGCTAACGGTCGCGCCCTCATACATACGCCGCGGCCGACGTTGCCGAATGGGCTGATATCCCAAAGCCCGAAACAGTCGCGTGCGCAGACCCATCAGAACCTCACGAACAGGTTGTGGGGATTGCCCAGACCGTTAGCGATCAGGGCAGCTTTCTGCTCGCGTTTCACCTCAGCCTTAAGCGTACTTTCCCTCTGCATTAAGTCAGGCAAATCGAGCTTGGTAAAACTCCGCCCGCCGATGCTGTACTGCTTAGCTCCATTGCTAATCAGGCTGCGGATTGCAGCTTGCACAGCATCAAGATCAATCTGCGCTTGCGTCCGCCCGTCATATGCAGCAGGCGTTCCGCTGTACTCAAGCGCCGCCAGCACCTCAAGCTGCCCGGCACCCAGCGTCAGTTTTTCTGAGTCCTTGGTGGCAATCGCCTGCCAGTAGTAATCACCAGCCGCAAGAGTTGCGCTATCAGTCGCGCTAAGCGTGAACTCCCACCCGGTCCCATAGGTGCTGCCCGTGACCGTGACGCCTTCACCGGCCGCGTTGCTGCGGATGTAATACTTTAGCGCCCAGCTGCCGCTATCAACCGCGTTGCCAAGGTTGTCTTTGCTGGCATCAGCGCGCCATTTCACCGTGTCGCCGGCCCTGATTTGCGCTGGGATCGGGATCGCCACTACCAACTGCTCACAAAGCTACTGGCCGCAGCTTGCGGCTTCTTTCTCGATCTTAGCGGCGGTTTCTTGCCTTCCTCTAGCTCTTGCCGCAGCTGTTCCCACATCGTTCCAGGATTCATCCGGCGGCTGAATAACTGCAGCGCCGCGTATGCATAAACCAAGCAATCCAGCGCCTCATTTCGGTCGCCTGCTTTCTTCACCCATTCCCTAATCGGGAATCCACGGTGATACCGCAGCGCCTGGCGTTCACTGGTCAGCTGCTTGAAATATTCCTCGTCGGCGCCCATGCCGAAATTCAGCGAACTGGTGCCCTCGTTATGGCGCATCCTGCCGAACAGCGTTGTCTTGATCGTGTCGGTGCCCAGCAGGTACAACGTCACGCCGCGCTTAAGCGTCTTGCCGCGCCAGTTCACGTCCACCTTGGAACCCTTGCCAACCGCCGGGCTATTTCTCCGGCTGCTGCCCTTGATCGCCATTGCGCCCTGCCCCAGCCGCTCCCGCACCCAGCGGTAGACCTCATGGGTGCAGTGGCCGCCCGTATCGCAAGCAATTTGCTTAATCGTCAGCTCTTTACCGCTAGCCGTTGCCCACTTGGTCGCCAACACCTGATCCAGCTGGCCCCACACCTCGTTTTGCGTCGGGTCGCCCATCAGCTCCTGATGCCAGATCAGCCAACCCGTCTCACCCTCGCCCCAGCCCCACACGCTGCACGCCAAGCGGTTGTCCTGCACGTCAACGCCAGCAGTCAGCAGCACCACGCCTGCAGGGCAGGTGCCTGGCTCATACGCCAACCGCTTCGCCATCAACCCGTCAGCGTTAACCGCCGCCGCGTAATCCTCTTCCCACGTCTCAGCTAGGCGCGTGTTCACGAACGCCTTAAGCGCCGGCGCGTCACCCTTGGCCCTCAAGAAATCATCAACCAGCTGCTCCCAGCTGCACCAGCCCAGCGGGCTGTACAGCCCCGACAAATGGAACCCAGCTGTCTTGCCATCGCTAGGTGCCGTCGCGCGCCACTCGCCGTCGCCCAGCATCCGCGGCTTGTGCAGTTCCTCAAACCGCTCGCCACAGTGCTCGCACTCATACCGCACCGTTTCCGGTCGGTCCCTTTCCCATTTCAGCTGCGGCCACTTCAGCCAATCCATTACCCCGCAACACGGACAGGGCACAAAAAACCGCCGCTGATCACTGCGCAAATATTCCGCCTCTATCCGGCTGAAATCTTTCACCGTCGGCGTACTGGTAAGCAAAATCTTGCGTCGCGCAAATGTCGTCGTCCGTCGTTCCGCCAGACCCACTGGGTCGCCCTCCCCATCAACGTCGGCCGGAAACGCATCCACCTCATCGCAGAACAAATATCGGCACGGCGCCGAACGCAAACCCGTCGCGCTATTGGCACCAGCCAGCAGCATGATGCCCCCCGAAAATTCTTTGCTAAAGAGCGTGTTGCCCGAATCCCTACTGCGGGCCGGCGCGATCTTTTCCGACAGGCACGGCGTATCCGTGATCATCGACTCCAGGCGCTGCTTGCTAAGCCGCTTGGCCATCTCGATAGTCGGCTGCACGCACAGCATCGGCCCCGGCGCATGGTCGATCACATAGCCCAGCCAGTTAGATCCCGCCTCCGTCTTGCCCGTCTGCGCCGCAAACTGCATCACCACCCGTTGCACGCTGCTGCCCGTACTCAGGCAGTCCATCGGTTCCTGCAGGTAAGGCGTCCTGCTGGTCCTCCAAGGCCCCGGCTCGGCGCTCGCCTTACTACTTAGCTTCCGATACTTATCGGCCCACTCAGAGACCGTCAGCGGCTCTTCAGGCCGCAGGCCCTCCAAGAACCCATCGCGCCACGGACTAGCCATCAGCCAACTCCACAAGCGCCGCACGGTGCTCATCGCTAAGCACCTGATGAATCCGAGCCGGGTCCGTCTCGCCCGCTAGCTGGTGGCTCAACCGATCCGCCAAGTTCGCCAGCGCCTCCCGCACACTCCGCCCCAACGCAAACGCTTCTTTCTTCACCTGCTCCACTGGCACCAGCTCACCGCGCTGCTGCGTCACCTGCAGCTTGGCCAGCTCCGCCTGATAGTGCTCTCTCCGCGCTCTGCTCTCGTTCAGCTCCGGGATGGAGTCATCAGGCAACGCATCGACTCGCCGCCGTAGCTCTTTCGCATCCTTCGGCGCAGGCTCCACAGGGTCAGGCCGGCTCACCTTGCTAACAGGCGTGGCCGCTGTGTTCTTATTCCACAGCTCCAATGCCAGGTCGCGGTCCAGCCATTTCTTCTCATCCTTGATCACCACCGCTGCAGCAATCCGGCTCTTGCTTGCATGGGTCACCGCAGCCTTGGTGCAACCCTTGATCGTCGCCAGCTCGGCAAACGTAATCAGCAAAGAGTTAAGTAGCTCTAGCGTTAACTTAACTCTTACTAAACCCTACTTAACTGTCTTAAGGGGAGTCTCATTTCTGCGACTGGGCAGATCCCTTGCAGCGCAATGGTTTAAGGGCTGTCCCTTATACACATATGCCGCTGCCGAAGATCCACACTGTGTACACCTCAGTGGT
>BCSF01000587.1_pt1 | contig 13663 bp, 24 predicted proteins | sample 1016431 | NCBI WGS metagenome assembly BCSF01 (sample SAMD00045685;SAMD00045686;SAMD00045687;SAMD00045688;SAMD00045689;SAMD00045690;SAMD00045691;SAMD00045692;SAMD00045684;SAMD00045690;SAMD00045691;SAMD00045692;SAMD00045684;SAMD00045685;SAMD00045686;SAMD00045687;SAMD00045688;SAMD00045689, study...
ATGGTATGGGGATATGGTCAATTAAATACACGTATATCATTTTTAGAGTATCAAGTAGCTATGAATGAAGAACATATTATACGAATGGAAGAAGATGCAGATGCTAATCAAAACGCAGAGATTCCAGCAGATATACGTCAAAATCAACGTATTGAATATTTAGAAAAAGAATTAGATAGAATAAGAGATAATGGATAGCCTACGTACAAGCAGTTTTAGTGTAGCACATGGCATGATCTATTGGCTGGATATTATACCAGCAGTATTAATGTGCATAATGCTTTGCTTTAATATTTACTACTTATACATAAAAACAAAAAAGATAAAGGAGAAGTAAATGGATTGGATGAACTGGTCTAATTTCGCATACCTAATGATAATAATACTGGGAGCGGTAGGAACTATGGTTGCTACTAAATACCGTATTGTTGTAAAAGAAATGAAAGAGGTTGCACAAAAATACCACGAAGCAAAAAAAGATGGTAAAATAACAAAAGAAGAACAGCAGGAAATTGCTAAAGAATGTATGGATGTTCTTATGGCAACTGTAAAACTTGTGTGGAAATTCTAATGGCTGAAAAATACGATAACAGCGGAGCATTATTTATTAATGACCGTAAAGAAAAAGATAATCAGCCAGATTATACAGGGAATGTTGTTATTAACGGTGAAAAGAAAAGACTTGCTGGGTGGAAAAAAACTGTAAAGTCTGATCCTTCTAAGACTTTTCTAAGTCTTGCTATATCAGATTACCAGGATCAACCAGCACAGCAGTCTGGCTTCAAAGCTACACCAAACCCAGTGGATGATGATTTGCCGTTCTAATGAAGTTCGATGACATCATTGATGAGGTCTTAAAATCTGAAGGGGGATCTAAAATTACAAAAGATCCCCTGGATGCTGGTGGTACTACTAAGTACGGTATATCTCAACGTGCTTATCCTAAACTGGATATAGAAAAATTAACAGAACAAGAAGCAAAGAATATATACCACTTAGATTACTGGATCCCATCAAAAGCCAGTAAGGTACCCGCACAGATCCGTGAGATCTATTTTGACATGGTTGTAAACTTTGGGCAAAGATCTGCCGTAAAAGTATTGCAACAGGCTTGTAATGGTAAAAATACCTATGATATAAAAGTAGATGGCTTAATTGGCAATGCTACTATTGGAGCCTGTAAAAACCTGGAGCCAGATAGATTACGTGCTTACCGTGTTTTAAAGTTTGCACGTATTGTGATCAAAAAACCAAGCCAGGAACGCTTTTGGTTTGGCTGGTACCGCAGAGCATTACGTATATAAAAATTATTTTAAAATAATACTTGCATATATATATTATTATTGTTAGTATGTTAAAGATGATAACATATAAATATAATAATTTAGAGTTCACCGAGGGCAACCCAAAATGCGATCCAGCATATGTGTTATCATCTCCCTCGGTGGCTCCAGAAAGAAGGTAGAGAATGTTAACATTTACATTTGATTATAATGATGGCGGTAGAAAAGAAGCTGGTTATAAAGGTAAAGCTGGTGATTGTGTAGTAAGGGCAATTGCTATTGCTCTTGAATTACCATATCAGCAAGTGTATGACGAATTAAAAGAAGCTAATAAAAACTACAGCCTAACTAAAAAAACAAAACAAGCTAAAAGAATCAAGTCTGATGGTACCACATCCAGGAATGGTAATTATAGAGAAGTATATGAGCCATACCTATTATCAAAAGGTTGGAAGTGGACACCAACAATGAAGGTTGGTGAAGGTTGTAAGGTACATCTTACCAGACATGAATTACCAACTGGTAGATTAATTGTTAGAGTATCTAAGCATTTAACTACAATGATCGATGGCGTTATTAATGATACATACAATCCAAGCAGAGATGGTAAAAGATGTGTGTATGGGTACTATCAGAAAGAAGGGGGTAAGTAGGATGGAAGTTAAACACGGAAAATATATATGGAATCCAGATCTATCGAGATCAAGGTGGGATGAATATCTTGATATAACTAATTGTGAATACACAGCATTCGATCTAAATCTTCCAGGTGTAAATCATATTAGCATCGACTTTAAACACGTTGATTATGAACCAGAACCAGGAGTTTGGAGTAATCCTAAATACATTAATCCAACATATTATATAGAAGTTTGGTGGGATGATGAATATGAAGTCTATACTACCAGGAATTTTCAGAATCTGAAAGGAACTTTTAATAGGTATGTCAAGCATATAGAAAAATTATTTGATGATAACAACATAAATGAAACGACTTTAGATGCATTTTTTAAGATGATACATAAAGAAGATATTGCCAGAAAAAAGTTAGATCAAGAAATCTATGCAAAGAGGGATTTTATAAGAAGAGTTAAAAATACATTTCCAACTGCATATAAAGGGGGTAAATAATATGCCATATCCCCTTAAAAAATATGTTGTCTCAACCCGCCCTAACGTATCTGTCTTACCTCTACCTTCTTGTGCAGATACAAGGACTCTGCTGTCTAAAGGGCGGGAAGCAACACAGTGTGAACACAAAGAGACAGAATATCAGCCTTACGAACCAGAGGTAAACGCACCAGAAAGTCTTTCTTGCGTAGATTGTGGGGCTGAATTAACTTTAGAAGGAGAGAGTATATAATGAAAAATTGGGAAAAGAAATTTGATAAAGCCTTCGACACATTTGGTAACGTGCTTGAAGTATATGTCATTACGTATATAGCAATCTTTATCATTGTAAATCTTGTGAGGGCAATATGAGAGAGCCAATAAAGCAAGAAGGATTAGATCTGGATCTACGCAAAACGTACATTGGTACCAGTGAATGGGCAGTTGTTGCCAAACAGCACAACAAATATAAAAGCCCACTTGATGTATGGAACGAGAAATTATTTGGCTATGAGCCATATGATAATATCATACTTAGGCACGGCAGAGATATTGAAGGCATGGTTGCAAAGTGGGTAGAGGAAGATATGGATGTTATTGTTTCTATTGATCCATATGTACGCTTTGATAAAGACTATGATTTTTTAGCTACTAACTTAGATGGCGTTATTCATTTTAAAGATGGACAACCAGATGCTGTATTAGAGATCAAAACAGCTTCACAGATCGCTAAAGATACCTGGGGCGGTAAGATACCTATTCAGTATTACACGCAGATGCAGGGGCAAATGCACATTACTGGCATGAAGTATGCTTATATAGCTTTACTAACCTACGGTTATGCAGGTATAGACAGTTTTGATATATATAAATACGAATATAAGCCAGAGTATATACAGCCTATTATAGATCAATGCGTTGATTTCTGGAATAATCACGTACTAACCCAGGAACCGCCAGAAGCAATAACAGATACAGATATTAAACAGATGTATCCAGAGGCTAATGGTGAGTCTATGATTGCAGATAGTAAACTGATCGAAAGGTTTGAAACCCTCAGACAATTTAAAGAAACAAAAAAGCAGTTAGATGTAAGTATTAAAGATCTTGAGATAGAAATTAAAAATACTATTGGTCATTACGAATCTGTTAATGATGGGGAGCGTACTATTGCAACGTATAAAAACAGTAAGCCACGCACCACATTTGACCGTAAAACTTTTCAAACAGAAAACCCGAAGCTGTACGATAAATATCTCCAGGAAGGAAGTTCTTATCGCACACTTCGTATAGCAAAGGAGAGTAAATAATGGGAAACCCTATTAACCTTAAAGGTAACCTATATAGTAAAGTTATTGACCGCCTTAGAGCTTGGAGAGATGATCATCCAGCTATAGATGGCTGGTCATTACTTACTGAACCAATTAGCTTATCTAATGAAGCTGTTGTATTCCAGGTAAAGATCATAAACCCAGATGGCGTAACAGTAGCCACTGGTCACAGTAATAATATACTTGGAAGAGATAAGGCGTTAGAAAAAGCAGAAACAGTTGCTATTGGTAGAGCATTAGCAACATTTAATCCTAAGTACGGTGGAGAGATGCATGAGTTTGCATCGAAGGAAGAGATGGATAAGTTCCAGGAGAACCAGGTACTTACTAAAGATGATGGCGATTTATTTCCACAAAAACAAGCTGTACAGCCAACTAATGGTGACAACGAAGTGTTATGGATCTATCCTGGTAAATATAAAGATAAGCCAGTGACCTCATTAGATCAAAGCTATTGTACGTGGGCATTACAAAACCATGAACAGTTAGCAGAGAATCCACAGCTACGTTCTGCTGTAGAAGCTCATTTAGCTACACTTTCATAGGTAGATGGAAACATGGTGGGATCTCACAAAAGCATACTCATTAGCTCAACTGGATTATCCAGAGGGCTTGGGTATGAGAAGAGTCTTGATAATGAAAGATCAGATGTTTGGTTGGCGACCATTACACGAGATCCCGCCACAAGAATTACAAAAACTAATCAATAAACTGAGGGAAGCATATGTCAAACTCAACCATAGAGCGGATTCTGGAGAACAGATTCAACCAGACACCAATAAGGATCAACGAAATGATACTTCTAAGAATAAAAGAAAGAATGGATCTTGGAGGGAAAAAATACGGTAACACAATTGATTTGAATGATAGCAGAGATTTTTTAAAAGAAGCCATTGAAGAAGCGTTAGATATGACTGTGTATCTAACAATATTCCTAACTCAAATAGAATCAGCATTACGCAATAGACCGCAAAACGAAATCAATGTAGATGAACTTATATTAATTATGGATGGACTTGGAAAGCTTATATTATCAGAAAAAGAAAACCATGATACTACCAGAGTACAAAAAGCACAACAGTTAATGGATCGCTTAACCGAGTATGCGGATACTCATTTTAAAAGTAAGCAGAAATTATAGTGCTACAAACCACAATTATATACCAGAGGAAACTAAATTATGGAACTTATTATTCCTGGAAAACCTATTGCATTAAAACGCCATAGGCATACCACCCGCAATGGCAGGATCTTTAATTATGATCCATCAAAAGCCGATAAAGCTAATTTTTTAAAAAAAGTCCAAAATTTGGCTCCCGAGGATCCTCTATATGGAGCGATCTCGGTATCAGTCGAGGTTTATATCGACAGACCAAAGACACATTTTGGAACTGGTCGTAACAGCGATAAAGTTAAAGACAGCTCACCAGTTTACCCTGTTGGTAGACCAGATATAGATAACTACATTAAATTTGTTTTAGATGCGTTAAATGGCGTGTTTTATAAAGATGATAGCCAGGTAGTACATATTGAATGTATTAAAGAATATTCCACTGAACCAAAAACCATAGTAAGGATATACCCTTATGAGTATTAAAGATAAATTGCCAGTATCCAGGAAAAGATACGAACAAGAAATAAATGAACTTAAAAAGAAAAATGATGAGCTATTAGAAGCTAATGCAATCTTTGCTGTTAAGCTTCGTAGAATAATGAATTTACTTGGAAAGTTAAAAACTACACCGCCAATGAGCAATGTACGTTTTATACAGAATGTAAAGGATGTGTTTGAACGATGAAAAAAGCATTAGCATTAGCATTACGAGAAAAGGCAGAACAGATTGCCTTTAATTTTAGTAGACATGATAGAGATAAAAATGTATATAACGAACAGTTTACAGTAAAAAAGATACAGCCGTTATCTGAGTCCACAGCAATTATACATTTTCAGAAAAATACAGGTAAGGTAGGTATTGCTTTTTGTTACTGGATCAACATGAAGGGCGGTATGTGGCAGTATTTTTTTCCTACATATGATCACTGCGTAGGAGCAGAGAAGATTAGAGATATATTACACGGTATAGAGATAGATAATTTCGATAAGAATTTTGAGAATGCCTAAAAAAGCTAATACATCTCATATCGGTTTTTGTGGTGAGCTTTTTGTAAAGCATCATATCTTACAAAACTATCCAGAATACAACGTATATGAGCCAATGATCGATGAACGTGGCGTAGATCTGATTGTAGAGAGAAGAAAAAAAGAATTTATTCGAGTACAAATTAAAACCATTACAGACATGAAAACAGATAAAGCAGTAGAAGTAAGGCTAAATAAGTATGTTAAAAAAGATCTCATTGATGTTGTTGCTGTTTATTATGTCAAAAAAGGGTGGGTGTGTTTTGTGCCGTATAATGATGAAGCAAGTATAAACCTGGCATTGAAGCCAAGTAAGAATAACCAAACAAAGAACAGAAGGTTCTTTTATCAATACATGGAGTTCCCCTATGAATAAAGATAAACGTGGCTGGATAAGGCTACATCGAAAGACAAGAGATCACTGGCTTTGGGATAATAAAGAAGTTAAATCAAAGTTTGAAGCATGGATAGATTTACTAATGATGGCATCACACCGTGAGCGTACTGTATACATAAAAGACCAATTAGTTACCATTAAACGTGGTGAAGTATGCTGTAGTTTGAACGCATTTGCCAAGCGGTGGAAGTGGTCAACTGGCAAGGTTAGGCGTTTCATATCTGTACTCAAAACCGACAAGATGGTGGTACAGCAAACGACACGAGTTGCGACACACCTAAGTATCTGTAAATACGACACTTACCAGGGTGAGCGACACGCAGACGGTACACCAGACGGTATGTCAGACGACACGCAGACGAAACGAGAACGGTACACAGAGAATACATTAGAACAATTAGAAATAATTAATAAGAAAGAAAAAAAAGAAATTCCTTCATCTGATTATTTATCAATTTGGAAAAGAGTCTATCCACGTTTTGGATACACTGAGATGCAATTTGCTGGGTATACCAGTTTTATCATCCAGGCTTGTAAGCGTTTAGGAACAGATACGGTAAACAAATGTCTGGATCGGTTTCTTGCAGATAAGGACAGTAAGATCAAACAGCTACGGTATTTATTCGAGGAAGGTATCGATCAGTATTTAGTAACAGATAGAAAGATCCAGGAGCAGGTAGTAGTAAAAGATAAAATATTTAACTGTTATGAGTGCGGTACAGAAAAAAGAAGCAAGGAGGATAAACTGCCACCAGATCAGTTATTTCATAATTGCGAAATGGAAGGTGAGTTTGTACCAGCTTGGGAATATAAAGCAAAACTTGCAAGAGAAAATCCAACTCCTAAACCGCCAACAGAAGAAGATAACATCAACAAAGTTATGCAAGAAATAGGATGGTTAGATGGGTAGCATATTAGAAGATTATATTGAAGGTAAGTTTACCAGATACAGCAACAGACAACTAAAAAAACATAAAACTGGTAGAAGTCATGTTAACGAAACCAGTCAGTACAGAGCAGATATAGCTATAAAGTTATGTACACATTGTAACCGTACTTGGGAACAAGCAATCAACTCTGTATGAATTATAAGACATACCTGGTGAACTATTCCTACTTACGGTAAAAAAAGAAAAAAATGTCCAATTTGTAAAAAAAAATAACATCCACTATTTACCGTTAGTTAGTTTATGTGCATATTCTACCCAAATATGGATATAACAACTTTTATAATTCAGAGTTTTATTACCCTCGTTGCCTTCATCATGGGGGCTTTTGTGTACCATAAGGGAACTATGGTCAAGCCCCCTCTCTCTCTGGATTTAAACAAAGAAGAAATACAACGCCAACCCGAGTGGGATCAACTGTGATTATTGAGTTTCCCTATGAGTTTAATGATTTTGAAGATAAGCAGGAATTGTGGTCATTGATGGCTATTAGTGCATTACGTGCTGGGCTTCATACGGATCAAATTATTATAGCATATGCGTAACGAATCCAAGCTTACTGAAAGACAAAAAATGTTCTGCAAAGAGTATATTGTTGATTTAAACGCCAAACAAGCGTGTATACGAGCAGGATACAGCGAAAAAACTGCAAAACAGATAGGTTCTGAGAACTTGTCTAAACCTTACCTGCAAGAAGAGATAGCAAGACTAATGAAAAGCCGTGAAGAGCGGGTAAAACTAACAGCAGATAAAGTATTAGAAGATATAGAACGAGTACGAACCCTGGCAGAAGGATCAGAGCAGTACAGCGTAAGTTTAAAAGCAAGTGAACTGCAAGGAAAGCACTTGGCAATGTTTACAGATAAACAGCAGATCAATGCAGATGTTAAAATGCCAGTAATACATTTCAATTTAGGCGATGACTAAGTTCGATTTTAACGAAAACCAAAAGTCATTTTTAAAATGCGAGGATCAAGTTATTGCATTCTTTGGTGGTATTGGTAATGGTAAAACCTTTGCAGGTATTGCAAAAGCATTAATGCGAGTAATAAACCCAGATAACCCGCCACAGCTTGGTATGATAGCCAGGCAAACTTATCCAGAGCTTAGAGATAGTACGCAAAGAACATTCTTTGAGTTATGTCATTTAATGGGAATGCTTCCAGAAGTGCATTATGAATACAGAAAGCAGGAAAACAGAGTCAAATTTTTAAATGGACATGAGATCATATTTAGATCATTAGATGATCCAGCAAAGCTATTATCAATCAATTTAGGCTGGTTTTATATTGACCAGGCTGAAGAGGTCAGCGAAGAAGTATTTTTAACGCTGTTAGGGCGTTTAAGAGCTGTAGAGAATCCACAATGCTGGATCACTGGTAACCCACTTGGACATAACTGGATCTGGCACCGTTTTATCCATGATCCAGTTCCTGGTAATATCATATTTAACGCAAAAACAGAAGAGAACATACACAACCTGCCAGAAGGGTATGTAGACTCATTAAAGAACAATTACAACGAGATCTGGATCAATAGATACCTTTATGGAAGCTGGGATGCGTTTGAAGGGCAGATCTATCCAGATTTTGAGCCAAGTATTCATGTGAAGAATCATTTTACTGTAGCACCAGAATGGAGAAGGTTTATTGGTATTGACCACGGTAGAACAAATCCAACAGCGGTATTGTGGGGAGCAGTAGACCAAGATGATATTTTATACATTTACAGAGAGCATTACGAAGCAGGTCAAGATGTAGATTACCATGCCAGGGCTATCCAGGCACATTTAAATGAAGGCAGGTACGAAACATATGTTATTGATCCGTCTACTGGAGCTGGTAAAAAAGATGATCCAGAGACAATTGGTAACCGTTATAGACAGCTAAAGATACCAGTAATTAACGCAAACAATGACGTACAAGGTGGTATAGACAAGGTTACAGAGTATTTTAAGCATAATAAGATATTTATACACAAAAGCTGTGAGAACTTGATACGTGAGCTTATAAACTATCAGTGGGAACAGCCAAGTGCATCCAGAATAGAATTAAATCAACCAGAAAGACCGTTAAAGAAAGATGATCATAGCTGTGATGCTTTGAAATACCTGGTTGGTGAAGTTGTTGCAAGTAATGCAAAGAAAGATACCAGGACAGATACAGAACGGTTTATTGACAAGATTGTTGTTGATGTAGACCATTCACAACCACAGTGGGATTCGTACTAATGGCAATTGTTCATCGAGGAGAAACATTTCCAGGATACAACAAACCAAAACGGTATACTGGCTCTGGAAGATTTAAAAAGCGTGTACTGGCTAAAAAAGGTGACAAGGTAAAGATTGTGAACTATGGTCACAAAAGTTACAAGCACAATTACAGCAGTAAAGCACGTAGTAATTATCTAAAACGCAGTGCAGGGATTAAGAATAAAAGTGGTCAACGCACAGCATCAGACAAGTTCAGTGCTAACTACTGGGCAAGAAAGGATCTTTGGAATGGCTAAAGCATTCTGGAATAAGAAAAACCCGAAGAAGAAAAGCAAGAAGCTTACCCCTTCACAAAAAGCATACGCAAAAAGGTTAAGTGCAGAAAAAGGATGGAAGTATCCTAACCTGGTTGCCAACAGTATAGCATCAAGGAAATAACATGGCTGGAATGGACTATTACGCATCAGCAGATCAACCAAACGCATTAGATGAAGTTGCAGATGTAGCAGAACGCATACCGCAAATACGTAAATGGCTGGATAGAAGTAAGAAAGCCAGAGAGAAACAAGCGGATAGATGGCGTAAGAATGAGCGTTTATACTACGGTAGACATTGGTCTGCACCAAATAAAGGTACGGAAAGCCAGTCCAGGATGGTGTTTAATTTTCCATTAGCTGTGGTAGAAACCATTTTACCAATTATTAATGACTTTCAGCCTACGGTAGACATACTGCCTAAAGAGAAAAATGATGTCTACTTTGCAGATATGATGCAAAAAAGATTCCAACAGATTGTAGAAGAATCTGATCTGTATGGCAAGATATTACAAGCAGTAAAAGACAGTTTGATTTACAGCAATGGATTCTTACAAATACTGCCAGTAATAAGTGACACTGGTGCATTTAGTGGATTTGATATCCAGGTCATTGATCCGTTTTCTGTTATACCTCATCCATATGCTAATGACCTGGATCTTCAAGCAGGTGAATACTTTTTATTTGCTGTACCAATGGAAATATCCAAGATAGAGAGAGAATACGGTATCAAATGCAGTGCAGACGGCAGATTAGATGATTATAAAGCATTTCAAAAGACAGATGACAGCGGACTACAAAGTGATAACCCATCGACCAGTGATGCAGATGTTGCATTGGTTATTGAGTGCTATAGCAATGAAAAAGATAAAGAAAAGTACCCATACGGTAGGCATACGGTTGTAGTGCATGATAAACTGATCGTAGATGAACCGTTAGAATTATATAGAATGCCAGTATTTATGGTATCTAATTACAAGAGTCCGCACAACTTTTGGGGTATAGGTGAGACGGATCTGGTACGCACACAGACCAAAGCTATGAATGAAACATTTAGTGCGATTAATGAAAATATAAGGCGTATGGGATTTCCAATACGTAAGGTAACACAACGAGCTAAAGGTCAATTAACCAGACCGATTACAGGATCACCAGGTGAAGAGATCACTGTAGTAGATCCAAGCGATGTAACCTTTGAAACACCACCACCAATACCAGGATATATACAGAATTACATTGTCCAAGTAGGTCAATACATGGAAGCAGTTACTGGTGTAAATGATGTAACACAAGGGCGTAAACCAGGTGGTGTAACCTCTGGTAGAGCAATTGTAGCACTGCAAGAAGCAAGTCAAACCAGACAGCGTTTTAAGATCAATAAAGAAGTATCCAGGCTAACCAAAGAAATTGGTGAGTACATGGTACAAATGATTCTTACATATGATGAGCAAATACGCTCTATTCGTGAGCGTAATGCAGAAGGTCAATTTGATTTTACACAATTTGATCCAATGGGTGTATACGATGCAGATGGAAACCCAGAAGGTAGTCCAAAATTTAATCCTGGAACAGCAAGTTCACTTAGAGATAGTGAGTTTGATGTGGATGTAACCACTGGATCCAGGTATGCACAAGGTAGAGTAGCCAATGAAGAACGTGCATTAGAATTATATCAAGCTGGTATATACGGTATAGAAGAGGTTGTAAACGCCTTAAATATTGCAGATAAACAGCAGATAATACAGAACTGGTATGTACGTAACCAGCAGATGCCACCACAACAGCAAATAGAACAAACACAGAATATACAGGAAGAGTTTGCAATACTGATAGAACAAGCGATGCAGGAAGGCGTAGGCGGTGGTGCTGAAGAAGCTATTGCACAGATGGTAATGGGTAATCCTGGACTACTTGAGACTCAAGAGTTTGGAATGCTACCACCAGAGATGCAGGAAAGAATTTTAACCGTAACAAATATGGTTGGCGGTCAAGGTGAGATGGAACAAATTCCACAATCCAGGGCTTAATAATGGATTTTTTCAATTGACCGTCAAGAATTAAAAGGATAGTAAAATGCCAAAACTAAATGGAAAAACATATGCTTATACCAAAAAAGGTAAAAAGAGATATAAAGAAGCGTTAATGAAAAGTAAAAAACGTGAAGATGGCGATATTTTATATGGCAGTAAGAATGTTAGAGTACAAAGAATAGTACATGATTCTGATGATGCAACTCAAGTTTATAGAGATGTTCGTATAAAAAACCCTTTTAAAAAAAATAAAAATCTATTTGAAAGAACAACAAAAAAACATTTAGATAAAAAAAGTGGCAAATCTTGGAAAAGCACATATACAAAAATTGGAGAAAAACGAGGTAGGCTAAAGGGTAAAGATATTGCTAAAGATAAAGTTACAAAAGATTATATGAAAACAGATAAAAGAATTAAAAAAAGAAGAACTAAAAGGAATTAAACAATGCCAAAATTAAAAGGAAAAACATACGCTTATACAAAGAAAGGCAAGGAAGCCTACAAAAAAGCCTTAATGAAAAAGAAAAAGCGTACAGATGCAAAGGCTCAAGGAGATAAAAAAGGTTCATTGCCTAAAGCAAATCAAGACCAAGAATTTCGCAATGTTGAAAGAGTTAGAACTACTGGTGCTTGGGAAGAAGATAAAAAAGGCAGACATTACCCTTTTTTATCTAAACATGTAAATAAAGAAGGTCAACCTATAAGTGAGTATGATGCAATGTTAGGTCGTAAAAAATATCCAGAGAAAAAGAAGAAAAAAAGAACACCAAGCAAAACGGGATTAAGGATAGCAAAAAGGATAAATGAGATGTATCGGGACAGATAAAAGAATTTAAAGAAGAAGAAAAAAAAGTATGGCAAAAAGTAGGAAAAACTAAATGCACCAAATATTAGGTATAGTAACCCCTAACGATGCAGAAGATCTGCGGAATATGGGCAATTTAAACAATAAAAATACTGATTGGAGTCCTCAAATTATTAGAGACATCGCAGATAGGTATCAACAAGAACTTGATGATCAAGAATTAATATTGTCTGCACCAAGCTATTGGCGTATAGAAATAATGTCAAAAGGTCACGATTGGCATTATGATGGTTGTAAAGAAGAAAATGGTGAGCTGGTAGATAATCATATGCCCTGGTGTAAAATTGGTACATCTATTTTGCTGTCTAAATCAGATGAATATACTGGTGGTGCATTAAAATTTTTAGTGGATGGTCAAGAAGTCACTATTCACAATCATTATTTAAGCGGGGTAATGTACTCTGCTGATAAGCATAATAACCCATTAAAACATAAGGTAGAACCGCACAAAGGTAATCGTGTTGTGTTACTTATGTTTTTTGCAACTAAACCAGTGTCGAAAGACCAACTGAAAGGAAACTAATATGGCAAAAATGCACATAGCGGGTACCACTGAAGTGGACTATACCCCAGAATCAGAACAGATCACTGTAGGAAATTTTTCTACAGAGCATAATGAAGAATTAACAGAGAACGTAGATAATTCTGATTATGGAAATATTTCTATTCCTGGTGAACTCTTAGGCGAACAGCCACAGGAGCAATCAGTCCAGGAAGAAAATACAGAACAGGCTGAGACTACAGAGTCTATCGAAACAGCAGAAGCTGAACCAGAGGAAGTATCAGAGGAGAATACAGAGCAAACCGAAGCGGTTAGCGAAACTGAATCATCGGAAGATGAGGATGATTACGTCTATGAATTAGACGATGGCTCACGGTATTCTATCGATGATATTGAATCGTGGCGTAAAGATTCTATGAATAGACATGAATGGAGCAAATCCAATACGGAAAAAGCTCAACAATTGTCTGATCAGAGAAGAGCAGTTGAGCCACTGGTACAGTTAATTGATAAAGTAAAGGACAATCAAGAG
>BCSF01000588.1_pt1 | contig 13659 bp, 21 predicted proteins | sample 1016431 | NCBI WGS metagenome assembly BCSF01 (sample SAMD00045685;SAMD00045686;SAMD00045687;SAMD00045688;SAMD00045689;SAMD00045690;SAMD00045691;SAMD00045692;SAMD00045684;SAMD00045690;SAMD00045691;SAMD00045692;SAMD00045684;SAMD00045685;SAMD00045686;SAMD00045687;SAMD00045688;SAMD00045689, study...
GTCCTATGGTAATAACCTCTGCGTTTAGATGCAAGGAACACAACGATAGTATAGGTGGAGCTAAAGACTCACCCCACCGTCACGGACAAGCTGTCGATGTTTCTGTAAATTTAAAAGACGCATACGAGCTTATCTGCCTTTCAATACGAAAAGGTATGACAGGCATAGGCGTAACACAAACTGGATTAATGGCTGGACGTTTTATACCCCTTGATAATCTTATCTTTAATTACTTCGTAAAGATCGGAGCGATTAAACCGTTCTTGGAAGCAATAGCTGGTAGTGTAGTTAGCGGTTTATTTGGAAGTCGATCAGCTGCTAGAGCTGCAAGAAGATCAGCCGCTACAATAGAAAGAGCTTACGGAGAACTAAGAGATCCTTCCGAGATTATTTCAGAAGCTTATCAGACTGGTATTTACAGCCCCGAAACTATGGGAGCTATCCTCGGTGCAGAAAGAGAATTTATTCCTCAGTTCCAAGAGTTAGCAGAACTAAGAGCTCGTGGTATCCGTGGCATCCAAGAGGAATCTAAGCTACGTCAGTTAGGTCTATTAGGTCAGTACGGTGCAGATATTAGAGCAACTTTAGAAGACCCAAGATTAGCTAAACTAGCTGGATTAGATGTAGCCGAAGCGGAAAGATTAACAGCCGAGGCTGCTGGACCACTTGGAGTAGAGGCTGCTAGAACAGCTGAACAAACTGCACTAGGATTAGGTCAAAGAATGGGAAGAGGTCTTGATGCTTCTACATTAGCTAGAGCCGCTCTAGGTAGAGAAGAAGCACAAAGAGCACGTAGGTTAGAAGCCGCTGGTGCACGCCAAAGAGCTTTACAATCAGCTACAGCTGCTATGGTAGACCCATCTGCTTTCTTATTTACACCTTCTGCTGAAGAAAGAATCTTTGCGGCTACACCTCTAGGGGCACAAGTTACAGACCCCGGAATGGCGGCAACCCTAGGTTCTGCTGTAGATGTACAAAGAGCACAAGCACTCTTAGGACAAGGATTAGCACAAGCTCAAGGAGCTGCGGCAAGTGGACAGATATTAGGTAAAACAATCGGCGGTATCGGAAGTATCCTAGGTGGTATGGATTTCGGTAGCCGAGGAGCTCAAACACCAGTAGGATACGGTACAGTTCTAGCACCACCATCTGGAGGATTTCCATCAGCAGCACAAACAGCCGGAAGTAATTTAATCAGTGGCTTCCAAAAACTATTTTAATTTATGCTTAGAGGATCATCACCAATTAGACTATCTCAACTCGATATAAGCCCCGCACTTCAAGCTGGGGCTTTGGAGGCTCAAGCTGCCGTAAACTTAGCGAGCAGTGTGAATCAAGCTGTACAAGATTTTCAAGCTAAACAGCAAGAGAAAGAAATGACTAAGATGAGAGCTCAAACTATTGAGCAATTTTTACCTAATCTTGGTATTGCAGCTGGCACAGCAGAAGCTAAACAAGTTGCAAATGTCTTGGCAAAGGATCCACAAGCACTGAAGTCTATGTCTGATTTAATTACAATCGGAGGTCAAAGACAAAAACAAGAAATATTAGCATCTGAATTTGAAGCTTCTAAAGCAGACGAAGAAGCACTACAAAAAGCAATCAGTGTAAACATAGATACAGAAGGTAATCTTGATAAATCCGGATTGGAATCAGCTTACTTAGAGTTCGGTGGAACAAACCTAAAGGTGCTAGACTTATTTAAGGAACCCGGAGAAGTAAAGGTAGATCCAGAAACTGGAATCATTACACAAGATGGTGCTTATAAAGGACAAGTAGCTACTCAACTTTTGCTTAAAGGAAAAGATGAAGATGTTAAAGATGATGAAATAATACCTAGCATCGACACAGTTCCAACATTTAACACAATAGAAGAAGCCGAAGCTGCTAACCTACCTTTAGGCACTAGAGTAATAATAGGTGGTAGAGATGCCATCATAGGTTAATTTAATTTATGGCTATTCGATTTTTAGATGAAGTCGAGGAAGAGCCAAAAGCTGGCAAAGTTGTATTCCTTGACAAAGAAGACCCATCACTAGCTAAAATTGGTGCTGGATTCGTTACAGATATTGCAATATCAGAAGCATCTAGATTTGGTGGTGCAGCTACTGGGGCGGCTATAGGTACAGCTATTGCACCCGGTGTAGGTACAGCCATCGGAGGAGCTATAGGATACATCGTAGGAGGTCTAGGAGGTGGTGCCGCTGGTTCTATAACTAGACAAAGAATCATTGATCCAAACGCGGAGATAGACCAAGGTCAAATGGTTGCTGATTCTTTAATTAACTTAATCCCCGGAGTAGGTGTAGGTAAATCTGTAGTAAAAGGAATAGCTTCACAAGCTGCAATCGGTGCTGGTATATCTGGAGGTGCAGAAGTTATAGAGTCTGTAGTAAATAAACAAGAATTACCGACTTTAGAGGATTTAACAAAAGCTGGTATTACTGGTGCGGCATTAGGAACTGGATTAGGAATCACTGGAGAAGCATTCAGTAAAGCGTACGCTAAGTTTGGAGGTATGCCTACTCGTGATTTCACAGAAGCATTTCGCAGAGGTGATCCAGACGCTAAGATAATTGTGGAGTGAGTGGCGAAAAAAGCAAAATACTGTTGTTATGAAGGAGCAAAAAGATACCATGATATTGGTATAAGTATTAGAGGGAAGTACGATGATGAATTTATCAGAGCAAAGCTATTGCAAGATATAGCTGCTTGTGGGCAGTTAAAAACTGAAGGAGGAAAACTAAAAGTTACTTCAGATGAAACAGATTATTATCTACAAAGAAGATTGGCGGAAGGAAAGATTGATTCCAAGCTACAAAGAGTAGAAGACGAAATCAATTTAGATAGTGCATTTTTACTAAATAAATCAGATGAAATAGGTAAAACTCCAGCTGAGTTATCAAAGGGTATAAATGATTATTTGTACGCCAAACACGCAGTTGATTACAATAAAGCTAATCGCTTGAAGTTCGGCGGAGATGGAGCTGCTGGTATTAGCACAAATGAAGCTAAAACAATAATAAATAAATTTGAAAAGAGCGGACTAGATAAGTCCTTAGATTTTTCTATCAACAATAGAAAACAATTATCTAGAGAAATACTAGATACTATTGAAGAAGGTGGATTAATATCAACAAAGGATGCAGATAGATTACGCAAAGAGTTTCCGGATTACGTACCTCTAAATAGAATAATGGAAACAGATGACGTAGCTGATGCGTCAAAAATACTTACATCTAGCTCAACTAGATATGAGACATTAGCCAGTGGAGTACGTAGAGCATTCGGTTCCAAGAGAGAAGTATCTGACATAACTCAGAATATTGTAGATAATTTAGCTGGTGCAGTTCGCCGAGCTGAAGTAAATAAAGCGAATCAATCCTTTGTAAAACTTCTTATGGCTAATAAGAAGCAAGCAAAAGATTTGGGTATCCGAGTACGAAAACCAAAAATAGTTGGAACTAGAGTTGTAAAAGATATGTCAGACGAAGCTCAACTTGCTAGGTCCTTAGGTCAAAAACCAAAGTCATTAAAAGTTCCTATATATGAAAGAGCTAATGAAAATGTATTAACTGTTTTCCTTGATGGAAAAAGAAGATTCTTGGAGTTCAGTGATCCAAACTTAGCTAGAACATTTAAAGGTTACGACAAGAGAGAACTAGGAGATATAATGAAACGTCTGTACGGAATGAATAGATTCCTTGGTGGTATGTATACTAGATTATCTCCGGAGTTCGTTATACCTAATTTGTTCCGTGACCGTTCTGAAGCTCTTGTAAATAACTTAGCTAAGATGAAAGGTCTTCAAGCAGTTAAGACTCTTAATCCTATTCAAGATATGAGAGTTATCCGCCGAAATCTATTCGCAGCTATAACTCCAGATACTCCTCAGAAGCAAGAGTTAGATAGATTGTACAAACAATTTAAAGAAGATGATGGAAGCACTGGAGGTCTAGGTCTTGATACAGTTAAAGATATAGAAAAGAGAATGGATGAGCTATCTAAAAACCTTAGAATGCCTACGCAGAAAAAGGTAAAAGCTCTGAATGATTTAATTAATAACATCAATGAAATTGTTGAGGACTCTACTAGATTTGGAACTTACCGACAAGGATTAGCCGATGGTATGACTAGAGATCAAGCTGCATTTGCGGCTCGTAATAGTTCCTTTGATCCTAAATTAAAAGGAAGAGAAGGAGATACGCTCAAGGCTTTATATTTGTTCTCTAATCCAGCTATTCAAGGTGCTAAGAACTTCTTGAGAAGTATGAAAAATCCAAAAGTTGCGGCTACTGTAGGTGGGGGATTAGTAGCTATTACTACAGCTTTAGATAAGTACAACTCAATGATAGACGAGAACTACAGAGAGAAGATTCCTAAATGGAAAATAGACAAGCATTTAACTATAGTTAAAGGCGTAAATGAAGATGGTTCTTTAGATTATTTTTCTATTCCTATTGGTTACTCTATGGTTCCATTTAAGATGGCTGCGGATTTAACTCAGCGTATTGCTAGACAAGATAAAGAACTAGACAACGTAAAAGAGGTTGCTGCGAGTTTTGGTCAAGCAATGATAGATTCTTACAACCCTATGGGAGGCTCTCCAGTTCCAACTATTCTAAGACCTATGACTGAGTTAGCTCAGAATAAAGATGGATTAGGTAGAGACATTAGACCTTCTTGGTTGGAAACTAAAAACATCAGTGCAACTGAAAAGGTATTTCCTTGGACTGCCGATACTCAAGGCGGCGAGTTTGCTATGTCATTAGCCGATCAACTCAAAGATATGGGGCACGAAGTATCTCCAGAAAATTTACTATACTTGTATCAAACTTATACTGGAGGTCCCGGTCAAACAGTAAAGAGATTGTTTGATTTAACTTCAAAGATGTACAACAATGAGCCAGTAAATAGATCTGATATTCCAGTGCTTAGAAGATTTTACGGAAGAACTTTTGCTGATGTATTCGAGAAAAGAACTGGTGATAGATCTATTATAGAAAACTTAGAGAAACAAGAAAACACTGATTCAGCTAAAGCAAGTAGACTAGCTTATAGTATTATTAAAAAGTATGATGCTGCTTCTGATGCAGAGAAACCTTTTGTTCTCAATGAATTGCTTTCACAACCAGAGGCTAATGAAGCCGTAGAAAAAAGAGTTCTAAGAAAGCTAGAAGATAGAGCTAAGGGATTAACATCTATAGATAAGCAAGCAAAGAATCTTACTGTAGCAAAGAGAGCTGAGTACTACTCAGAAAAGCTTAAGACTTTACCCGAAGATAAGAAGTTACTTTATATACAAGACCAAATACAAAAGGGTGTAATGACACCAAGAGTTCTTGATATAATAAGAGACACAGAACAATTCAGACAGTTCTTCGGTAGATAAAAAAAGCCCCCACCGGAAAACAAATAAAACGGTGAGGGCTAGTAGATAATGGTTAACAATAAACCTAACTCCTAAGACATATTAGAAAGTAATTCTTTGAGGTGTTTCTTCTGCTCTTGTAACTCCTTGCGGCGTTCTTCAAGAGCCTCTATACGATAAGAGATAGTTCTAGATTCCTCACGAATGAGATTGATCCTTGTATGTAGTCTCTCAATGTTTTCGTTCATTATCGTTTAGTTATTTGTAGGCTCAGTGTATAGTTGAATAAACCTAGTGATAGCCAAATAATTCTGTCCCCTTTGAATCCATCCACTTCTAAGAAGATAGAAGGTAGAATATATATTTCGGGAACCTTGAATATATGTAATCTCATAAGTGTAAAATAGTTGCGTCCTTTGCCCAGAGGTACCCTATTGGCTTCTCCGACTTCCCTTGTTTTGTGAACTCTGTGGAGTTCGGTAATAGTTTCGTAGTCCATTTGAAATCATAATCCTTTCTAGTTAATTTGCTGATGTTGTAAAGATAAACAGTTTTGTTTACTTCCGTCAAGAAAATAAAATCCTTTTTGCGATTTTTTGCTATCTCCATATTGGAGTTGTACTTGATGGCTTCGATGAACCACGGATCCCAAAATTCGGATCTGCACTTCACTTCGATAATGTATTTGTCGCATTCGAAATCGAATGGGCTAAACTGGTCTTCCGGTTCTTCCAGAGTTCCCAGTTGGGGGTAGAGTTTTTCCAGTCCTCTTGCGACTGCTCTTTCTTTATCCTTCATAAATTAAAAGATGTAGGCGGCGAAAGGGAATATGATTAACCCACCACCGTCTTAATAGGCGGACTACCTACATCAAAGTATTATATAAACAGACCTTTATTAGTGTAGAACTTGAACTTACCTTTTACGTCTCTCTCTCCTTCTCTGTTCTTTGCTACGTTGTACTTCATACTGATATAAGATCCTAATCCGTCAAGTCTTTTCGACGCTTCTACGTCATCATTTTCTGCCCACATAAGAATGATTACGTCCGCATCGTTCTCAATATCGCCGGAATCCTTGAGGTCGTAGATAGCTAGACCACCTTCTCTTCTGGCACCCTCACGGTTTACTTGAGAGAGGAGTAGAACTCCTACCTCTAGCTCAAGAGCTAGTTGCTTGATAGTATGAGAGATGTTTGCGATAGCATCGTTCTTACTTTGGTTGCTTGAATTGAATGGGATAAGTTGTAGATAATCTATTACTAAAAGTTTTACGCCGTATCTGCGTACCATAGTTCTTGCGTGGGAGCAAAGCTCTCCAATGTTCTTGATACTATGTACTGTATAGATGGGCATACCCTTGAGGCTCTCACATCCTTGGCGGACTTTCTGCATTCTATCCTCTGATATTATACCGTCCTTAATTTGCCGTAGATTGGCTTGAGACTTCGCTGTGAGTATTCTCTTGAGTACTTGCTTTCTAGGCATTTCTAGGCTAAATACGCCGCATCCTACGCCATCCTTGAATGCTGATCGAGCTACAATATTGAGAGCTAACTGGGATTTACCACAAGATGTAGGAGCAGAGATAACCACAACTTCGCCGGCACCGATACCTCCGTTACCTAGCTTCTCGTCTAGGTGTGGGATGTGGGTCTTGATTACGTCCTCTTTCCATTCGCCGGATAACTGCTGTTCGAACTCTGTTTGAAGTTCGTCCAATGCAGAATCAATGGTCATATCAAAACCAGTTGTGGTCTCTAAGTCCAAAAGGTTACTCTCTACATCTGCACGGATACTATCAGTCCCCTCTGATTCATCCTCTGCTTTCTCAAGAGCAACCTTGAAAGTCCTTATCATTTTGCGAAGGTTTGATTTCTCCTTCACAACATTGGCACAGTTCTGAGCATCTAAAGTAGATGTCTGCTTGCCCATCAAAGTAGCGATCATTGTCATTCCATCAACGTCATCAAAGGTAGAGGAACGTTTAAGCTCCTCCACCAGTGAAATTTCGTTTAAAGGTTCGCCGCGTTTGGCGAGTGAACTGACACTTTGAAAAACTAAGTTATGTCTATAAAGATAAAAGTCATCTGCATTTATCTTGTGTGCGATACTGTCATAGAAGTCTGTGGTGTCATCCGCAATGCACTTCGCAAGGACTCTCTCCTCGGCATCCACATTCTTCGGTATCTTCAATTCGTTTTCTTCCATCATCTATTTGTTCTTTCATAACCCTCAGACACTGTCCTAAGTACCTAAGGTGATTCTTTTTTTCGCTTTCAATTTTATTCTCAGTTGCCTCGTTTTGTAGGTGTAAAGCGAGTTCAACTCCGTCATATAGATTGTTAAGAAGTTTGTTAGTCATAGAGTATTATCATATCATTTAAGTCCATTTTTCAATTCTGAATATCATTTAATTCTGGTGGTAACTTGTTGTCCTCAATGGCTTTAAGTGTCCATAGCCAACAAGCTATATTCCAAAGTACTGCTCCGAAGTGATCTTCAGTAGTATCTCCATCTCGTGCTTGCATAAGATGTCTGTACGCCGCATCGCAGTACCTAGAGGTAGGGATTCCCTTTCGCCAATTATCAGCTCCGTACTTTGTAGCTCCGTCCTCGAAGCGTCTAGCCATTGCCATAATTGCACAAGTGGGTATCATACTAGGCATACCTTTGCCCTTCATAGAGTCTCGAACCGCCCCCGTATCGAAGGCGGTTCTTGCTCCAGAGTCTGGTAAAGTAGAAGCCATTAGAACGGATCTTCTTCAGCTGCTACTGCTTCTTTCTTAGTCTGCTTCTGAGATTCAGATACAGATAGAGAGAAGTACTTACCTACTTTATCGCTTGTCTTTACCCAAGCGGCTAATTGATAGTCAGTGCCATCAACGTTTACAGTGCCACGAAAGTCTGGTTGACGTTCGTTTTCTTTATCATTTTTGAACAATGCACCTTTGTTCGTATTATCGTATTTACTCATAATTATATATATATCAAATTACATTAGTCCATCAAAGGCATCTGTCTTTTGAACTGCCTTGGTGGGTGTCTTAGATTTAGCAACGGCTTTCGGTTGAGATTTGCCGTGATCGTTAGTAGCATCTGGGTCTTTTGTATCATCGATACAAAGTAAACCATTGAGAGCGTACTTACGAGCGTAAGAACTAGCAGAGCCAGTAATCTGTGCTTCGTCCATACCTTTCTTTACTTCTGCTTCACGAGCAAAAGCGGTAGTCTCAACTGAGTTATCGTGTTCAGTATCAGAGATACGAGCCGTAGCTTTTACATACACTCTGCCGCCGATCTCGACAACTTCATCTTGGACTGTCAAAACGCACTGCCATTCGGCGAGTAATGGTTTGACTGCTTCTAGTATATCTTCGGCTGATCTGTATTTGTATCCGCCGAACTTATTAGTTTGCCCCTTAGGAGCTTTAAGGGATGATTGAATCCCTTGTAGTTTTTGTCTGATGTTTTTAGTCATATTTTCCTTTCAGTATTTTTTTGTATAAATCTGTTCTCTCTTTTGCGTTGGAACATTTCGAGATGTCGTCTCTGTTTGTGCCAAATTTTAGGAGGATGTCAAGCTGTAAATGCTTAGGTAGTGAAAAAAATCTTTTGTACAGTTGGCGGAATCCTTCTGGGTGAATGATGTGAGTATCTTCTTGTTCAAGATACGAAGCCATATTACGTAGAATTGTAGGTAGCGTTGCCTTCTTAGCGTCACGAGAAAGCCTCTTAAAGGCGTTTTCTATCCTTCCGAGTAGGGCATTACCTTCCGAGGATACAACACCCCTTACAAAGCCGCTGGTGTGGTCGTGGTCTACTACCCAATTTGAGGTTTTGTACTCAACAAGTGGGCATTTTGTGGGTGCATTCTTCTTTCTCCACTCAGCTAGTTTACTCTGTGGTAGGTACTCCATTAGTAATCGTCTGTTAATCTATGGCAGTTAGCACACAGAAGCTCACACTTCTTTAGTTCTTCTTTTAGTAAATTAAAAGATGTTCTTAGATTCGATATTGTATCTCTCTTTGTAGTGGGATCAATATGATGGCAATCAAATTGCTGGGACTCTCCCTCAAATCCACATCTGTTGCATTTCCATCCGCCGAAATATTCCTCAATGATGTTTCGGTATCTCAAAGATTGTGCTTTGTTTTCGCACTTTCGGCAAGTGGGTTTATATTTCTTTTCTCCTTTTCGAGTTCTTCCGTTGGAGTAAAATTTTTCAAGGGGTAATTCTTCGTTGCAAGCTGTGCAAACTTTAGTAGTAATGGTTTTTATCATTCTTTAATGGGTATTTCGTTGACTTCTAGGATTTGTATTCTGGCACCCTTCTTAGTAGTACCATAACCATCTTTAGTTGGCTTAGTGGGACAGATGTATTTTACTGCTTGAGCTTTATCATTTGCCCACCTTACTTGGTATCCTCGATAGTCCGGGTGCATATCGAAGTGCTTGTAAATTATTTCATATTTGTTCATCTTTAATTTTGTTTAATATTTTTTCAAAATAATTTATTAGTTTTTCTGGAGTGTATTCTCTTTGATATTGAGTACATCTAGTAGTACCTTTTACGTTGCCGCATATCGATCTTCTTTTTCCTTTTTCACACAAATGCATACTGTTATCTTTGGGTGGTCAGCTAGGTAACTCGTTTTTTTTTATTCCAACAATAAATAATTCACCCATTTTATGTGCAACGTGACCAAAGTCGTATTGGTCTATTTCAATAACAAAACCTTTATCTTCCGGTAAGTGATTAAATAATCTGCTACCAGATGGGTGTTCTAGTATTCCGCCAACCTCAAGTATTTTATTGATACTCCAAGTACCTAGCTCTTTTTCTCCTTCTCTAACGTTAAAAGCCATATGAGATAATCTTCCCCAAGCCCTACAAGGTGGATGGCAAACAACTGGAAGATTCAAATTATATTTAGTAGCGTCTCTTTTTATGTCATAAACATCCCAGTCATCTCTTTTTTTATAAGATGAATCTTCACGACAAAACAGTGCGGCGTACTTCTTCATTTCTTTCTATTTTTTTTAGGTTTAGGTGACATTCTTTCCATCCAATATGTTTTGGCGGCAAGTTTGGCACATTCAAAGTAATGATTAAATTCATCATCTGACCATTCGTAGTGATAGTGTTCGGCGGTGTTTGTATCAATGCAAACTGATCGTACTTTTGGAAAGTAATCGAGCTTCAGTTTTTTGGCGAGCATTACACTTTCGATTGCTAGTTGCTTACAATCCTTTGGGTAGAACTTACCCTTGCCATCCTTACAACTTCTGCATTTGTAGTCCGCCAAAAATACTTTCTCATCTTTATCTAATCCAATAAAATCTATACTACCGGCTATCTTAAATCTACTGTCCGATATAATGTACTCGCAGTCAACGACTTGCACACCTTCATCGTTTACCCAATCAATGAAAGGTTTCGCCCAATCATCGTAAGCAGTAGCCTCGCCCTCTCCGTCCATCAACCAATCCTCGATTCGTTTGTGAACGGCAGTGCCGAACTCACTACTTGAGATCATCTCTCCAGTAAATGGATGCTCTCTAAATCCGTAGCACCATTCCTTGAGTACAGAATAATGTTGGCTAGGATGTTCTCTTGCTAGGTCAACTAGCTTTCGGGGCATATAAATACTGTCGAGGAAATCGTCTTTAACTATTCCGAGGACAGTAGTAACAGATGGGTACACTCTGCCTTTCTTAATGGCTTGTGCTGGGGTAGTAACATCCTCTAGGAATGTTGGGGTCTTTGATGAAGTGTAGAAATGTGACATATTATTTTTTATTAAAAATTATTAAAGCACTTGGAAAGGGTGCTGAGTTTTTACTTCCGCCGAACTTCAAGCGACCTCGAATGAACTCAATAGTTCCTTTCATTGCGTACTCGTGCCACCACTTTGTGTCCGTCCTTGATGGAACTAAGCACACTACCATAGCACCATCTAAGGAACTCTCGTATGCTTTCTTCATCCACTTGATGATCTCACGATTATAAGGCGGATTCATCCACACTTTGCCTCTCCATACTTTTGATAATCCATCCTCGGCTTTCGTATAGTAAACATCTGCTTTGGCATTTTCGTGGTCTGCACAAGGGTCTAAATCAAAAGACCCGAATCTTCTTTCAATATCTTGAAAGAAATCTACTGGTGTTGACCAGTTATCTGTCTTTGAACTGAAAAGAACTCGATTCATTTATTCTTTTTCTTTTTGTTTTCTTCTGCTCTTTTTCTGGTAGAACTAAAATCTATATCGTCATAGTTTTGATCGTATAGCTTTTGGTTGTACCCCTTTTTTGATGACATTCCTTTTCCCATAACAAAGCCCTCTCACGAAAGAGAGGACTTGTCAAGTAGATAGTAACGGCTATGGGATTATATCGAGCTTACGGATATTATATCCTTCAGTTGCAATCACGCCGAGATTCTTATATATCTTTACGGCTTCAGCACCTTCTCGCATTATCTTACGATTGCGTTCGATCTTTTCTATGTTTGCTTCCCAATCTTCAACGAATTTGGATTGCGTATCACTGGAGTAAGTAGATGGGTCTTGTTCCATTATAGTTCCTCCATATCCATTAAGGGTTCAATAGCTCTACGGATGCATTTATCTTCGCAACCGACTTGTGCTAGTATGTTTCCGTTCTGCTCTACAATCTCAAGAAGATACGTCCAACCCTCGCCTCTCCCAGCATCAAGTTGTAACCAGTTAAATGATAGCTTCTTTTCGTAGATGTAGTCAAGTACATCTTCGGCGTTCCTTGGCGGCAAAGGTGCTGGTATGCGTTTGCAGTAGTAGTCACCTTGTACTAAGTCCGATACGAACTTTGAGTCCACAGAACCTAGCTTGTTACGGACTAGGACGAGTTCATCTGATCCCATAGAATCGGCGAATCCATCTGGGTAGATGTAGAATTGTATTGTATTATCTTCTTTCATATTTAAAAATTTACTTCTATGTTTACATTATGTTTTCTGATTCCATCGTATTTGAAATCGTTATCTGCTACCATTTGGTAGGCTTCATCACGAGTCCTAGCTTTGATATAGTAAGTCTCGGTTACAACGAACTCAGTTAAACTAGGCTCATTTTCGGCGTGTGTGGTATTTTTATTCATTTGATTATCAGTAAGTTAGATTAAGTGCCAATACTTTGTGCTTGACATACATTTTAAGATTGAGTATAATTAGGTAACATCGATACCGGTAAGACATCGAATCTACCCCAATTAGCGTAGCGAAGTTAGCAACGAAAAGCCATAACATCTCGATAAGATGCGGGCGTTGTATGTGATGTGGATCAAGTGCGTTTCGAATGAGTTGCATATGTGGTTTGTGGTTTTTAAGGCTAATTGTATCTACAAGTCTAGATGAGACTAATTAATAGCATTACAAAGAAGATTGCGAACCCAGAAGTCAAGCCAATTAGCAATCCTTCAAACAGAGCGAGAGTATTTTTTATTTTCATAGTAATATATCGCTGTCTATTGAGGTTTCGGCGTTTCTAATAATCTTTTGTTTAGTTTCGTAATTTAATCCTTCTGAGCCACTATAGAACTTCATATGTTCGGGTATCCATTGCTCCATCTCTGGATCGCAATCAAACTCACGATACCAGCATAGGATTTCGACATCTTCGACTTCTATTTCGCTATAATTGTGCGTAGCGTATCCGTCTCCATATGGATGGGTTTCGGCGTTTTCTATTGCACTATAAGTAATCTCGCATTCGGCAAAGATACTGTAGTAATCATTTTGCAGCACTTCGACTGTAGTTACATATGTTTCACTCATATTTATTCGTTGCTATAGATTATTATTTCTCCATTGTTTGGATCTTCGGTAATTGATTCTCTTACATCAATGTGACTCGCCCAGTAATTAACTTCGGCTTCGTGGTCATCATTGCTTGTTCTTTCTGTAATACCCTCGACTACTCTTACTGAATAGTTAGCGTATTGGGGATAGAGTTCTATCCAATTTTGTAGTTCTTGTATTAATTCTTTTGTGTTCATATTTATTCTTTGTAGTTAGGATTTGTAGTTACATAGACTCTACCCTCTGAGATCGTTTGATTGTCGTAATGGCGTGCCATTTCGTCTATAACGTCTTCGGTTAGATTTTGGCGATCTAGGTCTCGATACCATTCAGCAAGACCTTGTACGCGTCTTACTGCGTCAGCATAGTTAGGTCTAGTCTCCTAGTTCTCAATGACCTTGTTTAGGTCCTTTCGGCATTTTTTATTTTTTGATTCTTTCTTATATTTTT
>BCSF01000589.1_pt1 | contig 13655 bp, 22 predicted proteins | sample 1016431 | NCBI WGS metagenome assembly BCSF01 (sample SAMD00045685;SAMD00045686;SAMD00045687;SAMD00045688;SAMD00045689;SAMD00045690;SAMD00045691;SAMD00045692;SAMD00045684;SAMD00045690;SAMD00045691;SAMD00045692;SAMD00045684;SAMD00045685;SAMD00045686;SAMD00045687;SAMD00045688;SAMD00045689, study...
CCCCTCTCAAGGAGGAAAGAAAATGAAAAAAATAGATTGGAAATTTGTAGCAAGCGAATTGATTGACTCTTTTATGATTATGGAAGAGCAAGAATATGTGATTGAAAGGCTTTTAGGCTTGATGACAATCGAGCAATTAAAAAGTATTGATTGGTTTGATAATAAAGATATAGACGAGGTTCACGATTTTATCGAAAGAGGTTATTCATATTTTGATGTATACCCTACTTGGCAACAATTTTTAGATATGACTAATGATGAAAAAATCCCAGAATGGCTTATTGAATTTGATTTAGAAGAAGAAGAAGATGATGACTATGAATATGATGACGAGTGGGAGCGAGAAGACAGAAGAGTTAAAATCAACGCTTTTAGTGAAATAGACGCAAAATACTGTGCGGAACATCATTTATACGGCGGTATATTTAGAGTAAAATCAATAAAGAGGTTAAAATGAATAAACTAGAACATTATAATTATTTACAAGACAACAAAGGGGGCACGATCAAAAACGGTAAAATTGTAGAATATAAAGAGGGCTATCAAGTAGCAACACAAGATAGCGAGGAAATAGAATTTGATACGATTGGTAGACTTCTATTGTATGTCGATATATGCGAGCTTGATAATTTTGGAGCGTGGTATGATAGAGGGTCGTGGTGGCTGGACTTATCCAGCCTTCACATCCAAAGCAAAAGAAAAGCATTACAAGTTGCAAGAAAAGAAAATCAAAAAGCGATTTATGATTGGAAAAACAAAAAAGCAATATTTTTAAGAAGAGGTGAAAAAAATGCAAAGGTTTGAATTATGGATTAAGACCTATGAAGATAAAGAATTTAGGTTGCACATCATTGGAGGACACGAGGATATTGATAAGGCAATAATGTTTTTAACGAGAAAGTATAAGTATTTAAATTACTTTCCAGTATTATTATGATATAATAGAGATAGGAGGAAATAAAATGAAATATATATATTGTATTAAGCAAATAGACCAAGAAGCAAATCAGTATGATTATGTTGAATGTTTCGAGGACTATGAGGAAGCACAAAAACGATCGGAACAATACGAAGAGGAATATACACAAGCGTATTGGGTGGAACGAATAGAACTACATTTAAAGGAGCAATAAAATGAACAAAAGTTATTCAATTACGGCAAGACTTTATTGGAATAATTCAACAGAGGCAACAAGTGAAAAAGAAGCATTAAAAGAGTTTAGAAAAGAATTTTATGATGAGTTTGGTTTTGAATTAAAAGACAGCGAAATCGTTGAAATATATGAGGAGGAATAAATATGAAAAAGAAAAAGACTTATTTAATATCTTTAGCGTATGAGGTGGACTCACACGCTTTGAGCGAGACTTATTTTCTACATCTTAATAGTAGAACACCACATAAAGAAATGCTAAAGATTGTGTTTGAAGAAGATTTACACAGCGATCAATTTATTATACAAAACATCACGGATAACACTGTGTATGGTAGACTAGACCAAAGCAACTTTGCATTAAGCTGGAAAGAAATTGATGTAAAACAAAATTATATAATAGGAAGTAGGACTGGGTAATATGGAAAGAGAAGTATTAAAAAGAGAATATTTATTTTATGATGATTTAGTAGATTTTGAAGATATAGAATTTGTTATACGACTTTGGAATTGTTATTGCGATGATATACATATGTATGATGACAAGATTTATAACAATGATGAAGATTTTATGAACCTATTTACACCAATGGAAGTGGCACAAAAGATACACTTTGGTGATTATAACTATTATGATAGCTGGATTAGTTTTGACGGCAATGGCAACTTTTTAACATATGGTTATTCTAGTGAAATACTACGACTTCTAAGTTTACAAGAAATGATCGATTGGTATAATCAACCCGATTGTCCTACGGATTGGAGGGAAATTATACAATAATGGCTAAAATTACAAAAACACAAAAAAACATAGCCCCAAATTTGCGATTTAAAAGGTTTTTATCAAGTGGGATGAACTTAGACTCGTTGGTTTTTAGGGTAAAATTAACATATTTATTAAGAAAGGAGTTTTAAAAATGAGAGATGTTTGGCCTCAATCGATACCGATTGAATGCACCCAAGATGAACTTGAGCAAATTGATACATATATACACGAAGTTATGGGCTTTGAGTGGGATGATGAAGAAGAGATGTGGCGTAAGTATGATTGGAAAAAGGAAGAGTGGGTAAAATGAATATATTTTATTTAGATAAAAGCCCGATCGTTTCAGCACAAGCGATGACAAACAAACATATTGTTAAGATGATACTAGAGTCAGCACAATTATTATGCACGGCACATCATATTCTAGATGAAGACTTATCACCATTTAGAGATAAATTATATAAACCAACACACAAAAATCATCCTAGTGCGATATGGGTTAGAGAAAGTTATAAAAATTATGAGTGGTTATACGAACATTTTGTGGCATTATGTGATGAGTATACAAAGCGATACCATAGAGTTCATATGACAGAGACAAAACTAAAAGATATCTTGTATCATTTACCACTGAATATACCGCTTTGTGAAGCCACTCCCGTGCGATTAGCTATCACGGACACTTCACACCACTCGGTCGACCCCGTTAAGGCCTATCGATCGTATTACGAAGCGGAAAAACTAAAAAATGAAATTGACAGTGCTAGATATCAACGGATATTACTATAATAAAAGTGAGGTGAGAAAATGTTATTTGAAATATTTGTAGGATTTGTATTATTTGTATCATTCGTGAGTGTATTGGTAGACCAAGCTCCCGATGTAAAAGATAAAAGAGAGGATAAAGAATGAGAGTAAAATATGTATTTGAAGATTTTGAGACTGAAGATGTAGAAAAAATGAACGAACATTTAGATGAAGTGATTGTTAATAGGTATCCCGAACTGGTTCATAGTGATTTTGATCCGTGCGAAGATCCTATATTTGAAGAACTATGGCTCGATGTCGAGGAGGTGAAGATATGAAAGAACGAGCAATGATGTTAGAAGATTTAATCGAACAGCTAGAAATACTTGATGAAATTATATGGGAAGCACAGCAAAAGATTGATGAAATCTATGCAGATGACTTTCATTACGGAAGTATGCTGGCAAAAGTGTCAGCAAGAATAGAGGAAGCGAGGGGAGAAAATGAACTAGCATTGAGTGAAGTCCGTATGGAACTTGACCAATACGAATAGGAGATAAATATGGATAGAGACGAAGTATTAGTAAAGTATGAAAATTTACTACGAAGCATAGCACATAAAACAAAGATTAATAACTTTACCTTTGATGATGTTATGCAAGAATTATATATGGTAGCACTACTATGTGCGGATAATTACAATGAGAATAAAGGCACAGCCTTCAGCACTTATTTAACGAAGTCTTGTTATTACAAGATCAAAGAATTAAGGATGAAACATAGAAACAGTTCCGAACCACTAGATAATTTAGTTGGTGAAGACACATCATTCTTGGATATGTTGCCCGATATTTACGGACAGACACCAGAAGAGTGGACTCTGGAACAAGATATCCTTGAAGAGTTAGATAAACTACCATATGGAAACATTACACGGATGTTTTATCTTGAAGGTAAAACACAGATTGAGATTGCGAAAGAATTGGGATTGAGTCAATCGTATGTAAATAAAGTAAATCGTAAAAATATACAAAAACTTAATGCCATTTTTTCAGCGGATTGACTATAATAATAGTGCAACAAAAAAAATATTAGGAGGAAAGAAATGAGTAAATGGTTAGAGCAATTTACAGAGAATTACTATGGTAGAAGCGAGCAAGCAAAAGAGCTAGAGCAATACCTAAAACAGAATTACAATGGTTCAAGTTATATCGCTTGGGCTACAATGGAGCGAATGGTTTATCAACAAGATCCAAACGCTGAGTTTAAATTAAGGTTGTCAGATGACAAAAAGATTGTGTGGACTTCAAGCACAAATGTGAGAACACAACAAAAGACAACAGATAAAGAGATAATTACATTAGCAACAAGTATGGCACATATGATTATCTTAGAACTTACATTCTTAGGTAAAACTTTTGAAGAAGTTTATCCGATACAAGACAACAAGTATCAATCACCAAAGATTGTAGATGCAAACTTAGTTAATAAAGCAATACAAAGAGCGAAGGCAAAAATATCATCAAGAGCAACAGGACTTGCATTGACATTATATGAAACGGGAGATCTACAGTTTGAAGAAGCAAAAAAGCCTACTGAAACAGCTGGATCCGTTGTCAAGCAAAATGTTGTAAAACCAGCTGTAAAACCTACCTCAGAGCTTACGGCTTTTATTAACGAGTTTCGAAGCAATGAAGCATATGATATAGGCTTACAAAAAATTATGAATGCAATTGTCAAAAAGTATGGGATGACAATTAGTAGATCAGATAAAGATTTAGAAGAGAAGTTTAGTAAGATAGAAAATTTACCTGTATTTATTAGAACATTAAAAATGCAAAGTGGATTACCTGTCTAGAGAGGAGATATTATGTTAAGAAAACCATATAAAAAGTTTCACGAGATTGAATTAAATAATTATTATACACTAGAAACAGCAGATACAACTTTTCTAGTTGTTGAGTCAGTCTTACCATACAAGAGCTGGTTCAGAACAAAAGAGTTTACAACAGCAATCAAAATGCTACCGATCAATTCCAACATACTCTTTGCACTCGCACAAGTATTAAAATTAAAAAAGACAGGCGAAAAAGTACAAGAGGAAATGGAAAAGGAAGAGTACTTTGAAATACTAGATGTAAACACTATAAGAAAACAATTGAAAAAGGTTGTCGATAGTGCAGAACAATCTAATCATAGATTTGATTATAGAAAAACAGTACATAACGAAACAGCATTGTCATTAATCAACGAAGGTTATGCGTTGTTAACTACTGAAGTACTTGGTACTTATATGAATAAACAATGGTTAATGCGTTCAGATAAAAATGGTGTAGTTCGTATTGTAGAAGTAACACTTGGTGGTAAACCAACAAAAACACGAGTGGTTGATATCAAGTTTCATACATTAAATAGAAATATTGCATACAAGTTAGTTAAAATATTAACTGAAAATAAAAAAGGAGCGAAATAAAATGATAGATGTATTAAATAAATCAGTGGAAGCAAAACCACAAGAGAGACAAGAGAAACTAGAAAGAAAGAAAACTTACGAGATCTTACCTGAAGGAACATATAATGCAAAAGTATTAGAGATAGGTAATTGGAGACCAATGACAAAAGATGTATGGGTTAACAAGAGAGACGGAGCTGGGCGAATTGTAAAGAACAGTGCAGGAGTAATACAAAAAGAGTTACATAAAAATCTAACTTTTTATAATGTAGATGTAACACTAGAGATTGTTAACGGAGAACACAAAGGTCGTAGAATATGGACAAGTTTAACAACACATCCAAATGCTGAGTTTATTACACAAGGTTTCTTATTTGCAATTGGAGAAACTAAAATGACTTATGGTGAAATACCGTCACAATGTTTAGATAAAGTATTGGCTGTAGAAACATTTAATCAACCATATGAAAAAGTAGTTACCGATCCTAACACTGGTATCGAAGAAAAGATTACTAAACACTCCACACGAGTGAGAAAATATTTACGCCCTTCTAACCCAACCTCAATGGGTAGTATAGAGATTTAATGGAATTTTTCAAGCATTACTATAGTGATGTGGATTTTGAAAGGTCAGAAGAAGTTAAAGTACACTGTCCTTTCCATTCTGACACAAAACCTTCAGCATCGATTAACACTGAAAAAGAAGTGTTTCATTGCTGGGTTTGTGATGTTGGATACAATGAAAAACAATTTGTGGCAAAAATTAACAACATACCTATAACAGAAGCAACTTTGGTTGTTGATAAATTAACAAAACCCACAAGTGATTGGGAATTAGTAGAAGAGGCGAACTTATTTGCTGATGACTATTTTCTTAAAAAAGTAGAAGAACTAGGTTTATCCTTAAAGACAATACAATCTTTAAGATTAGGTATGATCCAAGATAACAAAAACAATAAGTTTCTAGGTATTCCTGTATTTTATAACAATGCTATTATGGATATTAGACAATATAATTTATTGAAGCATAAGAATGTAGCAAAAGTATACGGACAAGCTGGAGCTCAAATGGGATTTGTTATTCCTTATGATCTATGGTCTAAGAATAAAGAATTGACTTATGTGTTTGAGGGTGAAAAAGATATGATGTTAGCTAGAGAGTTAGGTTTGAACGCTATTAGCCTAACTGGAGGAGCTCAAACAAAACCAAACAAATTCGTTATCAATCAATTTAAAGACAGAGATGTAATTATTTGTTACGATAACGATAAAACTGGTAGAGAGGGGGCCGAGAAGTTATATCTATCTATAAAGAAAATAGCAAAATCGGTCAAATACATTGACATCGGAGATGGTGTTAAAGAAAACAAAGAAGACTTTTTTGATTACATTACAAAATACAATAAAGATATCTTTGACTTTTATGGGTTAGAAGTTAGAGACTTCGTAGATGTAAAAGAAAAGAAAAAGTATGTTCCATTAAAAAAAGCGTTAAAAGAAAATATATTAAAAAGATTGTTGATTACAGAGATCACAGTCAGTGCAGAGTTTAAAGATAGCTTTGCGGTTCCTACAGTAGCATCGTTTGAAAAGATTAAAGAAACAAATTCGAAATCAGAAACAATGCTTGCTGGTGAAACAAGAAACTGGTACCTACAAGATAAAAATATACAACATTTACTAGAACTTATTGAAGCAAGTGCAAAACAAGAAGAAGTATTAGCTAAGATTAAAAAGTTTTGTGGTGTACCACCGAAAGAACCATTTGTAAAATCAAGAGTATCTGATTATAAAACAATATACAAAACAATTATTATAGATCGAGATGCAGACGGTAGCAATTTATCTATTGACTTATATTCTTTCAAACCTATGATTGTAGGAAACCAATATGAGATTGAATATAAATTATACCCACATCCAACAAAGCATCAAAAACTTGTAGCTATTGCAACAGAAGTAACAGACATTGATCCCGAGCACAGCTTTGTTCCAAATCCTAAGTTATTAAAACAATTTCAACACGAAGGTACAATAAAAGAAAAACTAAATAAATTATATCAGAGTGCAAAACATTATGTAGCAAAACATCTTAGATACAATTTATGGTTAACAGTTGACTTAGTATTTAATAGTATTCTTGAGTTTGATTATACAGATAGAATAAGAGGAGCATTAGATGTATTTGTACTTGGTGATACACAAGTAGGTAAATCTGAAACAAGTCAAAAACTTGTAGACTTATACAACTTCGGACATTTCTTATCATTAAAAACTTCTACAAGTAAAGGTTTGATTGGTGGATCAGATAGTCACGATGGTGGTATGATCACAAAGATTGGTGCGATACCTAGACAACACAAAAGATTAATTGTACTTGAAGAATTCTCAGGAGCAGATAATAAATTTATATCTGATATGACTGATATTCGTTCATCAGGTAAAGCTAGAATTACTCGTGTTGCTGGTGAATTAAATGTACCTTGTAGACTTCGTATGATTACAATATCAAACCCAGTCAACGATGACAACGGAGCTCCTAGACATTTAAATACATTTCCAAATGGTATTACACCGATTACAGAGTTAATCAAATCAGCAGAGGATGTGACACGATACGATGCATTCTTCTTGATAGAAAGACCAAAAGAATTGTTAAATCCTTTTAGAACAAAACTACAAGGAGAAAAAATACCACAAGAAGCGTATCATCATAAAGTGCAATGGATCTATACAAGAAAACCTGAAGATGTTATTTTTGAAGATGGTGTTAAAGAATATATCTTTGACAAAGCACAAGATTTAAATGATATGTTCCAGTGTAGTTTTACATTGTTTAACACACAAACATATCAGAAGTTAGCTCGATTTAGTGTAGCAATGGCAAGTTTAATTATGTCTACAACACAAGATTATACTAAAGTTATTGTTACAAAAGATATTGTAGATGAAGTAATTTCATATTTTATGGAGATTTATGACAACGATGTATTTAAATTAAGAGAGTACAAGATCGAGCAAGATAGTTATACAAACATTACAAAGAAAGAACAACAAGAGTTTCAAAAGATTTATGATAAAAACTCTACGATGTTTGATTTCTTAGATCAACAAAGTATGACAACAAGAAAGAACTTACAAGTTGTATCAGGTTTAGAGAATGATAGTTTTGGTAGAGTGTTCAATAGATTAGTTAAGCATAAGTTTATTAGATTGACAAGAGAGACAGTTACACCAACACCAAAGTTCAGACAAGGTTATAAAAAACTAGACAAGAGATTTACACACGATAGTGCGGAGACATTAATGGAAGCATTGGAGGAGAGATAATATGAAAGATGTATCAGAATATAAAACACATCCTCGTATTTTAGAGTTAAGAGTAATACTATTTTATACAATGTTATCAAGACAATATGGAACACATAAAGCAACAGAGTTTTACAGATCAATGTGTAAAATTATGAATGTTGATTGGCAAAAGATAAATGGTATGATTAATCAAATACCTAAGATAAGATATCTTGAAAGATATGACAAGAGAAGATTTAGACAAGAGCTAGTATTTATGGGCACATTGTTTAAAGAGTCACGATACTTTATAGCAAAGCATATCCTTAATGTTTCTCCCGCTACGATGTATAAAAAGACGGCTGGTCTGAAGTATGAAGATTTTATGAGTGAAGAGTGGTTAGATAAATTAGACGATAGTGTTGCAATATGTGGTATCCCACAGTATGCTTTAGAAGCAAAAAGATGGGTTGAAAGTTTTAATAATTTTATGGAGACTTTAGGAAATGTTTCTTCACCGAAAGTTTAACTATAATATTATAGAAACAATACACGATGTAAAAAAGCTTCTTTTAGAACAGCGACCAAACACAATCGTTTACGATACCGAAACAACTGGACTAAACTTTATGGTGGATAAACCATTTATAATCGGTATTGAGTTTAATAAAAATATTTATACCACTGATAATATAACTGAACTTATGCAATTGATTTATGATTTACCATTTAAGTTTGCACTTGTAGCACACAATGCTAAATATGATTATCATATGCTTGCAAATGTAGATTTAAAAATACCTGAGCACATTGATCTTATAGATACAATGGCGCTAGCAAGATTAACACAATATGCAGATGATCGTAGTAGTATAGGATTAGAAGCATTAGGAGCAAAATATGTAGACGATAATTCTAAGTTTGCATCTAAGGTTATTAAAAAAGATATCATTGAGATTAACAAAGAACGATTGAAATCAATGAAAAAAGTTATCAAACAAGATAAGTTACCAGCTAAAATGGTAGATATTATGGAAGCATATAGAAACCAAGTACAATTTGTACCACATCAATGGGATGACTTATTTAAAAAGATGGATAGCTTATACAAACAACCTACTTACTTAGATAGTTATATAAAAAATCCTAACCTTATGATTTCCTATCTTAGAGATGACTTAGTTATAACAAGAGAATTCTTTGATAAGTCAATAAAAGTATTACAAAAGACAGGAAAAAATGTAGATATATTTGATAATGAAAACAAACTTGTAAGAATTGTAGCTGAGATGGAGAGAGTAGGATTACGAGTCGATGTAGAGTATTTGTTAAAAAGCCGTGAGCGTGTGATGAAATATAAATCACAAAAGTATAAAATACTAAAAGATCTCACTGGCATCGAGTTTACCGTAGGACAACATAGATTGATTAAAGATATGTTTAAAGAAAAGTTTGGTATTGAATTAATTAGTACAGATGTAAAATCATTAGAAGTATTATCTAAATCAAAACAAACAAACATAGCAAATATATCTAAAGCAATATTAGAATTAAGATCAATTGATAAATGGTTGTCTACATATATTGAAGGTAAACTAAATAAAGTCCTTAATGGTAGAATTCATACCAGTGTTAATAACTCAGGTACAATCACTGGACGGGTCTCTTCGGATTTACAGCAAGAACCAAAAGAACCTTTGTTAGACGAAGGAGGTAACGAGCTGTTTCATCCTAGACGGGTGGTAATAAATGATGAAGGATATAAGACTTATTATTTTGACTATTCCCAAATGGAACTACGAGTGCAAGCACATTATACCGTAGAGATATCTGGTGGTGATAAGAACTTATGTCGTGCATTTATTCCTTACGATTGTACAAGTATATTTACTGGTGAAGTCTACAAGTTAGGTGATGAAGGATGGAACTCGGAAGAGTGGGTAGACGAAACACTGAAACCGTGGAAACCTACGGACTTACACAGTGTAACAACCCTTGAGGCTTTCCCCGAGCTGGGGTCTACTGATCATCCTGAGTTTAGTCAGTATCGTAAACTAGGTAAGATGTGTAACTTCTTAAAAAACTATGGTGGCGGTATTGATGCAATCAAGTCACAAATTATAAACAATGATGAGATTGCAAGTAAACTTAACAAAGGTTATTACAACGCCTTTCCTAAAATTCTAGACTATCAGAAGTGGGTTGAAGACAACTTAACACAATATGGTTTTGTAGAAAATATTTATGGAAGACGATATTATTTACAAAGTAATAACTATTATTATAAAGCATACAATTACATTATACAAGGTAGTTGTGCAGATATGATGAAAGAGAAAGAATTACAAGTGTATGATCTTCTCAAACCATACAAGTCTGATATGCTATTACCTATCCACGATGAGATCCAAATATCAATTGCGGATGGCGAAGAATATCTTGTACCACAAATCAAAAAGATTATGGAGTCAACAAGTAATGTAATTAAAACAATACCTATGACTTGTGATGTAGAAGTTACAAACACAAGCTGGGCTGAAAAGGAGAACTTATGACTAAAGAAGAGATTAAAAAAAGATATGGCACACAAGCACAACACATTATAAATCATATGGAAAAGATTGCAGGGAAAGATGCAAAAGAATTAGAGTGTAAAGGTGAGATATGTCAGGTGGTGTTTGAGGATGAACGCTGAAACTAAAATACAGAGAGATATACAAAAGTTTCTTAACCTAAATAAAATACTAAACTGGAGAAACTCAGATACAAAGACTTCAGGTATGCCTGATCTTATGGCGTGTTACAAAGGATTTTTAATTGGGTTAGAAGTTAAAACAGAGACAGGTAAACCAACAGAGTTACAAAAAAGAAAAATACAAAGTATTAAAGATGCGGGAGGATATGGTATCTTCCCGACCAGCGTACAAGATGTTAAAAAATTATTGAGAATAATTCAAGGAGAGGATCACTTAAGAAGATGACATTGAGGCCATACCAAAAAAGTATAATAGATAAATCAAGACACTTATCAGCATTAGGATTATTTATGGGTACAGGAACTGGTAAAACAATTACTAGTTTAGAACGATTTAAATTAAATCCTACACCTAATTTATTAGTTGTTTGTCCTAAGTCAGTTGTGACACAATGGGCAAGTGTTATAAATGAACATTATCCTGAGTATAGAGTATTAGAGTTTCCAAAAGCAAATATGACTTCTTATGATAAAAATAAATATATTGAACAAAACAAAGATGCATATAATGTTATCATTGTAAACTTTGAAATATTATATAAACTTGAAGCATTGTTTGCCGTTGTTGATCGTAGTTATACAATTATTATAGATGAGAGTCATAGAATTAAATCTTATGGCACAAAAAGAAGTCCTGTAAAACAGACTCGTGCGGCACTTAGATTATCTTACTTGACTCCATATAAGATGATACTAACAGCAACGCCTACACAAGCAAATTACGGGGGTTTCATAGACTTTTATACTCAGTTATTCTTTCTTGGTTACCTTGATATGAAGTATGAAGATTTTAAAAGAGAGTTTGTTATCGAAGAGCCAAAACAAATTAGAGGAAGACCATACCCAATTAAAGTTATTACAGGTTATAGAAACATAGATCGTCTAGAAAAAATGCTAGGATTAACTTGTTTCTATTACTCACCACAACTTGGTGATTTCCCACCTGAACATATTAAGATTGATATAGCTAGAACAAAAACATATGCAAGAACAAAAAGAGAAATGGTATATAAAGATATATTATTAGATAATTCAGCTAGAAAGCGTATTGGTTTGAAAACATTAACAAGTGGTAGAATTATGGGTATGAATGAATTCAATGAAAGATTTTACTACGATGATAATAAAAGTAAAATACAATGGTTAGAAGAATTCTTGTTTGATACAAGAGAAGTTGTAACAATATTTTATCAATACAATGTAGAAAAAGAATTGATTGAAGAGTTATTAAAAAAGATGAACAAGCGTTATGTATTAATTAACGGACAAACACAAGATAAGTTTAGTGAGATTAATAATAAAACATATGATGTAGCATTAGGACAATACCAAGCAATGAGTGAGTCTTTAGATGGTCTACAATACAAATCTCATATTATGGTTATGTATTCTTTACCTGAAAGTAGTTTGACTTACAAGCAAGCACTAGGTAGAATTGATAGAATTGGTCAAAAGAAAGTTCCTATGTATTATTATTTAGTTATGGAAAAAACAATTGATCAAAATATCTATGATTTAATTGAACAAAAGATAGAGTTCTCAGAAGAAACTTTAGATAAGTTAAAGATATGGGAGGAGTAACAATGTTTTTATACGCATTAACTTTTATTATAACAGGATTAATTGTGTATTTATTTAAGAAAGGTGGACTATTATGAAAATATATAAATTTGTAGGAACAGTAACAAGACACATATCACCCATATTTGCAAAAGATATTATTGCGTATTTACAAAAAATACAAGGAGACTTTTTAATAAAAACATATAATAAAAGTTTCGATATGCGATCCATACTAGGTTTAGTATCGTTAGCTATAGAAGAAGGAGATACTGTAACAGTATTAGCAAATATAAAAGAAGAAGATTTAGAAGAAGTAAACAATTTTATGAAATCATTTATTACAATAAAAACAATGGAGGGAGTAGATGAACATATTCAAGAAAAGAATTAATTTAAAACCATACGAGTATCCACAGATACTTGAGTTTGTGGATGCAGTGAGACACTCATACTGGGTGCATACAGAGTTTAATTACTCAGCAGATATACAAGATCTTAAAGTTAATTTATCCACTGAAGAAGCAGCGATTATTAAAAAAGCAATGTTAGCTATTGCACAAATAGAAGTATCAGTAAAAACATTTTGGTCACAATTATATAATTGGTTTCCAAAGCCTGAGTTTCAGGCAGTCGGTGTTACTTTTGCAGAGTCTGAAGTACGACATACAGATGCTTACTCTAACTTATTAGAGTTAACAGGACTAAACGATGAATTTAAAAAATTACTGGATGAACCAGCAATTGCAAGAAGAATAAAATACTTTAATAAGATGGATAAAATTATTACAAGTAATGAAGAATTCTTTAGAAAGATTGTTTTATTCTCAATGTTTATTGAGGGCGTATCACTGTTTTCACAGTTCCTTATAATGATGTCCTTCAACAAGTATAAAAGTGTCTTAAAAGGCATTTCTAATGCCGTAGAAGCAA
>BCSF01000591.1_pt1 | contig 13608 bp, 3 predicted proteins | sample 1016431 | NCBI WGS metagenome assembly BCSF01 (sample SAMD00045685;SAMD00045686;SAMD00045687;SAMD00045688;SAMD00045689;SAMD00045690;SAMD00045691;SAMD00045692;SAMD00045684;SAMD00045690;SAMD00045691;SAMD00045692;SAMD00045684;SAMD00045685;SAMD00045686;SAMD00045687;SAMD00045688;SAMD00045689, study...
TTACTTTGGTGTGGAAGCATCAGATATAAAACTATTCTTTACTTCTAAACTGTTTACATTTTTAACATCTTTGAGATTGTTGACAAGAGTTGTGTTGTTGACAGAAAATCCGCCAACTGAATCGTAAGTTCTTAGATTTACTGCCATTTTACTTCTTGAATGTGTTTGTTACTACTGTAATATTTACAACATCACCAATGGTCAAATCTGTAAGTGTAAATGTAACTCTTACTTTGTTTTGAGCGTCAAAGTCAAATACTGAAGACACTTGATTTACCCCAGTGTTCAAGTTACTAATATCAGTGTGGAAAATATCACTTCCTTTATCAGTAACGTGATACTCAATCATTTCCTTGTCACCAGTTGTTTGGTTGTGAACAGAAACTGTTACTCTAGAACCAGTATCAACTGTTGGATCATAAAGAACTGCTGCACCAGCATTAGTTCCACCCTTGATAAGTTGAATATCTTGAGTGTCAATTCTAAGATCAAGGAGTTCAAAAGAATCGAAAGAACTATTGATGAGTTTTAGTCCATCAAATGATCCTGTTCCAAATGCTTTGTTAACATAGATATCACCATTAGTATCTAGTCTCAGTAAAGGATCGACATTAATGCCAACTGCTAGACCAAGATCTAAATTATCCTTTGTTGTGTGGATAAATGTAGAAGTCCCCGATGTGTCAATGGTAGCAGCAAGACTATTAAATGTAACAGTCTGTGCTTCAATATCTAGATTATTATTTTGACTGGTGATACTATCAATATTGGTAAAGTCTAATGCGCTTTCAGAAAGACGCATTGTGTTCGTACCATTGTTGTAGAAGTACAAAATATTTTCATCGGATCCAGCAGAAAGTTCTGGAATGATGTAAGTATTTTGGTCAACGTCCTTCACTCCACCAAGAGATCCCCAGTTCGTTCCGTCATAACCCTCATAAGTAGAGTTGGTAGTGTTGAAACGAACCGAACCTTGAGCAGCAACACCTCTTTGGTTTGTATCACCTACTGGTAAGACTAAAGATGTATTAGTATCAATAGTTACTTTCTTACCAGTATTTGGTCTAACAATAAGATCATTAAGATCTGTAGAAATTACATTGTTACTAAACCTTAATTCAGCATTGACAACCAGATCCGTAAATCCAAGAGGATCAATTCTAACCTCTTCAGTCTCTTCAAATGTAATTGGTGCTACTGCTGTAGAATACCAAGTTAGTTCAGCAGTTCCGTTTGATACTGCTCCGCTGGTATGAGTAGGTTCGTTACCAGAAGTTCCTGTTTGACCAGTCTGGGTTACCTCATAAATGTTATTTCTATATTTTAAATAGTCACCAATTGTAACCTGAGTATTTGTAGCATAGTCTGTATATGCTGGTGCAGTCGTATTGATAGAACGAATCTTTTTGACACTGACAAACTGTAAGTAATTTGGAGTAACACTTACTGTATTGTTACCATCATTGTAGAAATATAATGTGTTATCATTTGCTCCAACAGAAGCTTCTGCTGCGATGTAAGTATTGCCGTCAAGATCTCTTACTCCACCAAGAGATGCCCATGAAGTGGTGGAAGCATTGTAACCTTCATACTGACCACTATCAGTATTGAAACGAATAGCACCATTGGCAACAATACCTCCAGTTGGTCTTTCTGCTGAGTTACCAGAAGGAATAATAAGAGCAGTATTAGTATTTACTTTAGCTACTCTTCCAGAATATGGCGTAAGTACCAAATCATTTCCTGAAGTTGTAGAAATTACATTATCAGTAATGTTGATATAGTCATTGACATTTAAATTTGATGTCGTTTTGAGTTCGCCAGAAGTGGTAATTTTTCCCGTAGACGATGTTATTTGGACATTATCTCCAATAGATAAATTACCACTAATACTTGTATTTCCAGAATTAATAATTAGTGAACTGGAAGTAATTGTTTCGATAGAAAGAGTTGTTCCTGAAATTGTTGGTGATGTAAGACTAGTATCAACAACTACCGTATCAATTTGAGCATTGTCAGAAATTAACTTTACTGCAGTGAAGTTGCCTGTGTTAACTTCTGCTACTACTAAATCTTGTGATGTAAGACCCAAAACAGAAAGTTGGAATCCACTACCAAAAGTTTTTGGATTATTTGGATCAATGGTGAGTAGTGCTTCTTCGTTATCCTCACCACCTTCGTCTGAATGACTGGAATCTGATGTAGCACAATAATAATATAAATTTGGAGTTGCCTCTGTAACTTTTAATGATAAACTAGTTTGTGTTCTAGTTACATTATCAGTATACTCAACTCCTCTAAACTCTAATACAACCGCTCCAGAAGAAACTGGTTCTGAACTTAATGTAATTGTGTTTCCATTTACTGCTTCAACGGTTGTTCCGCTTAGTAGTTGCCCAACACCAGACGTTGATGAGACTTCCATTCCAGGAAGAATACCTGTAGAATCTGCTACTGTAAGATCTTTACTAGTCGTTAAAACAGTAGAAGTAATTCCTTGAATATAACTTGGTCCCCAAATTCCATCTCTATACTTACTTAGAGAAAATACATGACCAGTATTTGAACTATCGCTAAGATCAAATGTATATGTATTGCCAACATATAAAGTGAGATCTGGTGTTAAAGTTTCACCACTGCCCGTGTTTAAGAAATAACGATAAATTGGAGAGGCGGAAGATGTTGCAACTTCATATTCTGGAGAGGTAGTTCCACTAACTAGAAGAAAACTTCCTGTTGAAATATCATCATAATCAACTAAAATGCTAGTGATGTTTCCTCCACTAGAAGTAACTTTTCTAACAGTTACCAAAGGAGCATCAAATATACTATCAACATCAAAAGTTATATCATGTGTTGGAGAAGTACCTCCAATTAAATTGCCAGCAATTGTAATAGTATCCGAAGTGGTGTAAAAATATCCACCATTATTAATAGCAACTGATGCGAGAGTTCCATCCGCATTTCTAACAACATCAAATGTTGCTCCTGTTCCCGAACCAGATGATGTAGAAGCTACGCCTATGAAATTTCCACTCTCATCAGATGTAAATGATAACGTAGCAGCTCCACTTGTTCTGGCGTTTTGATCTAAAGTAATTTGAGTGGCACTATCTACAGATTGAACTAATGTTCCAGGTGAAATATCTCCTGTACTACCAGCTTCAGCAGAAACAATCATTCCTGCTGTAATTCCTGTAGTTGATGCGACAGTAATTACGGCAGAAGAATCTGATAAAGTTGTTGCTATCCCACTAATAGTTGATTGAGTTACTGCTGGTGGTGTTGATGGTTGTAAAATTACAGTTATCGTTCCATCTTTTCTCTTTAAAATATCCCCTACAGAAAAAGTTGAATCTGGTAAAGTATTTGAAAAAGTTACTTTCGAAATATTTTTGTTTGTTACCGCAATGGTAGTTGGTTGTGCTAAATCAGAAGCAGAAACACTTAACTGATCACCAATTGAATAACCATTTCCAGTATTTGTAATATTATATGATTCTACTGGACCAAGAGCATTGATTGTAAATTCAAAATCATCAACTGTAGGATCTCCATATGGAGGAACAAATTCTAATACTGCCGATCCTGGAAGTATAGATTGTTGTGATAAAACAATTTGATTTGTGTTAGCATCAATGGAAGATACAGTAGTATTGGCATCTAAAGAAGCAACTCCAGACGCAACACTAATAATTGATCCAGATACGATACCAGTAACAGATGGTAGTGTAACCGTAGTTAAATCTCCAGGACTTCTGAATGAAAGAGTAACAGATCCATCTGCAATTGGATTAGCAGAAAGTGTAATTTGAGTAGCACTATCAACAGACTGAACTGTTGTACCAAGAGCAAGTTCTCCAATATCATTTTCTCTATCACCAAGAACATCCATTCCCACGGAAATATTGGTAGTAGATGCTACAGTAATTACGGGGGTTGCTGTACTTGCTGTCGAAGAAACATTAGTAACCTCACCAGGAATATTTGCTGAAACTCCAGAAATTGTCTGTGGTAAAGTTAGAACATCATTGAGTTGATATCCAGTTCCTTTTTGTGTAAAACTGAAATCAGCAGCAATAGATCTAGGATTATTATTTACAGTAAATTGGAATCCAGATCCGCCAGCGCCACCTAAATCTGAATCTGATGCCGATAATACATCATCAATTAAATATCCAGAACCTTCATTGGTAATTGAAAATGCAGAAACAACACCAGTATAGTCAATTGAAGAAATTGTAAACTCAAATCCAGATCCAGTTCCACCAACATCTAATGGAGATACAATTAATACATCTCCAGATTTATAATCTAATCCATTGCCAAAGATTGAAAAATCTGTTACTATTCCTGTAGCATCAACTGTAATGTTAGCTGTAGCAAAAGATCCATAACTGCCAGCCGCACCAGTAACAATATTAATGTCTGCACCCATTCCATTATGTGCAGAACAATTGTACCTAATGGTTCCAACAGTTGCTGATGGTTTAATGATAAGATCTATAAAAGCACCAGCTTGTCCAATATTTCCAGATGATACAGTAACATAATCATCAACAGATAGACTTCCTCCAGAAGTTGTTTCAAAAATTAAAGGATGTCCTTGTAAAGAAGAATCAGAAATATCAAACCTGTAAGTATTTCCAATTGTTAAAGTAAGTTGCTGCTGTACATTTCCTCCAATGGAATAAACATTGTTTGGGGGTGGAGTTCCTGGATTAGCAACGCTAGTTAATACAAACGTTTGTGTTGGTGAATTATATAAAGATACTACTGTATAAGAATTTTGGACATACCCAGTTCCAGCATTGGTTATATTTCCAACAATATTTGATTCACCAGTAATTTCGATAAGTGCTTCCGCATTAGATCCACTGCCTCCAGTGATTGGAACATTTGCGTAAGTTCCTGGTTTATATAAAGATCCTGCCTGTGAAATAAAACCTTGGATTCCTTGTACATTAAAAGTAGAAATTGCTCCAGAACCATTACCTCCAACAAGAGGAATGCTAGTATAAGTTCCTACATTGTAATTTTTACCAATATTGGTAATTGTTCCTGTATATGCAGTAACAGTAATATCTGCCGTAGCAAATTCTCCGCTACCACCAGTGAGAAGAATATCACTATATGTTCCTGGATCGTAATTTGAACCAGAACTAATGAGAGAAACTTCGGAAGGATTTAATACGTTTTTCTGTACGTAAAAATTTCTATATGAATATACTCCCTGAGAAGATAAAGTGCTTAACTTTTTAGAAGAAGCAACATAAGAAAATTCAGATGCTCCAGACTTAAAAATACCAAGCGATGTATCAGATGTAAACGCTAATGATGGAGCAGTTCTTGTGCCATCTCCCAATCTTAGGTTACCAGTAGCAAGATCGCTGCCACCTTGGGTGATAGCAAATACTTGAGATCCAATCTCATTAATTTTTACCCTTTGTGTTTCAAAGGTGTCTGTTCTTGCGACGTTAATTGCTGGCATTTTTTACTAACTCTCTAAGTAGGGATTTAATTTCAGAGATTTCATCCTTCAACATATTTATGTCTTCCAACGCGGAATTCAAGTGCTTTAATTTACGTCTTGCTTCAATAGCAGAACTATCGTGATTCAAGATGGCACCTGTGGTCTCGTCCCTAACGAGACCATCATGCCCTTCAACTTTAATGTAACTCATGCGCGGAAATTAGAATGCGGCAACAGCACGGATATCTTGGATCTTAGGAACGTATGCTGGATCTACTCCCTTCATTACAAGTTTGATTGCGAATGAAGAGAACTCAGGCAATCCAGATACGCTATACTTAAGATCTTGATATGCTGATTGCTTCTCAACAATACTTGAAATAGTATTTTCAGCACTAGCAATCTCTAGTGAATCTGGTTGACCATTATCATTGAAGTAGAACCATTCAGCATCTTCGAAGTTTTCTTGACTTGATGCTCTCTTATACTTGTAAAGAACTTCGATGTTCTCGATATTCTTAACGTTAGCAAGTAGATGAACATCAATTGCTGTAGCAGGATTTGTAATGTATACTTCCTTGGTGACATACTTTGCGATAGAAGAACTATTCTTAGAAGTATCTTCAGCAACGAAATCAACACCAGAACTATACTCTACTTTTGCTACTTCCATAAAGAATGCTTCATCGTCTGGTTGATTTGGATATGAAATAATATCACCAACACGGAAGATATCAGCAATTTGATCTGTTACTTCATTCGCTCTAGCATATAGATTGCTATCAATGATTCTAGCAGTGTAATCATCATTGATTGGTTGAATGTCAGTTCTTAGAGTCAATACTCTGGTTGTTCTGTTCCAGATAACTGACTTACCAGTAATTCTATTATCATAAGTCTCAAGAATCTTAGATTCAACTGGATTACGAGCAACGATAGTAATTGACTCACCAGCAGCAGATTGAGTGGAACTATTAATGATAGGAGTTACCAAAGATGGTGTAGAACCAATAGTAACAGTAGGTGCAGATTGTGTATTGGCATACTGTGTTAATTCAACTTCTTCACCAATGCTGAACCCTTGCTTGGTTTTAACTTTAACCCAAATTTGATTACCATCGACTTTAGCAATTGTACCATTAGCAGCAGAGGTTTTTCCTTTGATGCTTTGGTTGTTTTGGTAAGTAACACCAGTAGTTAAAGTAGAGAGTGAGAATGAATACACAGGATAGAATTCAATCAATTGCTCTCTTCTTCCATATCTGTTTTCCTGTCCTTCGGCATTTTCAATTCTGTTTGATACAGTTTTGACAGAAGCACTCGAAAGATCAATAACAGGTGACAAGTGAGATGATGTAGAAGACAACTCCATCTTATAAGTCAAAGATCTTGCGAGACTGTTTAAAGTTTCATTAATTTCAGATGCGATAACTTTTTGGTTATCAAAATAATGTGGTTCATTCAAGAATGTCTTCTCAAAATCAGTTTGTGAATATGAAGTGTAATTTGTTGTAGATGAATCAACAGGAATAATATTAGTGGTTTTGACGGAAGTGTTTAGTGTTGTACCAGAGACAGTTAAGTAATGTACTTGTGGATACAAAGTTTCAAACTTTCTATTGTAAGTAGCATAAACATGTCCACCACCAACTGAACTGCTTGCCGCCTGAGTGATTGTTCTGATGTTATAAGAATCAACACCAGAGTTCATAACTTGGAATAAGTTAGTATTGAAAGTTTCTGATGGGATAGCACCTGTTTCATCAGCGCCTCTAAAGAAGACATAAGATTTTCCACTATCCTCAAATCCATTATCTCTATGGTTAATTTTGATAATGCTATTGTTGTTCTTAAACAACTTGGAAGTAGCGATAGACTCAGAAGTTGCATCAGTTTGAATTGGATTCATTTCAAGAAGTTCATATCCAAGATTTACATTCTTGAGCAGTAACTCAGAAGGTCTTGAAATATCAAACTCAGCACGATATAATGTGAACTTAAGATCTTGATCTAGATCTTCTGTCCAGTTTTCAGTATTTTGAGATTTATAAAGAGATCCAAGAGATGGTTGAGTTGTGATAACAGTGCTAGTAGAAAGATCAGTCTCTCCTAACTTAGAAGACCATAGTTCATAATCAGTTGAGTCGGTTTCAATTACCAACGCATATTCGGAATCATTCTCCAGATATACGGGGTAATCGAACGCAAAATGGGTAGGAGTTGTAGACTCTGTGAGACCCTCAAAATCGGTCGCTACGCCCATTCTAACAGCAGGTGTATCAATCTCAATGAAAGTCTCTACCTCACACCCTCCAGCGCCATTTCCGACGCCTTTGATGACCACTGAAGGAGACTCTGTATATCCGAAACCAGCAATAGAAACTTCAGCATTGTAAATTCTTCCGTCAGATACATTGATCTTAGCAGTTGCTACAGATCCACCAGGAAGTTGTGGACTTTCAATTGTTAGAACAGCACTATCGTAATTTTGACCAGGATTGGTAATTCTAATATCAGATAGTTTTCCACTATCTTTAGCAATCGTCAATGTGAGATCTGTTCCTCCAGTAGCATTTGCTAGTGTTACAGAAGGAATCTCTAGTAATTCATTCTGTAAGAAAGATCTTCCATTGTGGTTCTTGAGAACGAGAGTATATACTTGCTCGTTAGTAAGAGCATATACACCTGTAGATGAAGGAGTTAATTCAACACCGTTCTTATCAATGATTCTAGAAATAGGTCCAGAAGCAGCAGAACTTGTGCCAACAACAACCTCACCTCTAGTTACCAATATATTGCCAGAAGCAAAGCACTTGAGGAATGTTTCAGGAGTTAGAGTTTTTTCTGTTCCAGGAACAATATTCTTAGCAGGCTTGTCAAAGTCAACATTAGTCATGTAAACTCTAACTGGAATATTGGTGCTCTTACTCTTAAAGTATAGATCAGCACCAGTAATGAATACACCACCATCAAAGTTTTCAACCTTGAATACCTGTGCTAGTGGATTTGGTCTTAGAGGATTATCAGTATTGCTTTCAACAAACTGAACACCCTCATTTGACTTAAAGTAAGATGGTTTTGTGGATACGATACTGGAAGGATTCTGTGGTAGAATACCCGATGCATAATACTTAATTTCTGCGTATGTATCTACAGTAGTCTTATCTTCATTAGTGCTACTAGAAGTAAATCTAAATGTTAGTTCACCAGTTGTGAAACGTAGTTCTTCTGAAGATTCGTCATACTCAACAGTATCAGCGTCTCCAGTCCAAGTAGCATTTTCACGAGGAGCATAACCAGCAGGCAATAGAATCAAACCACTAGCGTTGCCATTTTCATCGGTCACAATCTCGCCATTAAATGCTGATAGTGAATTACCAGCAATGCCAGTATATCTTAGGTCTGGGTTTACCCAACGATTAATATTTCTGCCTTCTAAGAATACAGATACTTTAGTTAGAGGCTTAAGTCTTCCAATTACAAACTTGATAGGTCTAGTTCTAGCAAAGAACTGTAGTGATGTTGATACAACACTTTCTCCAACTGCTTTAGTTTGTACACCTTTGCCAAGTTCATTGTTTTGTGGACTAATATTGGAAGAACTTCCAACAGAAGCAGCTTTGACAGAAGACTTAGCGTTAGCAGTATTTGTCTCGCCAAGAGAATTGATTGATGTAAATGATGGTGAAGTTCCAACCCAGTTTACAATGAATGAATTGTGGAGACTAGAGAAACTTTCTCTACTATCATCTTTAGCAATGAAGATATCAAAGAGACTTGTATTTGTATCTACAACCAGAGGTTCTACGCTTTGATCGTACCACTGATCAATCTGTGGGGAAACCTCTCCCTCACCAACATATTGGAAAACAACAAATGGGTTTGGATTGATAGTCTTCGATGCGAAATCATTACCAAGAAGTTTGAGACTACTATATGGCAGAGTTACAATATTACCAGACTTTTGATATCCAGCAACAGATCTTTGGTCTTGTCTTGTATTGACTTCTCTTAGAAGAATAGAATCTTCTTTTGACTGTGGTCTCAATACAGACTGTCTGCTATCAATAGCACACTTGTAGTCAGCAGAAACTAGGTTTCCAATACCATGAGTCTCAAAATTGTCTACAAAGAAACCAGACTTAAATCTATCAAGACCGATTTCATCCTTGACTTGCATGTTCAACGCCTGTTGCTCAAGGATGCTGAGCGTGGTATAATACTCAAGACGTTCAACACGCTTCTCAAGTTTACCGATGTCCTTCATCGTGTAACGCTTGTGCTCAACAGGAGTAATCCTTACATCTTTGCTGCTTGTAGTATACGCTGGAATGTAAGCATAGAAGAGAGCAACAGCATCCTTGACAGGATCTGGTTTAGTTGGGTTGAGTGAAGAATTACCTTCCTTGACAACAAACTCACCTCTCTTATTAAGGAAGATACCGTCAATACGATCAAGATATTGAATTTGACTGAACGAGAAAGTATATTCTAAGTTTGTATCTGGAGCAGGAGTTGCTGCTACAACGGAACCAGCACCAGTGAAATTACTATTAGTAACTTCTAATGAAGAGGTATCTTGATATCCAGCAACAATTGTAGAAGTATTTACTTTTGGTCTAAAGTCAATAACATTCTTGAGTTCTACATTTCCTAGAGCAGAAGAGTTGAATGTTGGAATCTCGTCCTCAGTAACACCTGCCTCATGAAGGTAACTATCAATAGTTACAAAATCTCCTTGGGAATGTTCGAAGTAATCAAAAGCAATTACTAATTGACCAACAGTTGGGTCAAATCCTGGTTTTAGAACAATTCTAGAAACATCATAGATTGTGTCTCTCTGTCCATTATCAAACGTAAACCTATTAGTTACATCTGTACCAGAAACCAAATTGCCTGCGCTGTCAATTTCGGGTGGTTGTGTACTAGTTCCTTCATAAACATAACGTAGTTTATATGCGTCAGAGAACGATAAAGTTTCTACAACATCACTATCATAGTCAGTTCCTCTAAAAGGAATAACTCTATCACCAGCAGAATCTACAACAATACGCTTGTTCTCAATGGAAGTTTTGAGTCTTGGTTTTGCATTTGAAACTTCTAATGTTGCGGTGAGTTTCAACTCAGGAGCAACATAATTTGCTTCGCCAGCAAAATTACTGTTAAAGTATGAAGTTGGTAGTTGGAATGTGATGCTACCAGAAGTCAATCCACTTGCTGTGTCAGTTGCTGAAGTAACTTCTACATTGTCGGCATCAATATAAACAATATCACCATCTTCAACCAAATCAGCACTGTTCTTATTCAAGACAGTAACAATATAGTTCTTTTCATTGAATGTTGTGAATCTCTGTGTGCCAAATGGCAACTGAGCAGCAAATGAGATAATACCACCACCAGTAGAACCAGCAGTAACAAAGTCTCTTCTAAAGAAATACTTGATCTTAGTATCATCAGATCCAGCAGAGATCTTTTGTACTTGCTTACTTCCTGTTGGGAAAAGAAGAGTTCCAGAATTTGGATTCTTGATTCTTGGACGGAGGAGAACAACACTGGTGCTAGTTACATCATCATATAGAGTTTCATCAATGTAAATTCTTGTCTTAGCAGATCCTTTTTGGATAGTAGCATATTGAACAATTGCTCTGATAACATTGTTAGAAGCATCAGAGAACTGAATCAAATCGCCCTGTTGTACAATGCTGCTAGCATCTGCACTGAAACTTGTAGACTCAAGGAATTTGGTTCCCTTTGATCCGAAGAACGTAAAATCTGTTACTGATGTAACATTAGCAAAATCTCTATCATCTACAACAGAGTCAGCAGTAAACTGGTTGACATTACCAGATCCATATGATGATCCAAATGATTTTACATTTTGTGGAGTGTATGTTGTTACTGTATTTCTATTCAATACAGGAACAATTACTGCGCTAGTTGTTGGAACATTATCGCCAGAATTGATTGTTACTACGGGTGGTTTCGAATACTCTCCAGCAAAAGAAACTCTGTCAACAATATCAACTCTGTAAATACCTTGACCATTGAATCCCAATTCAACTTGAGATTGATCATAACCAACACCATCAACTACAATTGTAGATGTAGATGGATAACCCAGTCCTCTCTCCTGAACAATAAAGTGAGAAATAGTATTTTCTTTAGCAATTTTTACCAGATTTCCTGCTTCATCCCTGACTGTCTCGCCAGGAATAAACTTTCCAGAAAGGGTTTTAACAAATAGGATTTTTCCAGTAGAATAAACTCCGTTTGGAGCTCCTTCTACTACACCATAAGCACCACTTGTCAAACCATAAACATATTCACCAACACCATATGAATTTGTTGGTACTACATTTTCTAATACAATTCTAGTAAAGAACTGTGGATCAAAGTATGATAATGCAAACTTAGCATTGTAAGCATCGCCACCCTGTGAAAGAGTTCCTTTTGAGATTACGATATCGGAATCTGGATTGAATCCTTCTCCTCTTTCTTCTAAGTAAAAATTATTTGGTTTTGCTGTACCAATAACGGGAGTAATAGTTTCACTGTAGTCGATTACATTAGCAAAAATTGTAGATGCTAAATTTTCTTTTTCGTCACCAATAGCATCGTTCTCTGTCAAGAAAACTTTTCTATTTTTACCCTGAGAACTTTCATCATACTCTTTGAAAATATTCTCTAGATCACTCTTAGTTCCAGCAACTGTTACTTCTAGGTATCTAGATTCTTCTGTAGTTCCTGGGTTTTTGAGTGGTTTGAATACTTTGGAATAAGAAAGTACATCTACATATGAGACAATGTTAGTGCCTGCTCTAGTCTTGACATACCATAACTTGCTAAAAGTATTTTCTAAATCACTTGGAATAATACTTGTAATAGGAATATTGACATCAACAATTTCAAGTGTTACTGTTTTGATTCCAATGTTAGAATCAAAAAACTTACCTCTTCTGTCAATAGTTTGACGATAATTGGAGTCTAGTTCTGTGCCACCAAGACCAACATAACCGTCATTGAAAAGAGTTGACAAGTATACAGTTGGGTAAGCAGTAAGTTGCGATCCCTCTTTGTTTAGAGGAACACTGCCATATACATTGCTAATAGTATATGTTGGCAGACCCTTTGTCTTAAGAGTTACATTGTCACTGCTGAGACTTTCTCTTGCTTTGTTAATTTCGAGATACTTAGTCTCTTTATTGACAATTTCATATCCTCTAATATATGCTTTACCAGGACCAATGCTAGCAATCATTTTTCTGCTAGCTTCAGTAGCACTCAATCCATTATACAGATCAAATTCATCAGCAGCATACAGACCTCTATTACCGTCTTTCTGAGCATACTCTCTAATATCAATAGAGAAATCTTGTACTACATAGTCACCACTCTCATCAAATGTTCTTCTAGCAAGAGTTTGCTCTAGAACACTGTAGTCAGCAGGCGACACTTTTCTTTGTACAACTCCTCTATTAACAGTTAGGAGTTGAATGAAATTCTTATCAGTAATTGCATCTAGAGCAAACTCTTTAAGTTCTAGACTAATCTTTAGTCTGTGTGCTCCAGGTGCTGTATAGTTAGAAGAACCGATAGCATTATCGTAAAGAGATGAATCTTCTTCGGGAGTTACAACTTCTTCTTTGATTGTAAATCCAACTTTTGCGGAGGGTTTATTGTAGTATTCGTCAATAACGAGGAGTTGCTCTTCATTGCGTACAAAATAACCATTGACAAAATAGATACCTTCTTCTACTTTAACAGCAGAAGCATATCCCATAGCAGGACTTTCTAGCGAAGTTACATCTCCAGTGTCTGGATTTGTTACATTAATACTTGTAGGTAGAACACTGCCATCCGTACCAACAACCATCAATGGAGTATTGACACCATCGATAACTTCTAGAGTTTCACCTTGACGGAAAGTAGATTCTGCGTTAGAATTGCCACTGTTCTGATAAGATACGTATAAAGTATCAGAAGATGCTTCTGTTGCTAGATTTGCGGAGAGAACATTTCCAATAACACCAGAAGTCAAACCACGCAGTTGAAGACCAATTAACTGAGTAATATCATACTTCTTATATACAATGTCATCTCCCTCAGAAATAGCAACTTCTGATACTGAGGATAAC
>BCSF01000592.1_pt1 | contig 13584 bp, 15 predicted proteins | sample 1016431 | NCBI WGS metagenome assembly BCSF01 (sample SAMD00045685;SAMD00045686;SAMD00045687;SAMD00045688;SAMD00045689;SAMD00045690;SAMD00045691;SAMD00045692;SAMD00045684;SAMD00045690;SAMD00045691;SAMD00045692;SAMD00045684;SAMD00045685;SAMD00045686;SAMD00045687;SAMD00045688;SAMD00045689, study...
TTTGATCTGTGTGTTGTTTTGTGTGTTGGGCTTTTCTGAATTGTGTTTTACTTAATACTTGTTTTTGAGAACCGTTTCTTGGTTTAACAACAACTGGAACTAATCTGGCCCAGAACTCTCTAGCTGGTGCAAAGACTCTTAAAAATAATCTTGCATCTGGAAGTGGTAATGAACCTGAAGATAAATACTCTGATATCAAATGTGCTGTAGGTCTACCGACAACAGCTTCTACTTCATTAAAGTTAGCTTTCTTCATAAGCTGTCCTGTTACTTCTTCTAGAAACTCTCCATCATCTACAAGCTTTTCACAGTAATTAAGTATTTGATTAGGGTGTACTTTTGCATCTTTGTAAACTTTCAAACCTGCTTTAGTATCAACAGCATTTTCTTTTTGCACAAACAAAGTTTTAAGTAAAGGATTCATAGCTTCAGAATCTGTAAATGTTCTAGGTCCTGCAACGTTTACAGTTGGATATTTCTTTAACAGTGTTTGTATTTTTTGTATTTCTGCAACAGTTAATTCTTCTGCTGCGTCAATAACTACTAAAGGTTTATTGCCTTTGACATTAGAACCTCTTTTTAAACTTGCTTTACCAGAAGACCACGCTCCACTAGCTGCATAGTTAATAGTACCAATAGAGCCTTTACCTAATGGTGCTGACTTGCTATTGTAAACTACTAATGTTATATCAGCATCATCAACATTTTTCTTAGCCCTGTTGACATAGTATTTACCTGGCAAAGGTTTTGTTGAGTAGTCATTGTTTTGAAGTTTTAATTTTTCTTTATGCAACTTTTGTAATTCTTTGACAACAGAGTCATCATTAATCTCACGTAGTCTCTGATTCTCATTAGATTTCAACTGTTGCAGTTTTTTATTTAAAACAGCACGTTCTTTTTGTAATGCCTTTAATTCTTTTTGATATCCTATCATATCGAAATCTTCATACATAATACCTTTTTCAGGGTCAGTTCTTAGATTTCTAGCGTAATTTAAAATCCTTGTTTGTGCTTCAAAGTTAAACTCGTTGATAACAATATCTTTTTGCGTAGTAGATAGTTCTACAGAAGTTTCTGTAATTCTTTTACCAGCTTGTGTAACACCTCTAGTTTTTTTACCTTCAAGCAAAACTCTGGTTTTTTGCAACTGTTCTTGTGCAGATAAACCTTTTTTAATTCTGGCAAGTATCTGTTCTTCTGTAGCTACAGGACTAAGTACTGAGTTTTTAATACCTTTATCTATACCATTTAATCTAAACTCTTGTAATTTTCTTTCGTCTTGTATCTGAGTCAGTATTTTTTTAACAGTAAGATTACTTCTATTTTTCATAACTGCTGCTTGTTCTTTAGCTTTTATATTTTTATCTATAAAGTCTATTTGTCTTGCAGTGTCATCTTCTAAACCAAACTCATTTAATCTACCTGCATCTTTATCAAATCTACCTGCTTCTTCTGCAGCAACGTGATTAAAGCCAGGAGTACCAGTACCACCAGTTTCTATATCTAATTCTTTTGCAATCTTTAATGCTTCTTGTTCTGAACCTGGACCACCACCAGTTATAATTTTGTTAGGTAATATTTTTCCATCTGCTAAGTCAACAGGTACTCTTGCTGCTGATTCAGCATTTGCTAAGAAATCTTGTTTTAAATCTTCAAACTTTCTAATTCTTTTAGTTTTTTTAAAATTTGTATTGCTAAGAATACTGTCTAACAAATCTATAGTTTCTGCCATACTGAACTCAACATTATCTAAAGAGTTAAATCCTTTATCCATAATGTCAATCTTTTGTAAGTTCCATGCTTCTTCGCCATATGTTCCATAAAAGTATTTATTAGCTTCATCTACGCTTGCAACAAACTTACCTATTTGATTTACAACTTCTCTAGGTAAACCTAATGCACCAAACTTTTCTTGTATGTGCCTTAATACACCACCTTCTCCTGAATAAATATCTAACATCATATTAAGTTTTTGTAATGATGCTGGCATACCTTCTAGTTGTTTAAGAGTTTCATCTTCCATAGCATCTACTACTCTATCTAATGCTTTAGTTGCAACATCATCATCAACCTTTGCGAATTTCATAAATCCTTTTAGTTCAAAAAATGTTTCATTTAAATCATCAGTATTAATCCTTGGTGCTGGAAACTCTGAGAACAGTCTAGAAAATAAATTATTACTACCATTAAGTTTCATGTTTGTTCTTAAACCAACTGCTGCTTGTTTATCTCCGTATATAAATTTAGCTGCAGTTTTAGATAGACTTCCTCCAAACAACAATGAGTTAGGGTCTAGTCTCTGTGAAACGTTTGTTAATGGGTCTTCTACAGCATTTATAAGAATATTCTTTATAGCATCTTTATCGTTTGTATCTCTTAGTCTTTTGTAAAGTCTTGCACCACCTGCAGATTTTTCTGTAGCTAACTTACCTTGTTTACCTAAAAGTATTTCTACTTCATCATAGGTTTTAGCATCAGCAAAAAGTTGAGCTATGTCATCTCCTGTTTTAGTTTCTAAGAAATATTGTTTAGCTGTAGGTACTTTAACTGTTTTTCTAACAACTTTATCTAAAAGTCCTGCCTCTGCTTTAGCTGCAGTCTGATTAAAACTTCTAGCTGCTTTACCAGCTTTAGCAAATCCCATACCTACATAGTTAGCTGGGTCAGTAAAAACTGTGTACGCTGCATCAATAATACCTGACATAAGATTGAAACCTCTTGTTCCTGGTTCAAATACTTCTACTGCTGCAACTCTACCTGGAGATAATTTAACTACACCTTTTCTTCCTCTGTATGTACCAGAAGAACCTTCTCTAGATGACATCTCTTGTTGTGAGATAGGTGTACCGTAATACTCTTGTATTATTTGTTTTACTTCATCAGGGTTAGCACCTCTACCAACAAGTTCTTTATATATCTCTGTATCTTCTGCAACTGTAGAGTTACCAAAGTAACCTTCTCCTAAGTTAACTTTCTTACCTTCACGTAATTGGTTTATAGCTCTGGTTGCAAGAGTAGGACCTTGTTCTTTAAAAGATTTTGCTATCTCATCTCTACCTTCTGGGTCAAGTAAAGGCATCAATGTTCCTATACCTGAAAAAGCTAACAATGGATTCATTTGTCTTTTGCTGTAATATTTCATATTGGCAGTTCCATACTTCTTGACAAACTGTGAAGCAGACTCCATACCAACAACTGCAGACCTAACTACACCTCTTGTTGCTGCTTTTGTTGATTCCCACCAACTTGTTTCTTTTTCTAAGAACCTATCAACGATAGCTGTAAACTCTGGAGAGTCTGCTGTAAGTCCACTTAATGCACCTGCTACTTGTACGTCTTTAGGTAAGAAACCAAATCTTCTAGATATCTCTGCCATGTTTTGTGGAACAGAGGGATTGTTAATAAAAAAGTTATTAAGTTGCTCTGATTGTGCTAAGGTTTCTTTTTTAAAATCTTCCCCTTGGTCATCTTCCCAAGGTGCAGAGAAGTTCCATGTCCATGCCATGGTTAATCTATCTCTGGTGCTGCAGACTCATCATCCATTAAAGCTAGTATGTCTTTACTCTGTAGTACTGCATATAATTTTCTTAATGCCATATTTGCATCTACTTGTGGTAAACCACTAGCAGTTTTGTATTGGCTAGTAGCTACATCTTCTCCAGGATTATTTGTTTGCGTATAAATACCTTGCTGTGCATTTAAAAAGTTTTGTGTTGCAGGTGCATTAATTCTAGGCACACCTTGTGTTTCTCTAACTTCTTCTTTAAATCACTCAGCAATATCTTGCAAGTTATCTAACTTTACAACTTGACCATATGATTCTGATTCAAATTGTCCTTTATTTGTTTTAGGATTAAAACGAGCCATCATCAACTCCAAATCCATCTCTATATTTAAAATCTTCTGGAACTATTAATATATCTATTCTTCCTAAATTAGGAATAAAAGCAACTGTCATAATATCTATGATTCCGTTATCTTGTCTTTCCAATGCTTCTGATGTAACGTCCCACATAGGTTGTTCTTCTACGGTATAGTTTGCTGCTACTATCTTTGCAAATTCTATGTTAATTTCATTTTTAGCCAACCGCTCCTCCTAACAAAGCCGCTAAGTTTGGTGGACCTGACTGTTGTGGTACACCCTGTTGTTGTAAGACAGCTTGTTCTTCTGGAGAAGGTTCTTCACCTTGTGCAGTAAAGTACTTCTCTAGAATACTTCCAATATTTTTTGGATTATTGTATATCTCTACAACAGCCATCATTGCAGCTTTATCTCCTGATTGAGATTGCTGTAACAAAGTCTGATATAAAATATCTTCTGTCTTTTCTTTTACAATGCGTTCGTTAATTTGACTAAGGTTTTCTAAACCATCCATTTCTTGTTGGAAAGTTTCTTTATCAATTATTCCAGCTTGTAAAAGTTGCAACCCTGTAATTATTTTATTAGGAGCATCAAAAGAAGCCATAGCTCCAAACTTACGATTGGTTGTGTAATTCTTATTTATATCTACACTTGGTGTGTACTCTTCTGCAAATGATGCACCTTTGTATGTACCACTAATAGGTTTTCTTTTTTTATTAAAAAGTACTTCATCTAGTTCTAATCTTTTACCATCTATTTCTTGTAAAGCATTTTCTATTATTGTGTGATACTCAGTAACCATAGCTCCAACGCCAGATTCCAGTTCTTCCAGACCTCTACCAGTTACAAATGAGTTGGGTGATATAGAGTCGTCTTGAACTGGATATCCAGCAACAACACGTAATTGTCTTTCTAATCTACCTACAGCTTCAAATAACTGATATGGCAGGTTAGTAACAGGTTTTATAACTTGTGAACCTGGTGACAAATAGTTAATAGAGTTTCTACCTTTTCTGTATTGTCCTGATTCTATTTCTCCAACCACGTTTGTTTCTGTAAAGACTGCATCTTCCATAGCTATAACAGACAAAATGTTTATCTTTGCCATAGATGACATCAAACCTACTACTTGGTCAAACTGTCCTTGTAACTTGTCAAAAGAATATCTTTTAGCTACAACGAAAGCTGGACCTGATTTAAGTGGATTAGGTACGAAATCTATAATTTTTCTAGAAGCCATGTGTAAAACGTAAGTTCCCTCTAGATTCATGTATTCAAGTATTACGTCTCCTGTTTCAGCATTGTTCTCCCAAGAAGTATCAGAAGACACGTTAAGGTACGAGTCTCTAACTTCATCACCTTGTGATTCAAACCATGATTTAAGTTCTGGGTACATTTGCAATAATTGTTTAATAGGTACTTTTTGTACTATTGCTAATTCATCTGGAGATTGATTATTACCCATATATCCAGGAAAACAATCATAAGGATTTCTAAGTTCTGCGTATGGATAGATATTACCATCAGGGTCTGCTTTTGTAGTAACAACCCATACTGCAAATCCATAACCAGGTAGCCATCTAGCTACTTGTGGTAATTGCATTTTAAGATTTTGCATTTTATCGTATGCAGAAATAATTCTTTCTAGCTTATCTTTTTTAGCTTTGTTTCTTTGAGAATCTCTACCATTAGTTATAGATACGTCTAATGAAGGGACTTTACCTATTTTTTGTGCAAGTCTGTCTAGTGCAGATAACATTAGGTTAGGTGCTGGTAATGTATCAGAATCTAGTCTGTCCATTCCTGGTCCTAGTAACTGTCGTATACCATCTTCACCACCATTAAGAATTGCACGAAATCTTGCTCTATCTATTAAAGCATTATCGTGTGACTTCTTTAAGAACGTAGCTCTATCTATTATCTGGTCTGGTGTCAATTTAACTCCATGGTATCTCGTTTAAGTCTAGCATACTATATCCTTCATAACTAGGAGTGTAGTCTAAACCTATTTCAGCGTAGGTTAACTTTTGCAAGTTCCTGATTACTTTCATTGGAAACCAGCTTGCCATAACTATATCACTTTTGTAAGAGTTTTTATTGCCTTTTGATGCAAAATAACTTAACTGTTTTGTATAGGTAATACTTTTAGTTTGTGCATCTATACCTTGAAAAGGTAGTTTAATCTTTTTGTCTTGAAACATAGGTGCTAATGCTGTAACACCAAAACGTTCATCCCATTTGTTTTTATGGGTTTCATGTCCTTCTAACTTAATTCCATGTAGATTTGCATACTCTCTAGTCTTTTCATCTTGTCGTATAGCTTTTTGGAAACCATTCTCTTCAATAACCCAGTGGTAGCATCCGTACATTTCAAACCATTTCTTTATAAGGTTTCTTGCTTCTTCTAGCCCACCACCTTGATGATTCTCCATATCCACCATAGTTAAATTAATATCAGAGTTTGTAGTTTCTACAGCCCATAAGAATCCTGCTTGATAACCTGTAGCAGCAGGGTCTAGTCCTGCAACTAAGTATGCACCATTTGGTATTTCTCCTATATCCCAGTTTGGGTCATAACATAGTTTTATTACTTCAGGATTAAACAAAGATAAACCTTGTGCTTGTGCTTTATTAAGATAAACCATTTCAAATCTCTGTAAACCACCTGTTGTTTGTGCATCACGCTTTCTATCCATTAACCATTTAAAAGTACGTTTGTCTGCCCACAACATACAGTCGTTGTGTTCTTTTTCTTCAAACTCTGGAATTGTACACATTGAGTCATGTGCTTCTTCTACTATTGTCTCCCATGCTTCATTCTCTAATAATGCAGAATATAAATCATCTGAATGCTGTCTTGAACCAATAACAACCATTGCTGTATGTTCTTCTTTTCTAGAACCAAGTGTTGTAGTCCACCAGTTTTTGGTATTTCTTCTAGATGCAGGTTGCATAGTTGATGAGAAATCTTCAATGTCATCAGCAATAATTATGTCACAGTCACGTGATAGAATCTTACCACCTCTACCAATACCAACCATTGTTGGTGACTTAATACCTGAAACTGTTCTAGTTGCAACAGTAAATCCATTTTGTGACCAAGATTTACCAGTTCTTGATGAAGGTTTAAATGTACCGCCTGGTCCACAGAAATCCTCTATAAGTTTTTCATTAGAATCTAATGTATCCATAACAGAAGAGATAGCGTTTCTAGAAATATCTTCGTTACCACCAACCCATAATATTCTTATGTTTGGATTTCTACAGATAAGCCAGATAACAAAATGTATTAGAAGTTCTGTTTTACCATGTCGTGGTGGGCTAAGTATCATTTGTTGTCCACCATTAAGTAATGCTTTATTAATTGATGTAATCCATTCGTGATGAAAGTCTGCTGTTTCAAAAGGTACACCTAGTTCTGTTAAGAAATACCTATCTCTAAAATCTTTAAAGTCTTTGAGTGACTGTTTAGCATCATCTGATACTTCCCAGTTTTCTGATACTACTTGTGTTTGTAAGTCTTCTCTATATGCAGCTAACATTCTAGATATTTGTGCAGTAGAACAACCTAATGCTTCTGATGCTTCTTTAGAAGTAATGTTTCCATCAACTACATCTAGTGCATAACTTTCGTCTACAAATTTTCTATATAAACTACCTCTTCTTATAGTTGCAGATTTAGGTTGATTAAGTTCTTTTACAGGTGATACGTATTCTTCACCTTTTTTCTTAGCTCTATAGATTCTTTGTGATTCTCTTTTATAACATCTAGTAGAACAATACTTAGTTGCGTTCTCTGGTAATGTTTCGTTGCAACCTTCTGAGATGCAAACTATATTTACCATTTAACTTTGTCAGCCCAATAGGCTGCAGACATTTTTCCTTTTTTAATATTCTTAGCGTGTCTAGCTTTAAAAGATTTTCTTCTAGCTTTCTCTTTAGCTGTTTTAGGATTCTTACCTGCACCAGATACACCTTGTTGACCAAATCTAATTAGTTTGACTTTGTCACCTTCTTTTGCTAATACAGCGTGTGACTTACTTGCTTTAGGTGTTCTTTTCGGTTTGTTATAACCTGCAAATCTTTCGCCTCTATATACTATAGCCATTACTTCTTTTTCCTTACTGCTCTAGATTTTTGTACAGCTTTTAAATTTATGTACTTACCTTCTTTATAAAGTTTAGCAGTTCTTTTTATCTCAGATGCTACTTTAGATTTAGGGTTTTTCTTATTCTTTAAATACTTAGCAGGTACACCTTTTTCATAAGGTACTTTACGTTTACTTTTTTTTGCTTGCACTTTTACGCTTCTTCTTAATATCGTTATCTTGTGAATGTCCACCCTTAATAAAACTATTAACTCTACCCATAGCCCATGCTTGCATAGATGCAGATTTAGAACCTGAAGACAAGTAAGCACCTTGTCCACGTCTGTAAACTTGTGCTAGCTGTCCGTAAGTATATTTAGACTTAGCTGCTTTACTCTGTAAAGTTTTCTTTGTACTTGCATTAATAGGTTTTCTAGCAGGTTTTTTAGCCATTACTCTTCCTCCATAGATTTTTTAATCTCCATCATAGTTTGCATATTTTCATTATAGTCATCAACAAACGATTCTATTAAAGCATCTACTTTGCTTATGTTAAGTTTTTTATTTACTAACCTACTTCCACAAGCATCAGATAAATCCATAGCCCATTCTTTAAGCAGTATATCGCTAGTAAAAATATTACGTCTTTTTTTAATTCCACCTTTTTTAGCCATGTTACTTCATGCCTCTTTTACTCTTCCTCGTGGATGGGTAACGTGTTTTTTTTCCGCTTTTGCTGTACGGCATCATATCTCCTCAGTTTTATATTGTATTCTGTACACGCTAAATTCTTGCAAGCCTTAAATTTTCTAAAAAACTTTAGCGGCATATTACAAGAATTGCATATTCTTATCATTATGATATCATAACAGAACTCATGCAGGATAAAAAGATTGAAAAAAAAGCCAGACAGGTTGCTCTTAACTTAGAACAACTTATGGCTCGCGTAGATTTTAAATATAACAGACACCAACCTTGTTTAGTGTGTTCGCAACAATACAGACATCACATTGATGGTTTACCTTGTGAATCAGATAACAAAAGAAAAACTATCGTAAGACTTGATAAGTGGGGTAATATACGCCCTATGACTAAGTAGGGTTATACATAGTATACTTTAACGTTAACTCTGTACCCATTGGTATCTCATAAAGAGTTTTTAAATATTTAAATCTTCCTATAGTAACTAACTCACAATTAGGTTTCTCACTATGATTTATAAAACCACCTAGTGGTGTTCTAAACAACTGCTTTGACTCCGCGTCTGTGACATGGGTAACCCCCAACGTTTCGTTCTTCGCTAAGTCGTCTAAACAAAATAAACCTAGTCCGTCTATCTTGCTTGGCTGTATAGTTAGGTAACTAGGAAGCGGTCTGTAAGACACTTTGTACCATACTATCTTGCATTTTGATTTCTTTTACTACACCTGTACCTAATAAGTCGTTTATAGGTATAAGTAGATTTCGTGAAAAAAATTTTTTGTTTTGGGCTTCTACTATTCTGTGGTTACCTTCTTCTACCCAGCTTACAATAAAGGGTATGAGTTCTTCAGGTTTCCAGTAATAAACTACATTAGTTGGGTGTTGCCAGTAAAACATATAATCTGCAAACGTCTTTAACTGACACCCTATAGTTTTTCGTCCATCTTCATGTACAATCTGTATCTCAATAGCTACGTTGCCTGTTTCGTGGGATTGTGTATCTGTCTTTACTTCAATATACTTGTAACCTAGCTCATTGTTTATGATGAATAAGTCTGCACCCTTCAACTGTTCTTCATACTTAGCTGGTCTGCATATAAATATAGCTTTACCTTCATTTGTAGTTTGTGATTCGTAGTACTGTCTAACTAAAGTTTCGCCCAACTTTCCAATACTGTCTTGTGTGTTAAATGTAAACATTTTTCTCCTGTATAAATTGTAACTTGTATAAATTTATTATAGTGTTATGGTAGATATAACAAATAGTTTTTTTTGACTATAAGGTTACAGGTAAGAGCTATCGGACGGCAAAAAGCATCTTGCATACTCTTGTCAAGTATGGACTGGGATTACCACAAAAGATGTACCCAAGGACCTTAAAAAGAAAAAAATTCAAAATTTTTCAATAGGTTTCCCTATATGTCCGCTATATTCCGTTGAGACACTACAAGCACTCACGCAATTCTGCTATAAAATAAAGCGTTTATTTCTTTCTTTTATAGCTGAAAGCTGTTAAAATACTACACTAGGGAAGCTGGTGTATCCTTGTTTGGTAAGCCTGTAATGTAACCTGTAACACTAATCACGCAAGTGATTTATTACTTAAACAATTATAGCTTCCCCCTTTTTTATACTTAAGAATTACCAAAATATTCCGAGAACCTTACGTATATATACCACCCCCACCCCACATTGACACCACTGGCATATGCGAACCAGCACGGTGCAACACAGTCGTAGGTTATTATTTATTCTGTCTGGCTCTTAGAGTCTTTGTTAGGATTTGTAGATTATTGTAGGCTATATGGGGAGCTTTAAAGCAATACCATACACAGTACATTGAACATTCCTTTAAGTCTTGCGATAGCAAGTAATGTACGCTCAAGCTATCTAATGTTTCCACTTATCCAACAAGTTGGACTATCGGCAACTTTGCCGACTAGAGCGTTCGTATGTTCAATTTCACGCTAGCTTTCTAGCATATTAGTAAATTTCCTTTGTAGCAAATATATCGGCTTACGCCGAGAGGGGATACAAACTCACTTGACAAACGTGCTCTAAGCAGGTGTTGTAAAATTAGTTATAAAGAAAGGAAAAATAATTATGGCTAAGAATAAAAAAACTAACTATAGAGCAGTTAACAAACATTATGATGTAATGGGAGTTGGTGAATCCGACTTTACTGCTTTTAAAATAGTTACTGGTAAGAATGCTCGTAAGGTAGATGGTAAAGAGAAAGCATCCTATTTTATCTGTAAGATAGTTGATGACTTCAGCTCTAAGCCACTACATAAAGAGCCATTGACTCACTATAAGGCATATATGCAATTCCAAGAGTTGGTTTTAAATAACCCACAAGCTCTTAAGAAAGGCACTTATAAGCTCAATGCAGATGGTACGCTCTCAAAAGCTCTATTGACTGCATTAGGAACTGATAAGATAGCAAAAGTCGATGGTGTTTCGACTCTAGCTCAGTTAGACGCCCAAATGAAAGAGTGGTAATTCATGCCCTCAATTTTGGAAGATAACTCAGTTACTTGCGACTGTGGTTCATTCGAAGAATATGTGTGGTTCATCCTAAGTGTTGATACTTACATTTGTGAATATTCCATGTTGCATGACTTCGACTCTATGAATGTACATTCTTAGGGCTGAATTTATTCTAGGGGGGACTCGTTCCCCCTTAGGATTTTTTTTGTTGACACGCTAGGGGGGGGATATGCAAACAACCACAGTCTACCCACCCCCCCCTTATAATGTAGATAACCCTAGACTACGAACGCATATCCGTACGCAACGCCACGCCACGCCACGCTACGCCCCCTATAATGTAGAGAACCACAGACTACGCTTATATATTCAGGGCTTATATGCGTAGTAATAATTAAAGTAGGAAAAGTTTAAAAAAAATTTCTTACATAGCATATGTATATAGATTACGAGAGTACATAATGCTAAGTAGTTGTCAAGTCTTGCCTCTATATAGTGGAAGGTTGCGAGGATTTTGTCGACTGCTAACTTGATTTTGTCGCCGAAGTCGACAGTAAATATAAATAAAAGAAAAGGAATATTATGAGTAAGAGTTATAGAAAACCGACTGTACCTAGTACTAAGAGAGCAATAGTAGGTGTAGATGAAGATACTGGTGAGATTATATATGAAGATACAAGACTTCCTGTAATCAATACACAGTCTGAGTTTATACAAGAAGCCCCTGTTAAATATATAGATAGGGTATGTATCTCTTGTGATAGTAAGTTCGGATTAGATACAGACATAGAGTATGAGAGATGTTATGAATGTCGTACTCTTGATAAAGACTTAGAAGATAAGATGAAACGACTAGCTCGTTTAACGAGAGAGGGTATCGTTCCAGTAGACGATTCACTTGGGGTTAAGGACGCTAGTTGGAAACCTAATTCATGGGACAAGATATCCCTTGATAGAGGTAAAGAAACTAACAAACTGTGTAGCTCTTGTTACATAGTCTTACCATTAGGATATGGTGCTAAAAGATTATGTGAGAGTTGCCGTAAAGATTAGTAGTTAGTTAGAGTACGTAGCTTAGAAATAAAATTGCCCTTTGTTTGTACGGGGTTGCGTACTCTTTAGTAACTATACTCGTAGGATTTTGTGAGTCATTCATTCTCACGCCCTTATTTGCCTACGAGTACAAGAGCTATCCCAGAGGATTTTGGTAGAGTCATAACTACCTTCTTTTACCTCTGGGTATAGCTTGTAGCACATAGCAAAATTCCACAAATGGAATGAAAGCAAATGGTTGGATAGTTGTGTGTTACAAGCTATCTATAAAACTAGCGTTGAATACATTGCGAAAGCATTAGTAAGGACAATGGTTAGTAGGTAGCTTGTAGCACACGCAGAGTAACTGCCCAAGTATTCTAGAGTACTTGTTCTATGACTTGCAGTGTGTTACAAGCTATCTGAAAAAGATAGAAGAATACAAGTAAAAACAGCTTGTGGTTGAAAATCCACGCTTGTAAACGAGCTAACACGTAGAGTAAGAACATATTGTTCTTTCGTTTTAGTTAATCTGCGTGTTACAAGCTATCTGCAAGAGTTCCGTTCACACAATTCTTTTGTAGGTAGCTAGATACTTACACCAAACTTGGTGTTCTCCATTAAAATAAATTGTTAATCCAATGCGTGTAGGTATCTAGCTATTTATGAGGTAGCAATACGGCTAAAGAAAGAGAGAGATATGTTGTGTGATATGTGTCGCAATGCAAATCTAAGCAGACTAATGATAGAATCTAACGTCAAATCCTCTGTGTATTACAGAATGATTTGTTGGTTATGTGGATATCAAGTAGTTAAAAGAATAAACGTAAAGAGAGGAGGGCTATATGCCTGAATTAGTAGATGACGAAGAACAATTTAAGAAACAAGCTAAACACATTGAGGAAAAACTTGGGTTTGACCATTTAGATAACTTCAAAGTGTTTAATGGGGTGGCTCATTATGGTATAGCTGTTGTCAACACGGACAGCGAAGATGAAAAAGTACACCAGAAACGAGCATACCTAAGTGCCTCTAGTCCATTGATTGCAATGGTTGAAGTGTGGGATAGTATCTACACTCAACTAATAGCAACTGGTTTGGAAAAACTTGGCGAGTTTACAGCAGAGTTAATAGACGAAGGTAGATTAACACGTGATGATGCGTTGGATAATCTGTTGGATATGTTACAAAGTGAGCAATTTCAAGTATCGTTTCTTTCTAACTTAATGAGAATGCAACCAGACATAATTACTATTGGTAATCCAAATGTCGTTACTGGATTTAGTGTAGAAAAAATGGACGGTGATATTGCAAAATCAGTTGAGAAATTTCTCAAAGAAGTAGTTGAGAATAAAGAAAGTGAGGAAGAATAATGGTATTCATTAAAGAGTTCAATAAAAATATATCTATC
>BCSF01000593.1_pt1 | contig 13568 bp, 21 predicted proteins | sample 1016431 | NCBI WGS metagenome assembly BCSF01 (sample SAMD00045685;SAMD00045686;SAMD00045687;SAMD00045688;SAMD00045689;SAMD00045690;SAMD00045691;SAMD00045692;SAMD00045684;SAMD00045690;SAMD00045691;SAMD00045692;SAMD00045684;SAMD00045685;SAMD00045686;SAMD00045687;SAMD00045688;SAMD00045689, study...
ACCATAGACTTAGTGTCATTCAAAGACAGCCGCGTAAAACGCCGCGCCCGCGTCAAGCAAGCATTTGAACTTGTGACCGATGGCATCGTGATCCCTGACGAAGCCCGCAAGCCCGTGCGCAAGCCGCAGAACAACGAAGGCCGCGCCAAGTGCCAAAAACTAGCCAACCAGCTAGGCATCAGCATTGACGTGACATACAACGTCTACGGCTGGAACTACTGCATCTGTTCCGAAGAAGATTACAGCTACTTGGGTGTGATCGATGGCTCTAACTGCGATGATTGGGATGAGGTGTATGCCAAGCTCCAACAGATCGAAGAACATGAGATCATGCAATTATTCAATTCGATAGCGTGATGTGGGGGTCTAACCTGCGTGAGTTTATTCAGGCCATGTTTGATTACGACATGGTCTGGATGCCAGAAAACCCCGACGACGAACCGCCATTTTAAAGATTGAGAAAAAATCAAGTTTAGTATCATATAGCTATTGCAATGTCTCACGTATGCGACTATATAATAGTTATAGCAGAGAGAAAGGAACCAGCTATGAAGTATGCAAACTACCACGGTTACTCAGACGTAACACCAGCCGAAGTTACACGCGTTGTTTCAGACAAGACAATTGAAGTGCGTTGGATGAAAAGTGAAATCTCACCTGATTGGAAGCCAGAATTTGTTGAAGGTGGATTTGCTGGTCATTGCACTAACAACCTAGATCAAAAATGGATTATCGAAAGCGACGAAGACCAAGAGCCTTTTCGCTTACGCTTCTCTAACAAATACAATGCATGGCGCGATAAATACGGACGCCGCTTTTACCTAAGCGAAAACCCTGTACGCCGCTACGATTACAACTTTTAATTAACAGGGGGCTTCGGCCCCCCACCCAAACAGGAGAGCGATATGCGCGGACGTTTACCACATCACTTTAACATGAACCTGTACGTCAAGGGTTCACACTTGCCACTAGTCTTTGAGGGCGTGTTGGACATGGACGAAGGTTACTTTGAGCCAACCGATGTTTACCTGCAAAATGCGCGTGGGCGCGTAGAGGGCAAAGAAGATTACAAACTGTCAGAGGCAGTGTTTAGTCAAATCATGTCGGGTCAGTACGACGAAGACATCAACGATGCAGCATGGGGGACGGGCTATTGAAGTATGGTAAGTGGACATGGGAAGATGTAATTATTGGGATCGCCTTTGCGGGGGCGGTCATAGTTTGGACAACAGGAACAGTGAAAGGATGGTGGTAATGGAAACGTGGCATCAAATGTTACGAAGACATCAACGCGAAAAAATAGAAGCATTGGAAAGTCTCAATCAATCTGGATACACACAAACAGAGGCCGCAAAAATAATGTGCATGGGACTTTCAGCTTTAAATAATCAGGTAATCAGATCAGGCATCAACTGGAAAGTTAAGAGACAAGGGCAGAGTAAAAGAAATGACCGATAATCAATTAGCCAAATATATCGACCACACAATCAAAGACTGCATCGCAGCAAGGTCAAACCCCACCGCAGCTTTGACGCACATAGACGCGATACACTCACGCATGAAACACGTATTAGATAAATTGAAAGAAGAACGCTCAGACGTTACAGGCGCACCAGTATAAGGGGGGGAACAATGGTAAACTATTTTGATACTTTGACGCGGGTATTAGAACGCCCACCGACAGAAAAAGAACTTGGCACATTCATGGAAATGAAACGCGAACAAGAAGGGTGGAAATCGGGCAAGCTAAAATTCAAGGAAAAAGAGGAAAAGCCAAAGCCTATGCGCGAACCAAAGCAACCAAAGAAGATCAACGACAAATCACTTTATCGCTGGCCTAGACGCGCCCCAATGCGGGCGAAGATGATCAACCGTATGCTGAAGGATAATATCACGATAAAAAACATTGCCTATTATCTAGATACAACAGAGGGCCAAGTGATGGCAGATATTTCCACATGGGATTTGCCACAGGCTAAAAACAAGTGATCGTGTGGGCGGCTGCTTAGTGTCGGGATAAGCTAGGGGATGACCAACAAAAACGATGGTATCAACCGCCCACCGCAACAAGATAACAAAATGAAATGTGAGGACAAGATGTCTGTTATACAAAGATACGAAAAAACAGTAAATTATTTGCGTGAAAACTTGCACATAAAATCTAAAGCATTGTTTGACCAAACAAATGACCCAAACCCACATATTCCATGCCCAGAAATGTCACAGGGTCAATTAAACCAAATTATCTTGCACGACCTAATGCAAGACACGCATTGCTTTGAAATACCGCCAGAAGTTTATAACGTCACACGCGACTTTGTAGATGACAAACTTCTTAAAAATTCTGATCAGATTTTAGACGAAGAATACAGACCTCTAGCTGACAAAATGTTTGTGACGTTTGTAACGCAAAACATACCCGATAATATGCTCTCATTTTGGATCACGCAAACTGAACCAAACATGTATGAATTTCATTATATCCACAAGGACGGTAAAATGTCTGATATGGGTCAAGTAAGAATTGGTGGGGCTAACATATGGTATCCATCGGGCAAAATGGGATTGCCCGAAGAAGATGCGCAACACAATTTAGAGTGGGAAAAAAATATGATCCCACACGTTTTAACTACCATTGCTGCGATAAAAAACACTAGTTTTGTAAAGTATGAACCAGCAGGTACGCGACAACAAAGAAAATCAGCACATCGCGGTATGGGAATGGCAATGGATGCTTGGCACCGTGTAACTTGGAATATTGACGACCCAAAAAAAGCGAAAGTACCTTACGATCAAGGCTACCACAAGATGCCATTACACTGGAACAGAGGCCACTGGAAGCGCGCAAAGGAACATCACCCTAAATCTCAGCAAAGACCACACGCACTGAACCCAGAACATCGGAATATGTGGTGGACATGGATTGACGGTTATTGGGCTGGACATCCAGCGTTTGGCTTCAAAAAACAATACCATGCACCAAAGCTAAAGGTGAACTAATATGGAATTTTTTACGCTACTGTACATAGAATATGCGTTACGCGGCATTGACATAGAAACATATTTGATTTTGCCCGACTACGAAGCATGTCAAATAGCCATCCGCGACAATGAAGATATGTACAAGTATTTCTACGCAGATAGCGATGTTAATATGTACTGTATACGCACAGACACGCTGTCCAGATCACTTAAACCTATGCTTAGGCCAACCACCGATAAATCTTCTTAGTCTTATCCATGCGGTCTTCTAAGCCGTGATAGCCACCATTCACACGCTTTGTGATGCTCTTGATAATACTATCGGTCACACCTTTGTCTGCCATTGTAAACAATCCGTTCCGCTCAAAGAAGAAGATTGCACTATCCATTGCCAGTTCATCTGCAATTGGTGATGGATCATCAACTAAGCTGTCACGCCCGATATGCTCTGCAAAGGCCCGCACGTTGTCTTTACCTGTCAATTGGATGAAACCTTTGCCTGCATACTTCCACCCATCTCCTGACGCTTCTGAGCCGTTCCCCATGCGCCCTGAGTAGACTTTGTTCGCCAGTTTCTCTGGGTTACGCGCATATGGCTCCGCGTCCACCTCTGACTTAAACCGTGTGGGCCACACCCGACACATAGTTTCTGCACGGTAGTTTAGGTTTTCTTCTGAGATCATAAAGTTGCCGCTTTCGTGCGCTGCCTGACCAAGCAAATGTGCGCCACGGTTAGCATTCAATCCGTAATATTCTGCGATAGCCTTGGCTGTATTTGGGCCAAACGCGCCATCAGGGGTTACGCCGCATTTCTTTTGCAGCATCTTTAGTGCATCACCTCTAGCCATTATTTTCTCCCAAAGAATTTTGTTGCAGAACGCACGGCAAAGCTACTAGCTACAATTACACCCAAAGTGTACTGATACCACTCTGGCATTGTTTCCAGCGCTGCAAACCCCTCTGCAACGGCGGTACGGCCCCATTCACCTGTGAAGCAGAGTATTAAAGGCACCGAAAAAAGCAAAACCAGATATTCGTCTTTCCAGCTTGCCTGTGTACCCTGCGCCATGATCCGTTCCCAATCAGCAACGGACGTTTCCTTTGACAGCATGATCTTAGCTTTGGCTTCTGCTTCTGTCAGCTTTAGTTTGGCTTCGGCGGCTTGCTTGTCAGCTTTGCCTTTCAACCAGCCACCCGCCAGTTCAGTCAACGGCCCAATAAGTGCCTGTATCATTTCTTAGCTCCCATGTTGCTAAATCCAAAATAAGCACCCACCAAAGCGCTGACCGACACGACATATATGTTCGCTATGTCTGCAATTAGACCCGCAGCGGTGCTTAGACCCGCTATAGAGGCTCCCAGAATAGCCAAAGGGTATAAAACCATACCAGACAGCGCAAACCAAGTCATGCGCCTCTGTGCGTCCCTTTTAGCGTCTGCATCTTCCATTGCGCGGCGACGATCTTCCAACATGATTTCCCGTTCGTCAGGGTCAATCTTTCCGTTTTGGTTTAGATCGTAGTTTTGTTTTTCCATGAACGTACCTTTCGGCTATGCGCTTATGTGTCGTGATGATAACGACCACATTGTCATCTGTCAAAACTACCCACTGATTGCGCTTACGTTCCACTAACCTCAAGACAAACCACAGTCTGGCTGTTGTGTACCACCAGACCCTCTTTTGCCTTTCTGCGTTCCTGTTCGCATTCTTCATATGTACTGTATGACGGGCCAATCTGATAATACTTCAGTGAAGCTGACGGAATGTACTGTATAAACACAAGTATATACAACATCACCATCTCCCCTGCGCTGAACCAATTAACCAAATCGCACCGCCCACAATAACCGCACCAACAATCGCAAAGACTGACCCAATGACCCAGCTTAGAATAGCATCTATCGCCTCTTGCTTGCGGTATAACTGTTCTTTGCGTTCTTTCCTTATCTGGCCCTCTAAACGCACTAATTCTTCCCAGTGCGATGGCCCCCAATAAGCTGAAATATACGACTTCAATTCTGATCTAAGGTGATCTGCTTGCTTCTTTGCGGTAAAAGCCTCTAAAGCCTCTGCTTCCACAGACCCGCGCATGGTTTTCCATAGCGATGGTTTTTCTTTGGCTTTGCTTTCAAGGTAGGTAATGTCAGACATTGCAGAGGCCCACTTGGAAAGCTGCCCCGCGCAGTCTTGTATTTCACGCCCTGTTGCGATCATGGATTTTAGACCATTAAAAGCCACATTCGCTGCTGATAATGCTGCGCCTATGGTTATGGGATCGGGCATTATTTTTTGCTACCGCGTTCGTCTATTCTTTGAACGCTCTCACGAATTGCTGACATATCACCCGCAATTCTTGCTAATAGAACCTCTTGCGCATGAACCGATTGCTCTAGTTGATCAATCCGCTGCATGTTGCGGTCAATGTCCCGCACCGCTGTTTCTACATCTGACGCAATGCCAGTAATGTATCCAACTAAAAGTATTGTTTGCACAATGATTGCAAAACCAAATGACATGGCTTGCAAATTAACCTTAATAGGTGTGGTCATCTTAGTATCCGTTAGCAATTAGTTTACCATAGTCGCCTGACATTAACTTCTTTTTAACATATTCTGCGAACTCTTGCGACCCTAGTTTCAAACCGCTTTCCTTCATCCACATTTCGATAACCACAAAGGGTACTGATCCAGCCAAACGCATGTCGCTGCGCACATTGTGACCGTCGATGTTGCGCTCTTTATTGAAGTCCAAGATGTCTTGGATGTCCTGTGAACGCTTTACAATGAGCTTATCATCTTCTGTGTGGTATGAGGTGTTTAGATAGTTATCCATCTTTTTTAGGTCTTCCACGCTTTTTAGCTGCTGGTTTTGGATCATCGATGCGCTGGGCAAACCCGTTTGCAAGCATTGCTTCTCCCGCATCATCAGGGACATCAACGATGTCATCCATTGCCGCCTTGCGACCATCAACGAACGGGCCACGATCTGTAATAATCTTTAACTTCATATCAAACTCCCATGTAAAGAAGGGGGGATTGCTCCCCCCAACCAGTATTATGAACAGTCAGCAATCACACCGTGTGCTTTTTCTGATGTTACCTCTAGACCCCATTCTGCTGAGATCAAACGGCGCTCTGACAAACCAGTGCGGGCAAGAGGCTTCTGACGTGCTGTCTGCAAGTACGCGATTTTTGCGTAGCTTGGGTCTAGTACGAATACATCTCTAGCGCGAATGTGGCGGGCTGGTACAATCTGAAGTGTACCAAAATCTGACACATAGATATCTACCGCTGCTGTCAAACGCTTTCCGTCTACTTCTTGGTACTTAGTCGCGTTACCAGTGAAGCCAGAGATTGTTTGCTTTTGTGAAGAACCACAAAGAACAACAGATGGGTCAGCACCTTCATCCCAGCATGAAGCAATTACTGACTTCAGTAGGGTTTCAGTGATTGCACGGGTTGTGCCATCTGTCGCTGCTGCGTTTGGATAACCCGCAGAACCTGAACCAGATGTAGTACCATTAGCACCACCTGTTCCGCGCTCTACGTTAGTAGTCAAGAACGCTGGTAGACCCGCAGTTGTACGTGCAGTACCAGAAGCACCAGCACCGCCAGCTACGTTGTCCCAGGCCATCTTTTCCATGTCTCTTTCTACCTCCGACAACTTCTAGGCCACTCGCTTCGCTTGTTCGTGCATGCACACCACCGTTCACGTTTTGGTTTGTATCAGAAACTTCTACAACCTTAGCGCTAATAGCTGTGTAGTTACCCTTGCGGACTGCGTTTGTTGGCGCATTGTTAGATAGGCCCGCGTCACCTTCGATTTGGTTGTTAGTCGCAGCCGCTGCTAGATCGACTTCAGACCATTCAAAGTAAGTGTTGTCCACGTTACGTGTACCAAAAGTTGATAGCGCGATCGTTTCAGTCGGACTAATAGATGCCATAGCATCGGCTAGGTCTTCACGAATTGTTGAAACATCATATGTTTCGTTTGTATTTGCTGTTACAGCCATTGTCGTTTTCCTTTAGACAAAAGATTAAGAAAGTAGGAAATTAGCGACACTATCGATGTCACCTTTTTCCCGCATTGCCGCCTCTGCCTTTTTAGCGCGTGATACTTTGCCTGCTTGTGCCGAACGCTTCGCTGCGGATTTTACTACTGGACGCGCACCCTCTACCTTTTGCTTGGCTTTGGTTTTGCCCGACTGTAGCTCCCGCCACTTCAGTGCGTCATTTAGGATCATAACTTCCTCTGCTGTCTTAACAGTGCTGATCTGATCATCAGTTAACTGGTAATGCTTTTTCGCTTTGGTTGTGATGTCCTGAATAAGTTCAGCGCGTTTCTGTTCATCCCCGAACTCAGGCATCCACTCCGCTAGGCGCATGGCCTGTTGGCTGAGATGTTCCTGTTGCAATCGTTCATTCTCTTGCTGTTCGCGTTGCTGAACATACTGAACTTGCTGCTCCCATTGCTGACGCTGTTCAACGGCACGACGATATTCTTCCGCTTCCATTTGAAACCTGAAAGGGTCACTCTCTTTGAGTTCCTCTGCTGGGTATTCGGGAATAACGGGAACATTGCCTTGCTGCATACGCTGCATCATTTGCTGTAGCATTTGGCGTTCCTGAGCCGTTTCGTTAGTTAGCTGTTCGTACTGTTTACGTTGTTCAGCTACTTCACTCATGCCCTTTTGGATGTACTTTTGCCCTGAGTATCCACGGGTTAACTCCTCTAAGGATACCTGACGTTCCTCACCATCAACCTTGACGGTGTACAATTCAGGCTCTTGTGGAGCTTCGTCTACTTCAACCTCAACATCCTCAACATCATCATAATCATCGTCGGATGATGCTTCGACGACATCCTGATCGTCATCTACATAATCATCATTATCGGGCTGAGTGTCCTCAGTTGCCTCTAATGTTTCTTCCGCAGGTGCTTCAGAATTACTAGGCGTATCCATAATCAAATTATCGGCGACCGCCTCAATGTTATCGCCATTGATTGGGTTAGTCGTTTCCACGGTGCTTTCCCTTCCGTTGTATGAGAGCTACGGCATCTATATCTGCCTGTAATGATCTCTCTATTGCTGTTAATGCCCGTAAGATGGCGTGAGCATCCTCACGTTTTTCCACCTCTTGGGCGCTGCTATCTGCGAAAGTCCTCATTTGGGTGTCCCGCAAATCTTTTATGGTTTCTACAAACCATTCATTCTCTAACAGTGACTTTGAACGTTTAGCTCTTTGCTCAATATCCACCTTGCATTCCCATCATCTGCGCGTTGTGTTCACGTACCGCTGCCTGTTCTTCTTTGACCTGCTGTACGTCCACCGCTGTGCCATACTTGCCCAGTATCTCAGCTACCTTGACCGCCAAGTCCTGAACCATTTCGTCACGCGCTAAGTCATCATCCATACCCAGCTTGTGCATCTTGTACTGCTGATCCATCTGCGCTTTCGCCATGTCTACTTGCGCACGGGTCTGGGCTTTCATTTGTTCAGCTTGCATAAATGCTGCATTCGGGTCTGGTTGCTGTGCCTGCTGCTGCGCCATCATCTGCTGTTGCTGCTGTTGCTGCATCAACATCTGCTGTTCCATTTCAGGGGTCATCGGCATAAAGTGACGATCAACATTGCGAACACCGCCCAGCGCCATGATGTCTGCCATTGTGTTGCGTATCTGTGTAAGCGTCACAAGGCCGTTCTGAGGCCCGTATTGTTGGTATAGCTGCTGTTGTATGCCAAATGCCATTTGTAGCACTGCTAGGCGCTCTTGTTCACGCCCTGTGCCGATACCCACGTTGACCATCAAGTCCATCTCTGTAGACCATGCCCGTGGGTCTACTGGGACAAACTGACCGTTCATGCGCATAACTTCGTCTTTGTCAGTGTTCTTGACATACAGTTCTAACATAAGTTTGAACAAACGGCGCATACCGCCCTCTGCCAAATTACGTGCAATCACCTCTGCCTGACCCGCTTGCCCTTCCATAGAAGCCGCCACAGATGTAGCTGTAGCGCTTTTCAGCACCTCTGGGTCTAGCCCCTGCGCCATCTTGGATACGCCAGTTTTGTTATCTACTAGCTGATCAAAGTATTGCAGTGCAGGCAGTGTCTGTGCCGCTGTGAACGGGATCGCCATTTCACCAATAGCGCCCATGTTCTTAACTCTGATAACCCGCCCGATTTCATTCGACAGCAAGTCATCTACCGCAACCTGACCTTCGACAATTTGCATTGCAGGGTTATTCACCAGTGCAGCGTTGTCTAGGATGCCCCGTAGCATCGATGTAGCCGCGTCCTGATCGTTAATAACTAGATCGACCAGTGATGTACCAAAGAATGCGTGTGGCTCACTGTCCACCTCAAAGATCGCGTATGGCGCTGTATCTGCTTCATAGAAGTTCAGTAGCTTGTAGTTAGCCCCTGCGCAGATGAATTGATACAGGCGTGGGATGCCAGTACCCTCAATATCCAACTCCATGTAGGCTTCAGTTACTGTGATTTTCTTAGAAGCGTATGACGCGTTTTCGTCTTCACCTTCATCAACAGTATACCCGCGGCGCTCAAACTCTGCCTCATCATCCATGACAGAATATTCTGTACTGTCTAGACCGTCGATGTCTTCAGGCTTAAATCCCATCGCCAGTAAGTCAGCAACGCGCATTTCTGTGCTGTGACCGCAAACGTAGAACTGATCGATCCCACGGGCATTACGATCCACGAAGAAATCTTCAGGGGGGATGCTTTCAATGCAAATATCACCGTCTGGGATTTGGCGCGAAATCTTTACATCATGCTCTGGCATTTCAACTTCCATGCCCATTTCATCTACCGAAATAGATGTACGCATTTGATGCTCAATTACCTCAACATCGTCTTCATTCACCAAGAAAGTGAACTCATCATCATCCAAGCCTGTAAAGGTATGGATTTCTGACTTCATGCTTTGGTCATAGTAAACATGCGCAATCCCTACTTTTTTAACCAAGGCATCTTGGAATACATCGTTGATCAGCTTGTACCCGTCATGCTGTTGGAACTTGTAGCTGATGAACTGTGTCGCTTGCTCTGCTGCCATGACATCTTCAGGCCCACGGGGAACAAACTCTACTGGTTTATCGTTAGCTAGGAAGACGCGTTGCAGTGATGGCTTGATGCCACGAACAACCTCACGGCATTTTGTAGCAACAACCGATGACCGACCTTCTTCATGGTCTAGGTCTGTTTCCATGTCAAAATAGCGCTGCGCTTTGATACGCTGCGGAGCAATCTCTGCTTCGATAAAGTCCACAGCATCTTGAATTGCTTTGGAGACAATACCTTCGATCTGGGTTTCATCTAATGGTTCTGGACGCATTTATGTCTCCTACTGCACTAATAGTCCCGCGCCCATACGTGGCAGGCCCGATACTGGTCTTCGCCCTGCTGCTTCCAGAGCTTGTTGTTCTGTTGGTTTTTGTACCGCTGAACCCATGTAGTAAGCTATACGGTTTGCCAAGAAATCGCGTTCTTCTTGCGATGCTTCCCGACCTAATTGCACACGCTTCAAGATTGCTAATGCCTCTTTAGCATCACGGGAACCTACGTCAGTTAATGCTTTTGCAACATCTGCATATATTGCTTGTCTGCGTTTTTCAGTGAACTCATCAGTTACGCCTGTGATTTCTTGGACAATCTTACGGGACGCTGCAAGGGGTTCACCGCGCAGTAGGGTAGATGCTGGGCCAAGACCTGTTTGCGCCTCTACGCCTTGTTGTATGGACTGTCTGATCGCTGTAGCTGAGTTACCACCGATCTGCGCACGTACCAAAGCAGTTTGTGCAACCTCATCGATCTGTTTAAGGAACGCAGACGCATCAGCGCCTAATACCTGACGAATTTTTTCACGGGCATTTTCTGACGATGTTAAGCGATAGAATGCATCTAGCTGACGGGCTTCCAAGTCAGGATCAGAAGGTACAGCTTTTACATCATTTAGGACTTTACGAATGTACTGTGCCATACCCATTTTCAGCGCATCGGTTTGTGCTTGTGATGGGTTTTCACCTAGCGTTTCAAACACATCCTCAATATCTGTTTTTGGCTTCAAAAGATCACGACCAAGTAGGAACGCGTTTTCCTCTTGTATAGTGTTTCCACCTAGCTTAACCGCCGCGTCATAAACTCTGTTACCATCAGCGTCTACAATTCCTTCACCCATCGCCTGACGTAGATCGCGGGCCAGATTTGAATATCGGCGACCCTGTGTAGACATTTTGTAAGTCATACTATCACGGGTGTTTTCAGCTAAAGTTTGCAAAGCCCGCTACAGATAATCTAATTGCTGAACATTTAAGTCTTCACCAATGTTAGTGATTTTGCCATTCTCATCAACGCTAATACGAATTTGACGGTTAGTTAAACCATCTGCAAGCATATCTGCGTTTGCTTCTTCAATCGCGTTGTTAAGTGTCTTTTTATCAATACGCGATACAACCGACATAATCCGCTCACCAGCACCACCCGTGCTGTAATCAATCGGAGTATTATATGCTTTGCTGTAAGCGCCTGATCGGTCAGCCTCTGTCCGCTTGCGAATTTGCTCTACCGCTGCTTTTGGCCCAGTAAGCGGAGTGCCTACTGTGTCCATCAGTGTGGATTGCAGATTAGCTGATGTTTGTGACGCACGGTCTTGGATGTTTCTTGCAACAATTTCTGCTGGCTCACCGCCTGCTTGAGATACCGCATCTGCCAAGGCCCGCGCTGCAATACCTGCATCTGCAAGCATACCAACTTCACCAGCCCTATTGATATTATCCATAGCTGTTTGGATGTTGCCACCTTCGTTAAATGCGTTTTTAATAACAGCCGCTGCGGATCGGCTAATACCTAGCTGAGAGGCAATTTGTGCTACCTCTGACTTTTTAATCATGTCCATTACACGACCTGCGCCCGCTGCGATAGATGGTGTTGCTGCACTAACTAAGCCACCTGTTAAACCTGCAAGCCCACCCGTTATAATCGCATCTTGCGCCCGCTCACCTTCTGGAGCATCACCACCAGCTTGTATTGCCGCTGGGACTGCCGCACCCGTAAGTCCCGCAAAACCAGATTTTACAGCATTCGCCATTCCAGAAATATTAGGATCACGACCAAATACCCTTGCTAATTGGGGAAACGCTTTCAGCATTACTGCGGCATCAGTCATGCCCACACCAGCTTGCAAAAGAAAAGTTTCTAAGGGGCGTTGATCTTCCATAGCTGTACGCATTGCGTCTACATAGCGCTTAGTGTCACCACCAAACACTTTGTCAACAAGTTCGTCTGCCCAAGAACCAAGACCAAACATTGCTGCGGAAAGCATTACTGAGCCTCTACCACCCGCAAGTTCTTCTTGTAGTAGCGCTTGTTGTTGCATTTGTTTGCCAAGATCGGCGGTAGACATACCAGAGGCAAATTGCGCAATGCGATCTGGGTCTGACGTAGAATAACCCTGACCAACAAGCATACGTTGACCGTTTGTCGTTTCCATCACTGCGTCATCACCACGGCGCAATAGCTGACCGTTCTCATCCAAAGCAACAAGCGTAGCAGTGCGGGGGTCTATCTTATCTGAAAGACGCAACGCCTCATCCTGATTTTTTGCAGCGATACGAACTACGCGCTTACGATCACCGCCTAGCGCAATATAGAACGGGCGTTTTTTTGGCTTGCTATAGTCTGGTTTTGTATCTGCCATATCCTGTCCTATTCCATTACTACATTACCGCCAGCGGAAGTTTTCTTTTTTTCTTCTTCTAGCTTTTTGCGTTGTTCTTCATATTCAGGAGTACCAATCAATGGGTTGATTTTCTTTTGCTCTGCTTCAAGCAATGCCAAATACTGCTGACCACTTGGCCCCGCTGAAGCAATCAACAATTGTGTTGCTGTTTCGCGGCGGCGGCGTTTTTCTTCGATTTGTTGTGGGCTATCGCCAAGTACGGGGAAATACTGTCGGGCTGCGCTCTCAAATTCTGATGGCGCAATTGCCGCGCCACTTTCCCGACGAAGCACCGCATTAACAAAGTCACGCCGCGCATCGTCAAATGATTTGAACTCATCGGTTTTCGCTATGCGACCCAAGCCCCAAGGGACTTGGTTAAGAACATTTTGTAAAATATCGGTGCCTTGGTTTTCGTACATGTTCAGGATTATATTGGCATCTTTCATGCGCTGCCCGTACAACATCGCTTGACTTTCGTTTAAGTCACCCTCAAACGATGGGCCTAAATCAATGACAGTACCATCTGCTAAAGTAATTCTGCGCTGACCAGCACCACCACTTTTACCCTGATAAATAACATTACCCGTCTTACGATCCACAAGAGCATCACCCACAACGACATAATCGCCCTGACTTGCCTTGACATATGCTTGGTAAACTTGGCCTACTGGAACGCCCATTTTCAGCATCTCAGCATAAAGCTCACCGTTTGGCTGCTTGGCAAACCAATCTGCGGTTAAGTGTTGCTTCATGGTTTCCGCGCGTTGCAAACCTTGCGCGCGTATCTGATCGCCCATTCTGGCCTGTGGCAAAACAAGTGCATCTAAACCAGCACCTATTC